>LFRM01092566.1_pt1 | contig 10983 bp, 21 predicted proteins | sample 618341 | NCBI WGS metagenome assembly LFRM01 (sample SAMN03654438, study PRJNA283298) | anaerobic digester metagenome | isolation source: pool of bioreactors CSTR01a, CSTR02a, and CSTR03a thermophilic anaerobic... | place: Denmark: Kgs. Lyngby | collected 2014-05-21
TTCCAAATCAGCCTGAAGCATACGAATATCCGCCTCCACGGCAGTTAGTTCAGGGTCTTCCAAGGCAAAGTCACTGTTTATACTAAGATGATCCAGCTGTTGTTCCAGATATTCGACTACTGTATCACGTGCAATCTGAATGCTCCCGAATTCCGGATCCGGTGTTTCTTGTCCCGCAATCAAACGCAACAAAGTAGTTTTCCCGGCACCGTTGTCACCGATTAAAGCTATTTTATCGCCTTGGTTGATGTTGAGATCAATACCCCTCAGGATCTTTACTGCAGCGAACGATTTTGATATATTGTTAATGCTTAGTAGGCTCATGTCGTATCTATTATGGACTCATCCTCCAGATTTTGACAATATCCCGGGGGAAAAAGAGAGTTAAGCTGTATTAAATTCGTCTTATTTAAGATTGTAAAATATGGCTTGCATTCTGTCTCTTGATCCTATATACTTCTCCTTGTGCCTTTTTGTGCAGATGTCTTTGACTATGCAGATAAAGGCAAGCGAAGAAAACGGAGATTGCTTTTCAGTTCGCTGCGGATTGAAAAGGTAACTTCGTTAGAGCAGTCCGGCTTGATCCGGGCGATAATCACGCGGCAGCTTAGCACCCAGCGTAAGCGCCAGAAACTACGACTGGGTTTTAAAAGGAAAACATAAGATACACCCGAGTCGATAGTGATTATTGAGATAAGTGATTAAAACGTAGCCATGGGAGGAAAAAAATGGCAGTTAAGCAAACGATTAGAATTCGACTTAAAGCTTTCGATCACCGCATTCTTGATGAGAGTGCTGAACGTATCGTTGAGACGGCTAAAAACACTGGAGCAAGCATATCGGGACCGATACCCTTGCCCACAGATAAAGAAATTTACACGGTTTTGCGCTCACCTCACGTTGACAAAGATTCGCGTGAACAGTTTGAGATTCGTACTCATAAGCGTCTGATAGACATACTTACGCCTACACAGCGAACTATTGAATCTCTGATGAGGCTGGAAATGCCCGCCGGAGTGAATATCGAGATTAAACTATAACATTTATTGGTCAATGTTCACCGTGGTTGTGAACCAATAACCAGGAGGTAATAGAAGATGGCAAAATTCATGCTTGGCCGCAAAGCTGGTATGACACAAATATTTGACGAAGAAGGAACTTCGATTCCTGTAACCGTCATAGCCTGTGGGCCACTTAAGGTCATACAGAATAAAACAGAAGAAAAAGACGGCTATGTAGCTACCCGAGCTGCTTATGAAAATTATAAAAAAGGCACTCGTCCTCACAGCGGTCAATTTTCAAAACTGGAAATAGCTCCAATGCGCTTTATCCGTGAATTTACCGCAGATGAAGATGAAGAGTTTGAGGCAGGACAGGAAATAAATGTTGCCGACATGTTTAACGTAGGCGACTTTGTAGATATTTCAGGCGTTTCCAAAGGAAAAGGTTTCCAGGGCTCAATTAAACGCCATGGTGTTTCACGCGGTCCCATGTCTCATGGTTCTAAGTACCACCGCGGACCTGGTTCTATGGGTTCCTCGGCAACTCCGGGCAAGGTTTTCAAAGGCAAGAGATTACCCGGGCAGATGGGTAATAAGCGCGTGACAGTGCAGAATCTAAAAGTAGTACAGGTGGACGCAGAGCGTCACATTTTGGTAGTACGCGGTTCAGTACCTGGTCCAAAACGCAGTTTGCTGGAAATCAAGACAAGCGTTAAGGGAAAGTAAGACGGAGGAACTGATAAATGCAAGTTAATGTTTTAAATATTAAAGGTGACGTTGTTGATACTCTAGATTTATCTGAAAATGTGTTTGCAATTGAACCCAACCTTGATGCTGTGTATAGGGCGATGATTGCTCTGCAAGCTAATCGACGCCAGGGAACCAGCAAGACTAAAGACCGCTCCGAAGTGCGCGGTGGCGGACGTAAACCATATCGTCAAAAGGGAACCGGCCGTGCCCGTCACGGTTCGAACCGGTCTCCGATTTTTGTTGGCGGTGGTGTTACTTTCGGTCCCGGACCCAGGTCCTACAGAAAGCGTTTACCTAAGAAAGTCAAACGTCTTGCGATGCGTTCATTGTTGTCCGATAAACTGGCTAACGAAAAGCTGGTAGTCCTGGACTCATTGGATATGGAAACACACAAAACCCGTGAGATGACAGAGATTTTAAAGAATGTAGGTGTAGACTCTTCTGCACTGATTATTACCAGCGGAAGCAACGTGGAAGTAATACGTTCGGCTCGTAATATTCCTAATGTGCGTACAGCTGCAGTTAATGCTTTTTCAGTGTTGGATCTTCTGAATTCAGATTTGCTTGTGATAACACGTGAAGCTCTGGGCACAATCGAGGAGGTATACGCATCATGAAAAACCCACACGAAATTATTATTCGTCCCGTTATTACTGAACAAAGTATGATGGAAGCTGCTTACGGTAAATATACTTTTGAAGTAGATCGCCGTGCCAGCAAGACTGAAATAGGAAGAGCTATTGAAGCACTTTTTGAAGTAAAGGTTACAGGAGTTAATACAATTAATTTGCGCGGTAAAGAACGGCGAGTCGGTTCCGGAAAAAAAGGTATGACTGCCGCCCGCAAAAAAGCAATTGTTACGATAGATAGCGATCCTTCCGACGAGTCATATCAGACTGCGGGAGGCAAAACAGCTACCAGGTCAAAAAAATACAAAACTTCGATTGAAGAATTCGGGTTCGGCCAATAAGCCGTTCACGCGAAAGAAGGAGAAATATAATGGCAAAAAGTTATAGACCGACTTCGCCCGCGAGAAGGCAGATGACTAGAGTTGATTTTTCTGACTTAACAGTAAAAAAAGCTCCGGAAAAAAGTTTGCTTCAAACGCAGCAGAAGACCAGTGGTCGCAACAACTATGGCAGAATCACGGTCCGTCATCGAGGTGGCGGTAACCGTAGAAAATACAGAAAAATCGATTGGAAACGTACCAAGGATGATATTCCTGCACGTGTAAAAGCAATTGAGTACGATCCTAATCGCTCAGCATTTGTTGCTTTGCTCTACTATGCAGACGGTGAAAAATCTTATATTCTGGCTCCGCATAGGTTAAAAGTAGGCGATACAGTAATGTCAGGCGAGGCGGTAGAAATATCTGTCGGCAATGCTTTACCCTTAAGCTCAATACCGGTAGGATCGCAGATTCACAATATAGAAATGCATCCCGGAAAAGGTGGACAGCTGGTTCGCTCCGCAGGTTCGTCTGCGCAATTGATTGCTAAAGAAGGCCGTTATGCTACTTTGCGTATGCCTTCGACTGAAGTGCGGCTCGTCCTGCAGGACTGCCGTGCAACAATCGGTACTGTAAGCAATATTGAAAACAGCATTATTTCTATTGGTAAAGCCGGACGTAAACGTCATTTGGGCAGAAGACCGCATGTGCGCGGATCTGCTATGAACCCTGTTGATCACCCGCACGGTGGTGGAGAAGGTAAGGCACCTATTGGAATGCCAAGCCCGGTCACTCCCTGGGGCAAACCAACACGCGGCTATAAAACACGTCATCGTAATAAGAAATCCAATCAAATGATCGTCAGAGGCAGACGTAGGAAGTAAGGAGGATAGAGAATGAGTCGTTCTACGAAAAAGGGCTTCTATGTTGAAGAAGCACTGATAAAGCGAATAGATGCATTGAACGAAAAGAATGAACACCGTGTCGTAAGGACATGGTCCAGAGCCTCCACAATTTTCCCTGAGATGGTAGGCCACACGATCGCAGTTCATGACGGCAGAAAACATGTACCGATCTATATTACTGAAGAAATGGTCGGCCACAAATTAGGTGAGTTTGCTCCCACGCGGACCTTCAGAGGACATGGTACGTCTGAACGACGTGCTATTGTTGGCTGATCGCAGTGAGGATGGAGAATATATATGTCAAGAAAAGTAATGAGTAAAGTTGAATTAGAAGAAAGGCGCGAAGAACTCATAGCTGCCCACAAGGCAGATACCAGGCGCAATCAAAAAACACCAACTTTGACTAAGAAAGAGCGCAAGTATCTCGGCATTGGCCGTGATGAAGGCCGTGCATCGGTTAAACATTTGCGCATGAATTCGAAAAAAGTAAATCTACTCACCAGTCTGATCCGCGGTAAATCCCTGCGGGAAGCACTGGCCATATTAGAATATTCCCCTAACGCAGCGGCGCAACCCTTAATAAAGTTGCTTAATTCAGCCACAGCGAACGCAGTGAATAACAATGGTTTGGACCCCGAACTTTTATACGTCGCAGAGGTTAACGCGACGGAAGGTCCCACTATGAAGCGTATTAGGCCTCGAGCCAAAGGTGCAGCTTCCTGGATATTGAAGCGCAGCAGTCACGTAACCGTTGTTTTGAGAGAAAGCGAAGAGGAGGAAGCATAATATGGGTCAGAAAGTTAATCCACACGGTTTTCGTGTAGGAGTCATAAAAGACTGGGATTCACGCTGGTATGCGGATAAAAACAATTTTGCCCGATACCTTGTTGAAGACAAAAAAATACGTGATCTTGTGCTCTCTGAAACCTCACGCGCCGGAGTTTCCCGGATTGAAATCGAGCGTGAAGGAGACGACAAAACCTTAGTTACAATAACAACGGGGAAACCGGGAATAATTATTGGTCGTCAGGGCGCAGAAATTGATAAATTAAAGAAAAAGCTGACAAAGCGTTTCGACAGCGAATTTTACATTAATGTAAAAGAAGTACGTAACGTAGATATAGAAGCTCAGCTGGTAGCTGAAGGTATAGCTCGTCAACTGGAAGCAAGAACTTCATTCAGACGCGCAATGAAACAAGCTATCGGCCGTGCCATGAAGAACGGTGCCAAAGGTATTAAAACCATGGTGTCCGGTCGTCTGGGCGGAGCTGAAATCGCTCGTTCCGAACAGTACCACGAAGGTACAATCCCCCTGCATACACTGCGTGCCGATATTGATTATGGTTTCGCAGAAGCCCACACAGCCTACGGGCTGATAGGCGTTAAGGTATGGATTTATAAGGGTGAAGTACTTCCTGTGAAGAAAACGCAATCAGATCAAGAAGGAGGCACTTCCGATGTTAATGCCTAAACGCACAAAATATAGAAAGCAACATCGTGGCCGGATGAAGGGCAGGGCAACCCGCGGCAATAGAGTAACCTATGGCCAATTTGGTCTGGTCGCAACTGAGCCGAGCTGGATTACAGGCAATCAGATCGAAGCGGCGCGTATTGCTATTAACCGTTACTTCCGTCGCGGTGGTACAGTGTGGATCAAAATATTCCCTGATAAACCTGTTACTGCAAAACCTGCCGAAACTCGTATGGGTAAAGGTAAAGGTGCTCCGGAGTATTGGGTAGCAGTAGTTAAACCGGGACGCGTTCTGTTTGAAGTTGCCGGTATTTCTGAAGCCAACGCACGCGAAGCATTGCGATTGGCAGCGCACAAACTGCCGTGCAAAACGAAGTTTATCGAAAGTGACCGTGAATTCAGTGAAGAAGAAATCGCTAAATTCGCCGAAGTCCAGGTACTGGATATTCCTGAGGATATGATGACTGAGGATGAACTGGTAGAAGCCGGCATCGTTGATGAAGATGCTGAAGATGTTGAAGCCGTTGAAGGTGAAGATGTCGAAGATGATGGCGAGGAGGTTGAAGCAGATGAAGGCAACTGAGTTAAGAAAGAAAAGCTCTACTGAGCTTGAAAAAGAACTTATTGAACTCAAGGAAGAGTTATTTAAACTGCGCTTTCAACATGCAACCAATCAGCTGGCAAACCCTTTGCAGCTGAAACATGTCAAGCGTGATATCGCCCGTGTGAAAACCGTTATGCGTCAGCAGGAACTTAATGATGGAGGGATGAAGGCATGAGTGAGCGCAACGATCGCAAACAAAGAGAAGGCGTAGTGACCAGCGACAAAATGGACAAAACCATAACTGTCGAAGTGTTACAGCATGTACGTCACCCTCTTTATAAGAAATATTTGAAACAGTCTTATAAGCTCAAAGCTCATGATGAAGACAATGAGTGCCGCATTGGCGACCGTGTACGTGTAATGGAAACACGTCCGCTTTCCAAAAGTAAACGTTGGCGCCTGATTGAAATCATAGAGAAAGCCAAGTAAGAGAGCGTATTGGAGGACTAGAATTATGATTCAAGTACAAAGTCAGCTGCGGTCTGCGGATAATACCGGCGCCAGAAGGCTGATGTGCATAAAAGTATTGGGGGGCACCGGCAGACGTTACGCTAACGTTGGCGATATTATTGTTTGCTCCGTAAAAGAAGCCATTCCTGGTGGTGTTGTGAAAAAAGGCGATGTAGTTAAAGCAGTTGTCGTACGCACCAAATCGGGAATAAGACGCAGCGATGGTTCAGTAATTCGCTTTGATGAGAACGCAGCGGTTATTTTGAAAGATGACGGAAACCCCCAGGGTACTCGTATCTTTGGACCGATTGCCCGCGAGCTGAGAGCTAAGAAATATATGAAAATTCTGTCTCTCGCCCCGGAAGTCTTATAGGAGGGCAAGATGGCTAAAAAAATTCATGTAAAAACTAACGATCGTGTCTATGTTTTGACTGGTAAAGATGCGGGCAAATCAGGAAAAGTTATTGCAGTATATCCTGCGACAGGCCGGATTCTGGTTGAAGGTGTCAATGTAGGTACACGACATGTAAAGCCTAGGACCCGCACACAGCAAGGTGGCCTTATTAATCAAGAGCTTCCGATTGATGCTTCAAACGTGATGCTGGTTTGCAGTGAATGCAAACGTCCATCTAAAACCGGAGTCAAATTTTTAGACAATGGAGATAAGGTGCGTTTTTGCAAATCTTGCGGAGAGCAGATTTCTGTTATCCGCTCGGCAAAGAAATAAGGTGAACGATGAATAGAGTACAAGAAAGATATAAAGAAGAAATCATTCCGGCACTCGTGAAAGAGTTCGACTACACCTCAGTCATGCAAGTACCCAAGCTAAGTAAAATTGTCTTGAACATGGGTGTGGGTGATGCTAAAGAAGACTCTAAAGCTATCGACAATGCTGTTGAAGATTTGACGACAATAGCAGGTCAGAAAGCGGTAGTAACCTATGCAAAAAAATCAATTGCGAATTTTAAGTTGCGTGAAGGTATGGCTATCGGAGCTAAAGTAACTTTGCGCGGTGACCGCATGTACTACTTCTTTGACAAACTCATTAGCGTAGCTTTACCGAGAGTGCGTGACTTTCGCGGGATTAATCCAAACTCATTTGACGGCCATGGAAATTTCACCTTGGGCGCCCGTGAGCAGTTAATTTTCCCTGAGATAGATTACGATAGTATAGATAAGATTAGAGGTTTGGACATTGTCATCGTGACAACTGCCGAAACCGATGAAGAAGGCAAAGCCTTGCTTGAAGCATTGGGCATGCCGTTCCGCAAATAGGAGAAATATATTTATGGCGAAAAAATCACAAATAGTTAGAGCTCAAAAAGAGCAAAAATACAGTACTCGTGAACACAATCGCTGTCAGTTGTGCGGACGCCCTCGTGCTTACATGAGAAAATTTGGTGTCTGCCGTATTTGCTTCCGTGAATTGGCTTATAAAGGCCATATTCCCGGTGTGCGCAAAGCCAGCTGGTAAGGAGGAGCAAGTTCATGAAAAGTACTGACACAGTAGCTGATATGTTGACCCGCATCCGTAATGCCGGGCGTGCAGGACACAAGTCCTGTGAAATTCCCGCTTCAAAGTTGAAAAAAGCGATAGCTGATATTTTAGTTGAAGAAGGGTATATAGAAAAAGTTGAATTCAAAGCTGATGATATGCAGGGGGTATTGACTGCTACGCTGCGTTATCACGGCTCTAAGCCGGTTATTATGGGTATTCGTCGCATCTCCAAACCCGGATTGCGGGTTTACGCTGATGCAGCCAATTTGCCGCGAGTGCAGAATGGCTTAGGTATTGCCGTCATCTCTACCTCTCATGGTGTTATGACTGATCGCAGTGCCCGTCGCGCCAATATTGGCGGCGAAGTTCTGGCTTACGTCTGGTAGCAACCGGGCAGATTTGAAACAGGCTCTCTAAGGGAGCTCAAAAATAACACTCTGAAAAGGGTCGAAGACCCCCAATCTTAAGAGCAGGAGGATAGTATGTCACGAATAGGAAAAATGCCGATTGAAATCCCTGCCGGCGTAGACGTTTCAGTTGCTGATGACGTCGTTACCGTTAAAAAGGGCAATCAATCGTTAACCCAGAGCATTTCACCGCTGGTTAAAGTCAACGTTAATGACGGTGTGCTAACAGTAGAGCGTCTGCAGGACGATCGCTTTGGCCGCTCGATGCACGGGCTTACCCGCAGTTTAATCAATAATATGATTATAGGGTTGGAAAAAGGATTTTCAAAAAAGCTCGAAATCACGGGTATTGGCTATAATGCTACCAAAGAAGGTTCGGCTATAATTTTGAACGTAGGTTATTCGCATCAGATTCGCGTTGAAGAACCTGAGGGAATCACATTTGATGTTCCTGCTAACAACAAAATAACGGTTAGCGGCAGTGATAAGCAATTGGTCGGAGAAACGGCTGCGAAAATCCGTGCCCTCCGTTTACCTGATGCTTATAAAGGCAAGGGTATCAGATATGAAGGCGAAATCCTGCGACTTAAAGTCGGCAAAACAGGCGCGAAATAAGGAGCGAATATTATGAGCATAAAACAATCTAGAAATAAAAATCGTCTCCGTCGTCATGCGCGTGTCAGAAATAAGCTTCATGGCACTGCTACGCACCCAAGACTATGTGTTTTCCGTAGTAATACGGAAATCTACGCGCAGTTGATCGACGATGATAACGGTGTTACTCTGGCGCAGGCATCTTCAAAAGATAAGGTGCTGGCGAAAGAACTGGAACGCGGTGGAAATATTGAAGCTGCTAAAGCAGTGGGAAAACTGATCGCCGAACGTGCGCTTGAACAAGAAATTAAGACTGCGATTTTTGATCGCGGCGGTTATAAATATCACGGGCGAGTGGCTGCATTAGCAGATGCGGCACGCGAAGCCGGACTGTCATTTTAAGGGAGTAAAGCATGAGAAGAGACAAGAAATTCGACAGAGATCAGGGTGAAGAGCTCCAAGAGCGTGTTATTCACATCGGTCGCGTTGCAAAGACTGTCAAAGGCGGCAGAAATTTCCGCTTTACAGCGCTTGTTGTAGTTGGTGATGGTGCCGGACGTGTTGGTAAAGGTCTGGGCAAAGCTCAGGAGATTCCGGATGCCATCCGCAAAGGCATCGATGAGGCTAAAAGAAACATGATCACTGTATCTATGTATAAAGATACCATTCCACATCAGGTTTTAGGTGTTTTCAATTCAGGAAAAGTACTGTTGAAACCCGCAGCGGCCGGTACAGGCGTAATTGCCGGAAGCCCGGTCCGTGCTGTTTGTGAATTAGCTGGTATCAAAGATATTCGTACCAAATCGCTCGGATCTAATAATCCGAACAACGTAGTCAATGCTGCAATCGAAGGATTGAAATCTTTACGCTCCCTGGAAGAGGTAGCGGCAATACGCGGCAAAGACCCAAAAGATATTCTATAGGGGGACACTTGCATGGCACAACTAAAAGTGACATTACTTCGCGGCCTGTCAGGCGTGAAAAAAGATCAACTGACTACAGTTGAGGCGCTGGGTCTGCATAAGATCGGGCAGCAAGTTCTCCATGAGGATAATGAAGCGATCCGGGGAATGCTAAATCGCGTATCGCATCTTATCGTTTTTGAAGAAGTGGAAGGAGATGCGTAATGAAACAAAATGAATTAAGACCTACAAAAGGTTCGCGTCCCAAGGCTTGGCGAAAAGGACGTGGTCACGGCAGCGGTAGTGGTAAAACATCCGGTCGTGGTCACAAGGGGCAAAATGCCCGCTCCGGTGGCGGAGTCAGACCGCAGTTTGAGGGCGGCCAGATGCCATTATATCGCCGCATACCCAAGCGTGGTTTCAATAATAAGCGTTTTGCCAAGCAGTATATTGTTGTTAATGTTGGTGCTCTGGAAGCACTGGCAAAAAACACTGTGGTGGACGCTGAAGTTTTAGCTGAAGCAGGAATTATCACTTTGCCGAAAGTAAATGACGGTCTTAAAATACTCGGTGATGGTGAGTTAAATAAGAGCTTAACCGTGAAAGCTAAAGCTTTCACAAGCTCGGCCCGCGAGAAAATTGAACAGGCCGGGGGAACTTGTGAGGTGATCTGATGGGCGAGATGTTTCAAACCCTAAGAAACGCTTTACGTATAGACGATATTCGTAAAAGAATATTATATACTCTTTTCATAATACTCGTCTTCCGTTTGGGCACCGCCATGCCGGTGCCGGCTATTGATACTGCCTCATTTACTGAGTTGTTTAACCGTTTTGGCCAGTTGGGCCAATTTATGGATATCATTTCGGGCGGTGCATTTAAGTCTGTTTCTATACTCGCGCTTGGTATATCACCATATATCAACGCGTCAATTATTATGCAGTTGCTGACCTTTGCCATACCGGCTCTGGAACGTATGCAAAAAGAAGGCGAAGCAGGACAAAAAAAGATCCAAAAAATTACTCGTTTTGTGACCTTGGGTATAGCTTTAGTAATGTCCATATCCTATGCCCTTTTGACCGAGGAAGCTGCCAGTGCCGGAATGCCCAGGCTTCTCTCACTGTTCATTGTCATTTTGAGTTTCACCGCAGGCGCGTTGTTTGTCATGTGGCTGGGTGAGCTGATAGACGAGAAAGGTGTCGGGAACGGTATATCCCTGATTATCTTTACAGGTATTGTCAGCAGATTGCCCTCGTATATACCCTTGCTTTATTCATACTTTCAGGGTTGGCGTGTTCTTGGAGGCAGTATACTGCTCGCATTATTGGGTATTATCGTTGTAGTCGGATTCTTTGTTGCGATCATCGCTTTGGTCGTCTATGTACAGAGTGCTGAACGAAGAATTCCGATACAGTACGCTAAACGTGTAGTCGGTCGTAAAGTGTACGGCGG
>LFRM01069110.1_pt2 | contig 10979 bp, 11 predicted proteins | sample 618341 | NCBI WGS metagenome assembly LFRM01 (sample SAMN03654438, study PRJNA283298) | anaerobic digester metagenome | isolation source: pool of bioreactors CSTR01a, CSTR02a, and CSTR03a thermophilic anaerobic... | place: Denmark: Kgs. Lyngby | collected 2014-05-21
CTCAGCTATAATGAATAATTTGTTACTTCCTAACTCCGTTGAACCATAAGCACTTCTTGTATTAAAATGTAATATTTTAAAATTAAAATTTTCTAATAATTTTAAAATTGATTCTTTTGTAAAATAATTAATATACATTTTTTCACTAGGTTTAAATGGTTCATCAATAATAACTTCACCTTGACCTTCTTGTAGAATAATCATTATCTTACCTTGAGGTTTTAAGAGCTCAACAAATCCTTTGATTGTTTTTTCTATTTTGTTAGGTGGAAGATGAAACAACGAATATGCAACAAATAATCCATCAAAACTGTTTTTTGGTAGTTTTATTTTGGCCATATCCATAATTTTAAATTCAATATCAGGAAATCTTTCTTTGGCAATTTTAATCATACTACTTGATAAATCAATTCCTAAAACTTCGAAACCATTATCTTTAATATATTTTGTTAAATTGCCAACACCACAACCTACATCAAGAATTGAACCAGTTTTAACTTCTTTAAGAAATTTATCGATATATTCTTGATCAGACATATCATTGCCAAATTCCTTGCGATAATCCTCAGCAATAATGTCATAAGTTTTTATAACCATTTTATTTAAATTCTTACTATTCTTTTTCATTTTAATCACCCATATTAATTATATTACATTTTTAACAAAAAATTGTTTTTTTTGTTAATTTTTATCAATTTGTGGGTTACAACCTGGAAGATAAACTTTTTTATAAGTTTTATTTCCGCCAATAGTAAATCTTGCTTTTTTATCTGATTTTGGCTCAATTATATGGCAATGTAATCTAAATAGTGATGCTCCTGAATAAGTTGAATCACCAAATCTAATGCATAAAGCTCCACCAGGAATTTTATAATCAACTTTTGTTTTTATCCATAATCTCTTTAAATCAATCCACATTTCTTCTGACATATCTTCAATATTATATACCGGTTGACGAGATGCAATTAGAAATTGATGTTCTATTTCATCATAAGGAAATCTGTTCAATGTTACATACCAATAATCTGAAAAAAGAATAATTTCTTGTTCTATATTATTTGGATCAAGTGGATCTTTGTCTTGTTCTTCCATTCTTAACATTATACCTAACTGAGATTCTTCACGAACATTTCTTGGATCAGTATATTTATAAGTTTGTTCTAGAGGCGCTTCCAATATTTCTGTTTCTGGAGTTGCTTCTAAACTTTTAGCAATACATACAGTTTTAATTCCATACTTTTCAGCTAACTCATGTGATCTTTTGCTCCAATTTCGTTCTGGGTGGTCTTCTAAATAATAAATTTCTTTTACACCTTTATTATTAAAAACTTTCATACATTTATCACATGGAAATAAAGTTGTCCAAATTGGAACATTAAGTGCTTCAACATCACCTAATTTTTTAAGTAAATTCATTTCGGCATGTTCAACAGTTGCATAGTAAAGTTCTGTACGATTTTCAATATCATAACTTGGTAAATCTAAATCGGTTTGATTTGCTCCAAAATACCATTTACCGTTCCAAAAACATCCTACTGAAACTGGGCAAATCCAATCTGTTGATTCTTTAAGATAATCTAATAACAAGGATAATGGTTCCGGTGTTTCACCAGTAATTCCAATTCTTAATTTAGTTTGTTCAATTGCTGCAGAAATCTTACTGTCAATTCCTTTGATTCTTTCTCTTCGATTGGCAAGGGTTAAGTTTCTAAACTTATCAGATGTAGAACTTTCAGATTGTCTTGGTAAGATTGCTACCTTACCACAAATTTGTTCAAGTTTAACAATATCTTCATCTGAGTAATTATCTTTAATCGCAATAAGGACATCTGGTTTTACACTCTTAATTAATCCCCATTTTGGTTCATCTAATTCTTTTATTATAATCGCACTGGCTATGTTTAAGAGTTCAATAAATTGATATCTTTCTTCTTCAGGAATTATTGGTCGACTATGTCCCTTTCGATGACGAATTTTTGCATCTCCGTCCATCCCAATAACTAAAAAATCACATAATTCTTTAGCTTTTAAAATATAACGTAAATGTCCGATATGAAACAAATCCCAAGAACCTTGGACTAAACCAATTTTCTTTCCTGCTTCTCTTGCTTCTTTAACCTTAATTAAAAGTTCTTCATTTGTCATTTTTAAATCCCTACTGGTATACCTTTAATCGGTTCACCTGCTTGATAATCACTTAACTCAAAATCTGAGCTACGATAATCAAATATCCTTTCATGTTTTTTTACTAATTTAAGTGTTGGGAAAGCATGACTTTCTCTGGCTAAAATTTCATCTACCCATGGCATCTGATTTTTATAAATGTGGGCATCAGAAATCATATGAATAAATTCATGTGGTTGCAAATCTAATACCGCTGCCATAGCCAACAATAAAGAAGAATATTGAGCCCAGTTACTTGGACAACCAATTAATACATCACAACTTCTTTGATACATTACCATCGATAACTTATCTGCAAGTATTCGAAAATGTAACCATCCATGACATGGAGCAACAATTACTTTTTGTTGATGATCAGAATTTCTAATTGTGTATTGTGGTATCCATGGTGAAATTACATGGGTTTTCAATTCTGGTCTTTCTTTCATTTGTTTGATAATTTCTTTGAATTGATTAAATGTTTCACCTTCAGCGGTTGGGAACGCTGCAAAGGCCGCACCATATGAACCCGGTCCTAAATCGCCTTTTTCCAAACCTCTTTTTGCACATTTTTCTTCAGTAATCCAATACTTCCACCATTTACAACCAAACGTTTCTAGTTCCGCTTGAGTTCTAGCTCCGTTGATAAAAGCAAATAGTTCCCCCACTGCTGATTTCCAAAAACTTTCAATACTTCTTTCAGTAATAAATGGAGCTCCATTTTTTAAAACATTAAACCTTATTGTTGTTGCTCCCATCAAATCAATAGTATTGATTTCTTTGCCATTAGAATCGACCATCGGCGATGGTCCCTCAATTCCTTTGGCTAAAATTTCTCTGATTAAATTTTTGTACTGCCCATCTGGTGTACGTTCAGAAAATGGACTATACTTACTTTCCATACCATAACCTCCCTATGATTTATGACAATTAAAAAAATTAGATACCCCTTTAATTAATACTAAAAATAATCATAATAATAAATTTTAATTAAATATTTTTTATATCACACCAACGATTTTTATTATAACAAATGTATAAAATTATACAACATTTTTTTGTTAAATATCATTATTATTGAACAAAAAAGAATTAATTGTACTATAAAAAATATCTTCTTGTAAAGAAGAAAAGAACCAATGAGAACCGTTTTTTACGATAAAAATCTTATTGTTTTTATTTATTGTTTTTTCAAATATTTGTTTAACTTGATTTGCAGGAATGATACAATCATTTTCACCGTGTAAAAAAAGGATTGGACATTTAATATTATAAATATCTTGCTTGTGTTCTTTTACTAATGAAGTAAATTCCTTGATTGATGTTAAAGAACATTTATCAATTGGTGAATAATTATTTTTGTTTAACATCTTTACTTCTTTCAATAATCTAATAAAATTATTAAAACTTGAAATAATTTTTGTTTTATTGTTTTCTTTAACTAAATATTCAAAAGATGGATCAATTAATATCAATTTACATATTAGGTCTTCATATTTAATTGCGAGCATTGTTGATAATATTCCACCCATGCTATGACCAACTACAATTATTTTTTTTAAGCCTTTTTTCTTTAATAATTCGATATATTCAATACAATCTTGTTCCCAATCATTGTAAGTTATTCCTTTTAATTTTTTTTATTATGTCCAGATAAAATTATACTATATGTTTCAAATCCCCAACTTTTAAAATAATTATCAATGATTTTAAATTCGCCTGGATGTCCCATAAATCCGTGAATAAATAATACAGCCGTTTTCATAAAACTTCCTCCTTGAAATTAATTGTTGTTTACAATAAATATAGATTTTTTATTTTTAAATCATAAATATAAACTTATTATCTTATATACAGTTATTATTATCGATATTACAGCTAATACAATTGCAGCGACTGCTCTTCCTCTTTTGGTTGAGTTTAATCCTCGAGAAGCCAGATAAAATGTTCCAATATAAATTAATATTCCAAAAGTGTATCCGAAAAGTGCTAAAACAACTCCGGCAATTGCTAATCCCAAACCAGCATCAGCCATTTTACCATTACTTATATCATTTTGATCAGCCATTGATTTGGTAAGTGCTGATAAATCCTGATTATTTGTTTGGTTAACAACCGGTTGAGGATTTATTGAATTCATAGTTGGAGCAACAGTTCCAACCATTTGAGATTGATTAAATGAATTAGCTTCATTAATTTGACTAAATAAACTATTTAATAATGTTTTATAACTTTCTCCAGCCATATTATTTACAACAGCTGAATCAAGCATATAGAAAACATCTCCTATTCCAATAGTCCAAACAAATATGTTTAAAACATTGCCAGTTATATTATATTGAAATCCCCGACTTCCATTCCAGGTATCTACAAAATGATAAAAACTTTCTCCTTATTTGTTTACAAATTGAAATTTGTTTACACTCAGCCAATCAAGAATGATTTGATTTACTTTGTTAGAATCAGCGTTAAATTGAAAATTATAATTAGTTTTTCCTTTATTCATACAAGCTCCCTTATATGAATATTATATCACCAAAAAACAACGTTTTTATTACGTGGTGTATAATTACATATTGTTGACACATTATTTTACATTTATTCTATGTTGATTGTTGGTTATTAAAATTACTTTTTCATTTACTTTTAAAGCCTTAAAACTATAATTTATTTTAATCTCTTAAGTGTTTTTATATTAATGTGTTATTATTTCTAAAATAAACTCTTAAATGCTTTTGGAACTTTTGATTCAAATAATTGTTTTTCATGACTTATGGGATTAATCAATTCTAATTGATAAGCATGTAAACACATTCTTTTTATTGGACTTGTTTTAGATCCATATTTCTTATCACCAATTATCGTATGACCAATATCTTTCATATGGACTCTGATTTGATTCTTTCTTCCAGTATGAATCTTTATATCTAATAAACTATATTTATCATTAAATTTAAGTCTTTTATATTCAGTTACTGCTTTTTTTCCTGTTTTATCCGAATATACATTGTGTTCATTATTCTCATTTAAATATGATTCAATAATACCATTTTCATTTTCTACTTTGCCATCAACAATTCCAATATATTTTCGATCTACAATACTTTCCCAATTAGATTGTAGTAACTCTTTTGTTTGTTCGTTTTTAGCAAACAACAATACCCCAGAAGTATCTTTATCAAGTCGATGAACAATAAATACTTTATTATTCTTATTTATACTTTTTAAATACTCCATTACTAATTTATAGGAAGTATTAATATTATCTGATTGACTAGCAACACTTAACATTCCATATGGTTTATCAATAACAATAATATCTTTATCTTCATATATAACCGTAAAATCTTTACTTTTATTTCTTGATTCACCGATTTCAATCACATCATCTTTTATTAATAATCGATCATATTTAGTTACAACCTTATTATTTACTTTAATATTTCCATACTTTAAATAAGCTTTTAATAGCTTTCTAGATTTATCTGTATTATTAATTAAATATTCCAATAAACTTGATTCTTCATTTACTACTATTTTCATATATATATACCTCTTCTTAATTATACATTAAAAAAATAGAATTGCTTCTATTTTTTCGTTTTCGATTTTTTATTAATTTTTCTATCAAGTTTTTTAATATATAAATATACAACTAATATCGTGATTATTATTGAAAAAAACAGATATTTTAATGTAAAACCAGTTAAAAACCAAACTAAAAATATAAATAATAAAATTAAAAAAGGCATATTTTTAGCTCGACAAACAAGTGCATCTAATGGTCTACTATAAATTAATTTTACGTTTTTACCCACTTTTAATAAATGACATAAAAACTCTCTGGTTCTTCTTTTACCATCTTTAGAATTAAATGAATATAACTGCCTACTACTAAAACCTCCGGAATCCGGATAATAATAGCCTGTATCGTCTATTTCTTTATAAAATTTTGCATACACTATTTCTGTTTTATATAATCTCTTTATTAAAGAGATTAACAAAATTAATGTTGTTATTTAAAAAAGAATAAAAAGAATAAAGTGTTGACTTTCTTCTGATAAACTATCCAAATTGTTTTCCTCCATTTATCTAAAAAATATTTATTCTGCTGATTTAAGTGATTCAATCATATCAATTTTTTTTAATACTCTATTAATTATTCCTTGGACTATTACTGAGAAAATAATTGTAATCAATCCGGAAAGAATGAAACTAATTAAATTTATTTTTCTTAGAAACATAATACTATCAGTTTCTGCAGTTCCAATAACAAATCGATGTAATACTATTCCCAAAAACAAACCAAGTATTATCCCAAAAATAGTTAATACAAACGTTTCTCTATATACATATGAAGATATTTCTTTATCATAAAAACCCAGTACTTTAAAAGTTGCTATTTCTCTTTTTCTTTCACTAACATTGATGATAGTAAGATTATATAAAACAACAAACGCTAAGAAACAAGCAAATACTACAATAAGTATAATTATTTGATTTATACCAGCAACAAATGTATCAAATGTTTTAACTATATCTTCTGTATAGTTAACCATTAATACATTATATTCGGTAAGTTTTATGTTATTATTAATCTTACCATTAGCTATTACACTATTATATTTGATATCATTCTCAAATACTTCTTTATAATAATTGTTACTCATATAAATATAATGTGATACATAGTTATTTGTAATATCTGATATATATATGATTATTAATTCATTATCACTATTTCTTATATTAATTAAATCTCCAATTTTAACATCTAATAAATCTGCCATTTTTTTAGTAATAATTGCTCCTCTATCATCAATACTTATTTTTTTATTACTAACTATACTTGTTAAATTTACATAATTATTAAAATTAATTGAATCGGAAGGAACAACCATGTAAGCATCTTCTGTCTTGTTTGCAAAAGAAAATGTATAAGCATTTTGATTTACTAATAAAGGGTTTACTACTCCATTGTTTTTATATAATTTTATTAAATCTTCAGATAGAGTAGTAACTTCGTCTTTTAAAATATACATTGCATCATACTTAATAATATCTTGATATTGAATTTTAGATATTGTATTAATACTATCATTGATTCCAAGACCAGTTACTAACAATGCAGTACAACCAGATACTCCTAGAATAGTCATTATTATTCTTTTTTTATACCTAAAGATATTTCTGATTGTTGTTTTTCCCATAAAATGTAATTTGCTCCAAATAAAATCAAATTTTTCTAAAAATATTTTTTTCCCAGTTTTGGGTGGTTTTGGTCTAAGTAAATTCGCCGGATTTTGCCTTAGTTCTTTTCTAGTTGCTGTAATAGTAACAAAAATAATCATCAATAACGTTACGCTAATTACCAAAGAAAAAGGTAATGGACTAACAATAGTTATTAAATTTGGAACATAATAACTAGCTAAAAATACTCCATAAATTATTTGAGGAATTAAACTATAACCAATAGTTAAACCAAGTCCAAGTCCAAGAAAACCAGCTACTAATACATAGACTAAATAACTTGCAACAATACTAGATTTACTAAATCCATTAGATTGTAATATACCAATTTCATTTCTTTCTTCTTCAATTAACCTAGTTAAAGTATTTAAAATCATTAAGACTGCAATTAATATAAAAAATATTGGTAATACTTTGGCAATTGCCTCAACTTTAATTATATCTTCTTTATAAGCTATATAACCCGTATTATCTGTTCGATCTAATAAATACCAAATCGGTTTTTCAATACTATTTAACTCTTCTTTAGCTTCATTAATTTTAGTATTAGCTTCCTTTTTTGCATCTTCAATTTTTACTAATCCGTTTTGGTATTCAGAAAACCCATTTTGTAATTCCATTTCTTTTTTTAATATTTCTGTTTTAAATAATTCGTAATTAGAATTTAATTCATCTAATTTTTTATTTATTTCATTTAAACTGTTTTGGGCGATCAATAGGTTATTATATTTTTCTTCTAATTCGATTATTTGATTGTTTAAAGCAATGAATTCTTCGGATTCTTTAGTTAATAATGATAGTTGATTCTTTAGTAGAATTATATTTTCATTTAAAGTTTTTAACGAATCACCTAATTCGTTTTCTTTAATATCAAAAAGTAAAAGACTTTCTATTAAATCTTTTTTATTTTTATTCAGTTCTTTAAGACCATTTTCAAATAATTCTATTTTTTCATTTTTTGCTGTTTCGAAAGTTATTTGGGTTTCATCTAATGTTTTTTTTGAGGCATTTAATTTTTTTGTCGAAGAATTTAATTCATTATTTAAATCTTTTTTTACTTTAATTATTTCATCATTAGCTTTTTTTAATATTTCTTCATATCGAATCGTTTCTCTAATAGGTTTGATTTGTTCTAACTCTTGTCTTAATGGATTAACAATAACATTATATTCATCATAATAGGATCTTTTCAATTTAGAATTATTTGCAACTAAATAAATATCAGTATAATATTCTGAGATAAACGTTTCTTTTTTTACAAAAATATAAGAAATTAATTTTCCATTTCCAACTGTAGAAATTCCTTTGTCGTTTCGAATATACAAAACCGATTTAATTAATCCAACAACTTTACATTTCGAAATAGATAAAACATCTTTTAAATTATCAGATTCAAATTCAACATATTTACCAAGCTGATATTGATAATAATCACCTACACATTCATCGTTGCTTATAGGCATTCTTCCTTTAATAAGCATTACATTATTAACATCTTTTTCCAAGGCATGAACCCTTATTGATGAACCACTACTCATGACGTCCAATGAATAAGATGGAATAACTTTTTCAACATTATTTAAAGAACTAAGAGAATTAATATCTCCTGAAGTAAAACCATGAGTACTAGTGATTTTAAAATCCATCAAATTATGAGTGTCATAATAATTATCTGCTGTATGTAACATTCCAGCCGTAGATTCTCTTAAACCAATAAAAACACTAATACCTAAAGCAATAATAAAAGTAATTGAAAGAAACCTTCCAAATGACTTAAAAATTTTTTTAAATGTATTTTTAAGTAATAGTTTCATTACCAACCAATCTCTCTTATATCTAGTGGTTTTTTATTTTCAATAACTTCTTCAATAGTTCCATTTTTTAATTTAATAATTCGATCCGCTATCGATGAGATTACGCTGTTGTGTGTAATTATTACAACAGTCATATTATAATTTTTACATGTTTTATATAATACTTCCAAAACTTTTTTTCCAGTTTTAGAATCAAGAGCCCCAGTTGGTTCGTCACATAATAAAAGTTTGGGTTTTTTAGCTAAAGCCCTTGCAATAGCAACTCTTTGTTGTTCTCCACCAGATAGTTGTGATGGAAAATTATTCATTCGGTCTTTTAAGCCAACATCATTTAAAACTTCTTCAGCGGGAATTGATTCTTTACAAATATGATTTGTTAATTCAATATTTTCTATAGCAGTTAAATTTTGTACTAAATTATAAAATTGAAAAACAAAACCAATATCATTTCTTCGATAATCAGTTAGTTGTTTATTATTATATTTAGCAATATCTTTTCCATCGACTAAGATAGTTCCAGAATCACTTTTATCCATTCCACCTAATATATTTAATACAGTTGTTTTACCTGCACCTGATGGACCTAAAACAACAGCAAATTCTCCCTTTTCAATACCGAAAGTAACATCATCAGCAGCATTAATGGTGATTTCACCCATTTTATATTTTTTATTTACTTTTTTTAAATCCACATACATATGATCACCTTTCCTTCATTATAATTATAACACAAAAATAAAGATAAATATTAGGGTACTAAAAAAATATATAATTAAATAACTATGAATTTTTGTTCTTTTTATTGTGAAAATTTTTCATCTTAAATATTAATCTCAACTATTAAATATATAACAGTAATCTCTACTAATATCCATACCCATGCGATACTTAGTGAATCAAATCCAGATCCGTAATTCTTTGTCATAATTCTATATATTACGGAAGGCATAAAACCGATTCTTAATACTCTATCTCCACAAAATCCTTCACAAGCAATTAGAGTATTCCAAAGTATAATTTGATAATATGGGAAAAACAATATTAATACTCCAAATGAAATTAAGAATTTATTTATGCGGTTTTTCATTCTTACCTTTCTCCTTTCACATTATTTTTACTAGCTATCTCAAAATATTCCAAAGCTTTTTGTAGGTTAGGTTTAATATTTAATTCCTTATTTCCATATTGATAATAGTATTTTGCTAAATTATAATATCCGTAATAGTTTCTTTCCGCAATAGGAGTATTTATAGATTGAATATAATACACATATGCTGTTTTTAAATCATTATTTAAACGATAATATTCACCAACCTTATTCAATGCCCAACTTTCATTTAAATCTGCACTTAGTTTAAAATATTTTATACTTTTGGTAGGATTAGTTTTTTGATAAATTTTACCTAAGTTATTGAAAGCATAGACATAACCTTTTTCAGATGCTTTTTCAAAAAACTCAATAGCTTTTTCTTCACTTACTTCGTGATTAGGTGTTTTTCCATTTAAGTAACAATTTCCCATTGTATTTAGACCAGCAACACTACCAAGTTCGATTGATTTATTTAGAAAATCCCAAGCTAATTGAAAATCTTTTTTTATTTTCTTGTTTATAATTAAATAAGCAACCATCCAACAACCCTTAGGATGATTTTTTAATGCTGCTTTAAAATAATATTCATAACTTTTTTCATAGTCAATTTTACCAGAAACATGACCACCAAATTCTAAAGAACCCATTTCGGCATTAGCATA
>LFRM01122909.1_pt1 | contig 10966 bp, 6 predicted proteins | sample 618341 | NCBI WGS metagenome assembly LFRM01 (sample SAMN03654438, study PRJNA283298) | anaerobic digester metagenome | isolation source: pool of bioreactors CSTR01a, CSTR02a, and CSTR03a thermophilic anaerobic... | place: Denmark: Kgs. Lyngby | collected 2014-05-21
GGTCACCGGGAACTGTTTGTCCCATGCCATAAAGAGACGCTGCTGTTGCTCGCTCATGCTTAAATTATAGCGGTCATGCATATACATCATAATCCGTGCGGCCATGCCTTTTGCTTCATCGCGGGGCTCAAAGACGCGCGCTTTAAAGTCCACCTTGCTCTGGCACTGGCCATGCTGCAGAGGCGTGCTGGGTAATGCTCCAAAACGGTAATTGGAACGGTCGGCATTCAGCTCACCAATGGCAACAGTGATGTTATGCAGGTTGGCTTCCATGGCGCTAAACACTGGGTCAGTCTTGTTGCAGTTACTGCGCCCGCCATTTTGCCAGCATTGGCGTTGTTGACCGAGCCAGCTTGCTGGAACCACATGCTCTATTTCGGTGCGCGCACCACGGGTTGGAATGGCTCGTACTGTATAACCGCAGCTTTTTGGCTGAATACGTCCGCCAGTTTTACCCACCCACTCCCAGTCACAACCACAGTAAAAAGTACCAAGCGCACCACCTTGGTTTTGATCAAAGTAGATCTGTTTTTTCAGTGCGACCTTGGCTTGGGCGAATGTTTTAGGTGCTTCAGCAAAGGCCGAGGAGGCCAACAAAGTGAGCACTGACAGCGCGCAAGCAGTCAAGAATGAGCGAGTGAAGCATCGAGACACATTAAATCCTTAAAACAGCTTAAGCCATAAGACGGTTTGAACCGCTAGAAGACTTTATGTTTTTTCAGTGGTGTAGGAGAGTAAAATGTGACGAAGATCACATTAATTGGCGCAATCATATAGCTAGATACGACTAAATCAAAATGCCTTGATGGCTATTTAGCAGTATTGATTGAGTCAATTGCTTGCTGAAGTTGAATCGTGTTGCTCATTAAGGTGCATCAGGTGTTTTGAGTTTGCGCGAGCTTAGCAGGCTGATATCTAAATGGTGTTATCAGCCTGACACACTTTAACGTATGTAAAAACGGGCTAGAAAAATAGTACCCAAGCTATGAAGGATTCAAGCTTAAGGAAAACCATTGATTCAGTTTACTTAGAGCGTTTTTGTTTCTTTATAGTTTTCTGTATTTCTTTCCAAGCCAGCATCAGTTTTTGTCTGCGGGTTTTGTTTTTTGTAGTGAAAATTGCTATGAGTGCAATCATTAAAGCAAGAATAAGACTTATAACTTCTTCCTGTGTATCTGGCAGGCTGAAGCCCGTATCGGGCGTGATGATTGTGACCACGCTTTCATCCAATTTAGCATTGCCTAGCGTCATATAGACGGGTGCATGATCAGACATATGTTTACGGCTATCTTTATGGTTTAACTTTAATATTTTGGGGAATGAAATAATCCCTGCTTGGCTGATCTTTAATTTTGTATCACGGTCGACCCAGATGTTGTCGTACAGGTTGGCATATTGGCCATTTTTTTCAGAGAGAGTGGTTGCGCCTTCGGTAATTAAAGGTTTGGCGTACTTTTTTAAGGCATTCCAGGATTCGTGTGTGGGTGGCATATTAAAGTCACCTGCAACCACTATGGATGTGCTTGGGTAAGTCTTTTGCATCCAACGCCAGTAGTCGGCTAAAGCTTGAATCTCAGGAGTTCGATCTTTAACACCTTGGCCGTAGAGGATATGTATTGTACCAACAGCCAGTTCGCTACCGTCATGTTTTGATCTGAATTTTGCTGAGAAGGGTTCACGAATAAAGCGATCCCCCTTATCAGGGTAGACCTTCTGGCTTGGAACGGACTCAACTGCAGAGTTGCGCCATAAGAACGCGTACATTTCTTTATAGCTTTTTGTGCCGACTGGCTGCGAGATTAAATAGCTCCATTGTTCATCGGTATGTTTTTCAACTGCTTTTTTAAGACGTAACACCCCGTCCTCAGTCATGACTTCCTGTATCGCTAGTAAATCAACCTTACCTGCGATAGCCGCTAAACCCGTGTATTTTTTGTGATCACCCTGACCTAAGTGCTGAATATTCCATGAGGCAAAAATAATGTCACTGGCATAGGCGTAAGCCATAGGCGCAAATGAGCCAAACAGTACAAATATCGTTAAAAGAAATGTTCTGTACTGATTATTTAAAAAAGGTAAAAAAAACACAGGTTTCATGTTTCCTATAAAAGTGAGATGAAGTGGTCGTATATGTTGAGTGAGGCCGAGCTGCAGGGGGAAATGTGACCGAGCTCACATTACGGGTGCAATCATATAGCCAGATGTAACTAAATCAAAATGCTGGTGTGGCTATTGCGCGGTATTGGCGTGGGCAATGCGAGTGCAGAATGGGGCGGTAGGATACGGCAGGCTCTATTTGGAGGTTTTTTAGATTGCTAAAAGGCGATTGGGCAAGCCTATTTAAAAGCGTATATGCAGATGGAGTTATACAATTATGCTTGCTTACCTTGAGCATATGCAGTTAGCTTCACACCCATATACCCCCCTGAAGAGTACAAGGCATATATTATGCGCACCATTTGGAATAAGTTTTCTTTACGTTTACGCTTGTTTTTGTCTTTTGGTGTGCTGCTGGCACTGATGATCACCCTATCTTTAGTGCTGCAATCGACTTTTTATGCGCAAAACCGAGTGACACGTTTGCTTGAGCAAGATATGCCGACACAACTGCAGCAGCTGTCCGCAGAAGTCACCTTGAAGTTGGCGCCGAGTATTGAAGCGGCACAGAGCTTGGCGACCAATACCTATATTAAAAATTGGGTTAAAAATGGTATGCCTGCATCTGAACTGCCTTTACTGCAGGAGCAGATGGCTGTTGTCTACAAGTAGTTGGATGCTGAAGCGGTTTTTTTAGCCAGCAATGATAGCGAGCATGTTCGTTACTATTACTTGCAAGAGGGCGGCTTAAAACGGCGACAAATCTTGCAGGGAGTCGATCAAGATGCTTGGTATTTTAATTATATCAACAGCAATTTGTCGCATGAACTCAATCAGATTAACAATGATTTTACCGGTGGCGAGTCGAAAACGTTTATCAGTTATAAGAGCATAGAGCACAACGCTGCAGGACATCCGATCAGTGTGGCGGGTATCGGCTTAAATATGAATAATCTGGAAGAGATTATCAATGCTTACCGCTTTCGTAAAAATGGTCGAGCATCGTTAGTCAATCAGCAAGGTCATGTACAAGTCAGTGCGGCGGATTCGTTTGTGTCGAACTTCAGCGCTACACCTCGATTGCAAGCGCTGCTGGATAAAAAAGATGCCGTCATAGAGGAAATTGATTACAAAGGTCAGCAGCTGTTTATTGGCACCCTGTGGATTGCTGATTTACAGAGCTATTTGGTCATTGAAGTACCACGCAGCGACTTTATTGCGCCGATCAAAGCCTTGCTGTACCAATCTTTAATGATTGGTGCATTGTTGTTATTTATAAGCTTGTTGTTGCTGTATCCGTTAGCGATATCGTTAACGCGGCCATTGACTCTATTCCAGCGTCAACTGGTGGCTATTACCCGTACCTTGGATTTATCGAAGCGCGTAGAAACAACAGACCAAGCCGAGTTGGGTGAATTGGCTGCGCAAACCAATAGCCTGTTAGAGCGTTTGTCTTTTGCCATCAATGGTGTACAGAACAGCTCCAATCGCTTAACTGATACAGCGCATAACTTGGCGTATACTGCAGGCTTGGTCAGTCATAACACTGATAAGCAACAAGAAGTCAGTCAGTCGATGGCGGCAGCGGTGGAAGAGATGTCATCCTCTGTAGCTGAGATCACTTCGACCATGGAAGAGCTTTCTGCCTCTTCAACCCAAATTGCCGATTACTCACAGTCAGTGGTTGATGTGGCTAATATCACCTTAGAAAGCAGTAAGAAAGGTGCTGGCGCCATGCAGAATTTGCAGTCACGTATGGCGGAAATTCATAAAGACAGTGAACACAGCCTTGATGAGATTGTACAGCTGGGTCGAAAATCGAAAGAAATCAGTAAGGTGATGGATTTAATTAATACCTTGGCTGATCAGACTAAATTGATTGCCTTTAACGCAGCCTTAGAAGCGTCCAGTGCCGGTGAGTCCGGTAAGCGTTTCTCTGTGGTCGCCAGTGAGATTCGTCGTTTGGCCGATAGCGTAACGGATTCCACTCATGAAATTGAAGACCGTATCCAAGAAATTCAAGATGCCATCAATCGCTTAGTGATCACCTCTGAAAAAGGTGCCAGTTCAATTGAGATGGGTATGCAGGTCAGTTCGGAAACCGCTCAAGATCTGAATGCCTTAGTGCAAGCTGCGAGCAAAACCAGCAGTGCTGCACAGCAGATTTCGATGTCGACACGCCAACAGAAAACCGCTAGCAGCCAAGTGGTGACAGCGCTGCGTGATATTGCTAATGCCAGTATGTACAACGCTCAGTCGGTACGTAACATCACGGATATCAGTGAAGATATGATTCATATGTCAGATGAGCTGAATCAGTTGGTGAGCGAGTTTAAAACAACTAAGCCAGACGAATGATATGGACAGTGCAGGATCAGAAGGTTGAAAACAATGATGGCAGCTAAGGTGATACGGGTTCTGATCGTTGATGATAGCCCCGTTGCACGCGATATCTTACGCGACTTGCTGGAAGGTCAAGAAGGAATCGAAGTGATTGCTGAGGCCTCTAATGGCCAAGAAGCAGTAGAGTTGGTTGATAAGCTGCGGCCTGATCTGGTGACCATGGATTTAAATATGCCAGTGATGAGTGGCATGGAGGCCATTGTGCAAATTATGTACAACAAGGCCGTCCCTATCTTGGTGGTGAGTAATGAGTCGGATGCTGAATTAGCCTATCAGGCCATCAGCTCCGGAGCATTAGAAGTGATCGCCAAGCCGCGCTATACCTCGGAAGAAGCCGATAGTTTTGCCGATAAAGTGCGTTTATTGGCCGGTGTGTCGGTGATCACGCGTATGCGCCAGCGCTATGTATCAGAACCGCAACGGATGGTGCCGGCAGCCTATCAGCCGCCTACAATAGCGGTCTCAAATGCGCAGCAGGTATTTGTGATTGCCTCCTCAACGGGTGGGCCGCAAGCCTTAGCTAGTGTGCTGCCACAGTTACCGGCTGATTTTCCAGCACCGATTCTGATAGCTCAACATATCAGTGATGGTTTTATTGATGGCATGGCGCAGTGGTTATCAGGCTTGTGTCAGCTACCGGTGAAAGTGGCTGAAAACGGAGAGGTATTGCGCAGCAGTTGTGTGTATTTATCGCCACCGGAGCAAGATTTAACCGTTACGGCTGGGCGCTGTTTAGCATTAACTCAACGCAATGCAAAGGATATTTACCGTCCCAGCTGCGATGCGCTCCTCAGTTCGGTGGCCGATGTGTTTGGTTCGCAAGCCGTTGGCATCATTATGACCGGTATGGGGCGTGATGGCGCTGAGGGGATGCGTGCTATTTATAATAAGGGTGGTATTACGCTGGCTCAAGATGAAGCCAGTTCGGTGATTTATGGTATGAATGCTGAGGCCGTCAATCTTGGAGTGATTCAGCGTGAGATACCCTTAGCTGCAATAGCCGGTGAAATGTTACGTATTGTTCGTGTTACTGAGCGCAGTATCTCGCCACGAGGCGAGGCATGAGTGTGTCATTATTGTCTTTTAAGAAAATGATCTACGCTCATTGTGGTTTGGTGCTTGAAGGCATTGCTGAAGACCGTTTACGTAAGATACTTCAGCAGAGTAGTCAGCAAGCGGGCTGTTCTGACTTAAAAGCCTATGAACGTTTAGTGCGCAGTGATCAGCAACAGTTTGATGCGCTTGTATGTCAGCTGACAGTCAACGAAACCTATTTTTTTCGTGAGCCTGAGCAGCTTAAATTATTGACTGATGTGTTAATTCCCCAGGTTCTAGCGCATAAAACGCTAGGCCAACCAGTACGTATTTTAAGTGCGGGGTGTTCGTCCGGTGAAGAGCCCTATAGCTTAGTGATGGCGCTATATGAGATCTATGCTGAACAAACCACTGAGCTGTTTCAGATTGATGCGGGAGATCTTGATCACAACGTACTCCAGAAAGCTCAAGCTGGCGTGTATTCGAAGTTTTCGTTTCGTGGCGTCGACAGAGCCATACGCCAGCGTTATTTTCAGCCGCAAGTACAGGGCTATAAACTAGTAGAACATGTCCGCAGACAGGTTAACTTTTATCAATTGAATTTGTTGGCTGCACAGTTTCCAGCTGAGCTGGTGGCTTATGACATTATTTTTTTCCGCAATGTGTCAATTTATTTTGACGTAGCGACCCGTAAGCTGATTCAGCACAGGTTTTATAAACTGATGAATGAGCATTCTATTTTGTTTTTAGGCAGTTCAGAAACCCTGGGTAATGACTTGGGGGTCTTTGAACTGGTTGAGGATGCCGGTCAGTATTTCTTTATTAAAGGGGATGCTTATCGACCCGTTCTCAATCATGCGGTCAGTTGGTCTCAAAAAACTGCTCATCCAGAGTTCGATATTGATGATCGACACTGGCCAGTTGTCACAGCTACAAAGCCGGACACTGATACGAGTCAGATACAATCGCTAGAGTTGAGTAGCGAATTTGCCTCGCAGAGTGTTGAAGACCGTCGTATCGTTGCTTTAGAAAGAATTCAGCAGTTGTTATCGATCGGTGAACAACACCGAGCCATGCGCTTGTTGGAACGTTTTCCAGTGCCGATTGCTGAAGATTATGGTGCTTGCTTACTCAAAGGTTGGTTGCTGCTCAATCAGCAAGCATTTATTGAGGCGGATCAACTGTTAGATCATGCTTTAAATATTAAGCCTTGGTCGGTGGATGCCATGCTGATGAAAGGTCTGCTGTACAAATGGCAGAAGCAGCCAGCACAGGCTTGTCAGTGGCTTAGAAAAGTGATTTACAGTTGCCCAGAATGTTGGCCTGCACATTTTTATTTGGCTGATACCTTGCGCAGTGAAGAGCAGTGGGCTGCGGCCATTCAATCCTATCAAACTGTGTTGCGCATATTTGCCGCCGGTGCAGTCAAGAATAACTGCATCACTTGGATTCCTATACCTTTAGATATCAGTGATGCGCAGTTCTTAAGTCAGCGTCATATCAAGCAGCTGACCGTTGCCTTACACACCACACAAGTGGATGATTAATCATGGCTCTTGATATTAAAAAGTTTATTGGACGCTTTGTTGATGAAGCCCAAGATCATCTAGGTCAACTGAACAGCGGCTTATCAGCTTTAGAGCATGGTGCGGCCAGTGCTGAGCAAGTGCACAGCTTATTTCGCTCAGCGCACACGCTCAAAGGCTCATCACGCATGCTAAAACTGGAGCCCATTACTCAACTGGCGCACAGTTTAGAAGACTTACTCAGTGCGCTGCGTGAGCAGCAGGTGCAGGTCAATCACACAGTGATGGATGCACTCTACCAGGGCGTAGATGCGTTATCTGACCAAGTTGAGCAGCTGCATAAAAACGGTCAATTAGCTGAGTTGACTGCAGTACAGAATCAACTCTGTCAGCAACTGAGTGCGCTGGCGCAAAATCAGACCGTTGATAGTGATAATACTAAGAACAGCAACGCACAAGCACCTGTTACGCCTACAGTCACAGAGCCACCGCGTGAGACTCCAAGTGACGTTGCTAGAGTCACTCCTTTGCTGGTGGCCAGCGATACAGTGCGGGTCAAGCTGACCAAGCTCGATGAGCTGATCAAGTTAATGGGCGAGTTGAGCGCCAGCCATGCTGGTTTGCATGAGCTTGTGGCAACCGCACGTCGCCTTGAATATCAGTTTCAGCAACAGCTGGGAGGTGAGTTGCCGCAGGCCATGCGTCAATTTACCTTGGATATACGCGATATTGTGGTATCACAAGACAGCTTAACCCAAGAGTTGCATGACCGAGCTTTACAGATGCGTATGCTGCCACTGTCGATTGTCTTAAATCCTGCCGCGCATTTAGTCCGAGATATGGCTCGCTCATTAGGCAAGCAGGTCGATTGTAAGATTTATGGCAGCGAGATCGAGCTGGATCGACAAATGATTGACCAGCTGGCGGATCCCATTATTCACTTACTGCGTAATGCCCTCGATCATGGTATTGAAACCCCCGAGCAGCGTCAGCAGGCCGGTAAACCTGCGCAAGGCCTGCTGCAGATTCGAGCGCGTCTCGACTCAGGTTGGGTGGTGCTGGATATCAGCGATGATGGTGCCGGTTTATCCGTTGATGCGATTCGCGAAAAAACTTTAAGAAAAGGTTTGTTTAGCAGTGAAGAACTGCAAGATATGAGTGATCAGCAGGTCACTGATTTGATTTTCCTCCCGGGCTTTTCCACTAGTGCGATTATTACCGATGTTTCTGGGCGCGGTGTTGGGCTGGATGTGGTTAAACGTTCTATTGTTGATCAGTTACAGGGGCTGATCAGTATTAAAACCGCGCGCGGCGAGGGCACCTGTTTTACCTTACGCTTACCGTTATCGCTGGCCATTATGCGTGTATTGTTGATACGAGCTGGTGCGCAAGTACTGGGCTTTACCGGTCAATATGTTACTGAGCTGTTAAGAGTCGAACCGACTGCGTTAATTCGTGTGGCGGATCGTAATGCGGTGATTATTCGTAATGAGTTTGTACCTGTAGTCAAACTGGCTGACTTACTGAACTTGCCGCAAGATCCTCGTGTGAAAAAACCAGCGCAGCGTGACTCAGAAACATTATTGTTATTAGTGGTTCGTGTACATACTGAAAAGCTTGCGCTGCATGTGGATGAGTTACTCGATGAGCGTGACTTAGTGATTCAACAGTTACCTGAGCATCTAGGTAACACACCTTTGCTCTCAGGGATGGTGATTCGTGGCCAAAATGAATTAGTGAGTTTGCTGCATGTGCCTTACGTGCTGGATTTAGCACGAAAAACTCGACAAGCTGTGAGTACTGCGGCGAGTCTGGATGGACAAGAAGCCAAAAAACGTATTCTTGTGGTGGATGACTCGCTCAATACCCGAGAGATAGAACGCGATGTCTTAGAAGCTTGGGGCTACCATGTCACCTTGGCCGAGCATGGTGCTGAAGGTTTACAAAAAGCACTGGCTGAAAATTTTGACGCGGTGTTAACGGACGTGGAAATGCCTGTTATGGATGGCTTTACTTTAACTGCCCGACTACGCGAGGATGAGAACTACCGTTATAAGCCAATTATTATTATTACTTCCAGAGAGAAGGACAGCGATCGTCGTCGCGGTATCGAAGTGGGTGCTGATGCTTATATTGTTAAAGGTAGTTTTGATCAAAACAGTTTAGTGGATACGCTAAAAGTATTGCTGGGTTAATCCATAATCAACTTAAGAGAATAAATATGCAAATTCTGGTAGTAGATGATGACTTGTTCGCCGGTGAAATGACCACCGCTGTATTGGAAGACCAAGGCTATCAGGTGTTTCAAGCCGAAAATGCGATAGAGGGCATGGAAATACTGAATCAGCAGCCGGGAATTGCACTGATTGTCAGCGACTTGAATATGCCTTTGGTTAGCGGAATAGAGTTTTACCGTGAGCTGCTAGAGCAGGGCTCAACGCTGCCATTTATTTTATTAACTGGTGATGAACCTGAACAAGCGTTGGCAAAAGAACCCAGACTGGATGCTTGCGTGATGAAAGACTTTAATATGTCTGAACGTCTGCCTGCTGCCATCCATGTAGTGATGTCAGCATTACCAACCAGAGAGCAGTGAGTTTTATTAATATGAATACTAATCAACAACCGCTGCAAAAAAAAAATAGCCCAACTTAGAGCCAGCTTTATCAGTCAATTGCCGGCACGTATGGACGCTATAGAGTCGCAGATCAGCAGCTTAGTGGATGATGAGTGCAATAATTTAACCCTGCTCTCTGACTTACACCGAGCTTTCCACAGTTTAAATGGCACAGGTAAATCATTTGGTTTGTTTGAGTTGTCTGTGATTGCAGCGCAAGCCGAAGCGCTGATGATGCAACTTCTGGATGCTCCTGATGAGCTTCAGCCTAGGCAGTGGGTCGTGAAACTGGATGTGTTGATGCAGGCCTTGAGCATTCAAGTGCAAGCCTATGCAAATATAGAAAACGAGCATCAGTTCGTCGCTGAAGAGATCCCTGAACTCGAGCACACAAGCACGGTTGATTTAAAAAATTCGGTGCCGCTGATTTATATTTGTGATGATGAACCTGAACAGGTGGATTACTTAGCGCATCAATTGCATTGTTTTGGTTATGAAATTCAACACTTTACTGAAACGGCGGCCTTTCGTCAGGCTGTCTTAGCGCGTCGTCCTGATGCGGTGATTATGGATGTTTTCTTTCCGCAGAGTCGTACTGCAGGCATCGATGAATTGAGCCATATTAAAGATGTCACGGGGCAACACTTGCCTGCTATTGTGCTATCGGGCAGTAATTCATTTGAATCACGCTTAAGCGCTGTACGCGCCGGTTGTTCAGCTTATTTTACTAAACCAGCACGACCGATGGATTTGGCCGCAGTCTTAGATGGGCTCATTGAAGATGGGCACCAAGAGCCTTATCAGATCCTGATTGTAGATGATGAGCCTGAAGTGGCTGAGTATCACAGCTTGATTCTACAAAATGCCGGTATGGTGGTTCATCAAATCCACAACCCAACCTTGATTTTTGAAGCGTTAAAAAACTTTAGCCCTGATTTAATGTTGGTCGATATGTATATGCCGGTGTGCAGTGGTTCTGAGTTAGCGGCCTTAGTACGTCAGGTTCCAGCTTATGTTGGACTGCCTATTGTGTTTTTATCCAATGAAACCGATGTCGATAAGCAATTTAGCGCGATGCAGGCTGGCGTTGAAGGTTTTATCACTAAACCTGTGATTCCACATCAATTGGTGGCATCAGTGAAGTTGCGTGCAGAACGTATGCGCACCTTGCGTGGCTTGATGGCTAAAGACAGTCTGACCGGCTTGTACAATCACACCACCACCACAGAAATGTTGGTTTCAGCATTGGCTAACGCTGTACGGCAACAAGAAAGCTTAGCGGTGGTGA
>LFRM01141397.1_pt3 | contig 10965 bp, 11 predicted proteins | sample 618341 | NCBI WGS metagenome assembly LFRM01 (sample SAMN03654438, study PRJNA283298) | anaerobic digester metagenome | isolation source: pool of bioreactors CSTR01a, CSTR02a, and CSTR03a thermophilic anaerobic... | place: Denmark: Kgs. Lyngby | collected 2014-05-21
GTAAAAGAAGTTGACTCAAAACTTCATGATGGAGCAGACTTCGGTATCGCTCCAGCATTCACTGCACTTTGGGCGGCTCAAAATGAAGCAGAAAACTTAATAGTTGCTGCACAAAATGTTCACTTTGAAGAAAGTGGAGCATTCACTGGTGAAGTCTCAATTGACATGATTAAAGAACTAGGTGTCAAATGGGTAATCTTGGGACACAGTGAAAGACGTCAGTATTTCAATGAAACAGATGAAACTGTTAATAAGAAAGTCAAAGCTTGTTTAGCTAATGACATTACTCCAATCGTATGTGTTGGAGAAACATTAGAGGAGTTTGAAGCTGGACAAACAGAAGCAGTCGTTCGTCGTCAAACAAGAGACTGCTTAGCAGATCTTGAGGGCGATGTTAAACATGTGGTCGTTGCTTATGAACCTGTATGGGCAATTGGTACTGGAAAATCAGCAACAACTGAAATTGCACAAAATACATGTGCCTTAATTCGTGATGAATTAAAAAATGTATTGGGCGAAGAAGCTGCTCAAGCAATTCGAATCCAATATGGCGGTAGTGTTAAACCAAATAACATTGCTGAATACTTATCTCAACCAGATGTTGATGGAGCCTTAGTAGGCGGAGCATCACTGAAGGTTGATTCATTCTTAGAACTAGTTAACGCAGTTAAATAAACATAAAAGGAGGAAATATTTAAATGCCAATTATTATTGATGTATATGCACGCGAAGTAATCGATTCTAGAGGGAATCCTACAATCGAAGTTGAAGTAACAACTGAGTCAGGCGCATTTGGACGTGCCATGGTACCAAGTGGTGCTTCTACAGGAGAGCGTGAAGCTCTAGAATTAAGAGATGGCGACAAATCTCGTTACCTTGGTAAAGGGGTACTTAAAGCTGTCGAAAATGTGAACGAAATTATCTATGAAGCAGTTTTAGGTTTAGATGTTCGTGAACAAAACATGTTAGACCAAGTGATGATTGACCTTGATGGAACACCTGACAAATCTAAATTAGGAGCAAATGCTATTCTTGGTGTGTCATTAGCTGCGGCTCATGCTGCTGCTGAATATTCAGGTTTACCACTTTATAAATACTTAGGTGGATTTAATGGAAAAGAACTTCCAGTGCCAATGATGAATGTTATCAATGGTGGATCACATGCTGACTCATCTGTTGATTTCCAAGAATATATGATTATGCCAGTAGGTGCTGAAAACTTCCGTGAAGCATTACGTATGGGAGCAGAAACTTTCCACGCTTTAAAAGATGTTCTTAAAAACAAAGGACATGTAACAGCTGTTGGTGATGAGGGAGGCTTTGCTCCAAACTTATCGTCAAATGAAGAACCACTAGAAGTAATTGTTGAAGCAATTAAGAAAGCTGGTTACACACCTGGTGAAGATATCGCAATCGCACTTGATGTTGCTGCTTCTGAATTCTATAGTGATGGCAAATATACACTTACTAAGAGTGGCGGAGAAGTTTTAACTCCTGAGCAATTAGTTGATTTATTAGCTTCATTTGTTGAAAAATATCCAATCGTATCAATTGAGGATGGACTTGCTGAAAATGACTGGGATGGTTGGGCATTATTAACTGATCGCCTACGCGATAAGATTCAAATCGTTGGCGACGACTTATTTGTTACCAACACTGAAATTTTACGTGAAGGGATTGAAAAAGGAATTGCGAACTCAATCTTAATTAAAGTTAACCAAATTGGAACTTTAACTGAAACATTTGATGCCATGGAACTTGCTAAGCGTAATAACTACACAGCTGTTGTGTCACACCGTTCAGGTGAAACTGAAGATACAACTATTGCTGATATCGCTGTCGCATTCAATGCGGGTCAAATTAAGACTGGTTCAATGAGCCGTACAGACAGACTTGCTAAATATAACCAATTACTTCGCATCGAAGATGAATTAGGCGAATTAGCAGTTTATGCTGGTTCTAAAACATTCTATAACAGAAAAAAATAAGTATTAAACAATAGGACATTTGGTAAAACACCGGATGTCCTCTTTTTTATTTATTTGTGAAAATCAATCGATAATAAACAAATGATAATTTATGTTGCATTTACAATAAAGGTTGTTATAATTATAACAAGTACATAAGGAAGGAGATATGTATGAAAAAATTTAAGACTTTATTTACTTTGGCGCTGTTATCTTTTGTAATGATGGCATGTAGCCAACCCGCCGACCAACCTAGTGAAGGAGAAACACCTGCAGAAAGTACTGGCACTTATACTCCAGGTGATTATGAAGTAGAAGCTACTGGCTATGCTGGAACCTTCAAGGTAGTGGTTTCTTTTGATGAAAACAGTATTACTAAGGTAGAAGTACCTGAACATGGTGAAACTGACGGAATCGGAAGTAATGTTATAAATGATTTCCCGCAAAGAATTGTTGATGAGCAAACGCTCAATATAGATGCCGTTGTTGGTGCAACCGCAACTTCTGAAGGCTTACTTGCTGCAGTTGCTCAAGCAGTAACTGAGGCTGGTGGAGATGCTGAGGCATTGAAATCAAAAGAAGCTGCAACTGGAGATGTTGAAGCCATTGAAGAAACTGCTGATGTAGTAGTTATTGGTGGTGGCGGTGCTGGTTTATCAGCAGCTGTCTCTGCTGCTCAAGAAGGCGCAACTGTCATTCTTATTGAGAAGACTGGTGCACTTGGTGGAAACACTATCCGTGCTGGTGGACCGTATAATGCGGTTGACCCAGAGAGACAAGCGGCTGTAGATGCAGCTGACACAAACTCAATGGAAAAAATCAAAGAACTTACTGAAAAAGAAGCAATGAATCCAGAACATCAAGCGTTAATGGATGAATTAAAGGCTGATATCGAAGAATATGAAGCATCAAATAGTACATCATTATTTGATTCAATTGCACTTCATAAACTTCAAACTTATGATGGTGGAGACTATACAGGTCATTTAGACCTAATCCAAAAACTAGTAGATGAATCACTTGAAACATCACTATGGATGGAAGCTAATGGCGTCGAATGGACAGATGATATTCAAACTGTTCCTGGTGGATTATGGCCACGAGCTCACCTACCTAAAAATGCTGCTGGTGGCGATTACATCGTTGCTGGTCAAACAACAGCTGAAAAACTAGGCGTTGTTATTATGATGAACACAACTGGTGAAGAACTAATTGTTAAAGATGGCCGTGTTGTTGGTGTTAAAGCAACTCAAGATGGCAATGTCCCTGTAACTTTACATGCAACCAAAGGGGTTGTAATTGCTACTGGTGGATTTGCTGCTAACGTTGAAATGAGATCAGAATATGATCCAACTTTAATAGACACACTACCTACAACAAACACTCCAGCTGCTCAAGGTGAAGGTATCAAGATGGCTGAAGTTGTTGATGCTAGTGTAATCGGAATGGAATTCATTCAATCACTTCCATTAGGAAATCCAACTGATGGAAGCCTAAATGCATGGATGGGTGGTTCAGGAGTTGAGTACTACTATCAAATCAATAAAGAAGGAGAACGTTTCATGGCTGAAGATGGACGCCGTGATACAATGACTCAAGCACTTCTTGCTCAAACTGACGCATTCTCATATGTTATTTCAGGTGGTAATAACAAGATTGAATTAAATGGTGAAGGCTTTACTATTTGGGGTGACAATATCGATGAATTAGTCGAAAATGGAACTATTTTCAGAGCTGACACTATTGAAGAATTAGCACAACAAATTGGAATCGATCCTGCCGTTCTTAAAGAAACTCATGATCGTTTCAATGGATTTGTTGAAAGCGGATCAGATGAAGACTTTGGTCGTACCTTATTTGGCGATCCGATTAACGAAGGTCCATACTTCGCTTCTCCACGTGTACCAACTGTTCACCATACAATGGGTGGTTTAGAAATTAACCTAAACAGTGAAGTACTAAACTCTAGTGGTGAAGTTATCGAGGGATTATATGCTGCTGGTGAAGTTACTGGTGGTATCCATGGTAAGAACCGTCTTGGTGGTAATGCGCTTGTTGATATCCATGTATTTGGACGCGAAGCAGGAACAAATGCTGCTAACAATGATCCTGTAGAATAAAAAGAAACAAGATTTATATAAAAAAATAAGTGTGGTTGCATCACACTTATTTTTTGTTTTATAGGTTAGTATAGTTAGAGTTTTACAATTATTTATCTAAGAGGTGCAAGTGCTTCTGTCCAAGATACTAGTTGATCTAGCATAATGTTTACACCATCTGTGTGGAGAGCTTGAGGTTTGAAGTTTACAAATCCTTCAAAGTCTGTGAATAAGCTTAGTCCAACATGTTGTCTTACGTGAGCAATTTGTAGCTCTGATAAAACTGAACGTAATTGTTCAGCTGCACGTGCTCCTAAGAAGCTTCCATAACTGACAATACCGGCTGCTTTATTATTAAATTCAGCATAGTATAAATCGAAATAATTCTTTTGAGCGGAAGTCATACCATGGTTATATTCCGGAGTGATGAAGATATATCCATCTGCCTCAAGAGTTTTTTCTTGAAGTTCTTTCAGTCTTGCGTACTCTTCTTCATTTCCTTCATATTCTGAGAAACGTTTGTGGAAGATTGGCATATTGTAGTCTTTTAAATCAATAATAGAATACTCTGCTTTACCATGAGTTTCTCCCATTTCTTTAATCCATTCTCCGACCTGTGGTCCAACGCGTCCGTCACGGACTGATCCAATTACGATTGCTATTTTTTTCATTTCTTTATGTGTCTCCTTTTATCTTGAGTCTCTTTCAACTCGGTATACAAAATATATCATTTCGAATTAGTAATGTCATGTGATATGCTCACAAATAAAAAAAGAGTGAGAAACCTCACTCCTTGTCCTTCCTTAGAGCATTCATTAGCCATGTAATCAGACTTCCTAAGATATAACTTAAGAAGATAACGACAACTAATGGTGCTTGTATCTTAGCAAATAATAAGTTCACTTCAACTTGATTGAAGTTTAACATCATGAATACTAGGATGAAGATAATTAGAATAATTAGTAATATTTGTTTAAACGACATATATGTCTCTTTTTTGGGTTCTTCAACAGCAATAGGTTTATTTTCAGTCTCCATTTGTCATCCCTCTCTTTGAAAACATTATAACATAAGCTAAATGTAGAGTTGATACTTTTCAACTTTTGTTTTCTGAGGTTTCTGATACAGAATTATTCTATTCTGCTTCAAGCTTTTTTGAACATCAATAACACGTTGATTACTCGATCCTTTATAATCCAATGCCAATGATCTTTTGCTTAAAATAAATCGCCCATCAACAACAACATCTAATTGTTTTAAGAACTCTTTTTTAAGTGGATCTTTAAGTAAATCATCAAATAAATAACCGGTATAAGACCAGAGATTATAATCATTTTCTCTAAGTTCTTTAGCAATTATGCCACAGGCTTTTGCTTGTTCAAATGGTTCACCACCTGAGAACGTAACAGATTTATTAGAAGACTCAAGAAATTGTTGAATAATCTCTTGAGTCGATTTAATATCTCCCGCATCGACTGACCATGTTTCTGGATTATGACATCCTGGGCAATGGTGTGAGCATCCTTGAACAAACAATGTATTTCTTAAGCCTGGGCCATCTACGATACTATCGTAGGTGATTGAGGCTATCCGAATATCCATTTACTTAACGTTATGCTTAACGCGATCTTTTTCTTCGTTTTGTTTTGCGTTATTGAAACGATCAACTGTTCCAACTAGGTATCCAGTAATGCGTCTAATTCTTTCAATATGTTCATCAGCTGGACGACCACATTGTGGACATTCATCATTAATGATTCCTGTATAACCACAAACAGCATCGCGATCGACTGGGTGGTTGATTGCTCCATAACCAATTCCAGCTTTCTTCATCGTTCTGACAACTTCCATAAAGGCTTCAACATTATTTGAAGTGTCTCCATCTAGTTCTACATATGAGATATGACCCGCATTAGTTAATGCATGGTAAGGAGCTTCTTTATAAAGTTTGTCATGAGCTGAGATTTCATAATAAACAGGAATATGGAATGAATTTGTATAATACTCGCGATCTGTAATACCTTCTATGTTACCAAAGATTGATTTATCAATTTGAACAAAGCGACCAGATAGACCTTCTGCCGGAGTCGCAATTAATGAGAAGTTTAATTGTGTTTCATCTTTAAACTCATCAATTCGATTCTTCATATGATTCACAATTTCAAGACCTTTTTGTTGTGCTTGATCACTTTCGCCATGGTGAACACCCATCATCGATTTTAAGCATTCAGCAAGTCCAATGAATCCACAAGTTAAAGTACCAGTTTTTAAGACTTCTCTTAATTCATCATTAGCTCCAAGATTTTTAGAATTCTTCCAAACACCTTGGCCCATTAAGAATGGGAAGTTATAGACTTTCTTATTCGCTTGAATTTCAAAACGTGCTAACAATTGATCCCTAACAAGTTCTAGCAAATCATCCAACTCATTATAGAAACCATCCCAATCAGGTTTATCATTTAATAAGAGACCATGTTTAATACCTAAACGAGGTAAATTAATTGAAGTAAACGATAAGTTACCACGCCCTGTCACCACTTCATTAGTAGGATCAGTTACATCACCAATAACACGTGTTCTACACCCCATATAGGTAATCTCAGTATTGAAGTTACCAGGTTTATAGTAAGGAATATTAAATGGTGCATCAATAAACGAGAAATTAGGGAATAAGCGCTTCGCACTTACTTCACATGAAAGTTTAAATAAATCATAGTTAGGATCTTCTTCAAAATAACTCACACCCTCTTTAATCTTAAAGATAGAAATAGGGAAGATAGGAGTTTCACCTTTACCTAAACCAGCATCTAAAGCTAGTAAGTAATTCTTAGTCACCATACGACCTTCAGGTGATACATCAGTACCAAAGTTAATTGAACTAAAAGGAACTTGAGCACCAGCACGTGAATGCATCGTGTTTAAGTTATGAATAAATGCTTCCATCGCTTGGTAAGTAATACGATTTGTCTTAGCCATCGCAATCTCTTTAGCTTTGGTAAACAAATCTAAATGAGAAGGGAAGTCTTCATGAACACCTGATAAGTCAAAATCAATGGTTGTTAAATCATCAACTTTACTAACCAATAACTCCATATTTAAATCAACATCATTTAAGGATACTTGATCAGAAATAATTTGTTTGAACTGGCGCTTAAATGTATTAAGAACCCCAGGGGCCATATAATAATCAAAGGCAGGAATTGATTGTCCACCATGTTGATCATTTTGATTTGACTGAATCGCAATCGCAGCCAAAGCAGTATAAGCCATAATGTCTTTTGGTTTTCTTAAATGGCCATGGCCTGTTGAGAAACCATTCTTAAACAATGCTTCTAAATCAATTTGACTACAAGTAGTTGTCCCCATTGGTAAGAAATCCATGTCATGAATATGAATTTGTCCTGAGTCATGAGCCGCTGCATGAGTTGGCTCAACTAAATATGATTTAGAAAACTCCTTGGCAATAGTACTTCCATATTGAAGCATCATGCCCATAGCACCATCGCCATTAATGTTTGCGTTCTCACGCTTAGAATCTTCCTCAGCTGCATCCTTAATAGTTAATTGTTCAATCGCCTTAAGGAATTTGTGTTGCTTCGAGAAAAACACACGACGACTTTCATTGCGTCTTAATCGATACTGTGAAAATGATTCATACACATCATCATACCCCTGTTTTAAAAGTTGTTTTTCGATGATGTCTTGAATTTCCTCGATCGCAATCTGTGGAGATTCTTTAACTTGTACCTCAATTTGTTCCATAACCTTTAAGAAAACAAAATGGGAATCGGCAGCGCTGTAATCGCTATTTGTTATACTATCAAAGCCTTTCTTAATCGCAACTGCGATTTTCTCTGGCTGGAAAGTGTCCTTTTTATTATTTCTTTTTACTATCACTATTTCAGATTGGTCAAAATCATGAAATATAGGACTGCGATATTCTTCATTTTGGTGTAAACTCATTTCTTTTCCCCTTTCATGTATGCCCTTTTATGATAAGACAATTCATCACCTCTTTCAATAAAAATTACAAAAATTACAAATATAACATTAATAAAACAACGTATAACATTAAACGCAATCAAAGAAAATGGTTTCTTCAAAAAACGTCAATATAATAATAGTGATTTATGCCATCTACACCAGATCACAACAAACCTCCTTGTTTGTTAATCAAGTTACTTATAAAGCTTTAAACATTTACATATATTTCTCATTAAATTCCTCCCAAGATATGTATAAGTTTATCGTTTTATGATATGATTAAACCAAATAAGGGGTGAATATATGATAATAATTAGACTAGACCGAGTTATGGCCGATCGTAAGATGACACTTCGAAAGCTTGCGATGGAAGTAGGAATCTCAGAAGTGAACCTATCAAGATTGAAAACAGGAGCCGTTAAATCGATTCGATTTGACACACTAAACAAACTGTGTAAGGTACTAGATTGTCATCCAAAAGATATTCTTGAGTTCAGATGGGATGATGAGGATCTATGACCAAGAAAGTGGTATCAATTTGTAATGGTAAACTAATTCCATTACGGATGGTGAGTGACAAAATCTTTTCTCAAAGGTTAGCAGGAGATGGGATTGGCATTGTACCATATGATTCAAAGTTTGTATCACCAGTTGATGGCGTCGTAAAAATAATGATGAAGGGCGGCCATTCAATGGTAATTGAACAAGAAGATGGAGCAAACATAATGGTTCACATCGGTATTCAAACTGTTAACTTGAATGGTGCTGGAATCACTAGTCACATCAAGAAAGGTCAGAAGGTAAAAGTTGGAGACCTACTAGCAGAGATTGATTTAGAATTTATGCAATCAAGAAAAATTGATTTAACTAGTGTCGTCTTAGTAATGGATCCACGGGATGTAAAAAATCTCACGACCAATGATCGAGGATCAGCTGCATCAGGTAAAACAGTAATTATTGAATACGAAGGGGTTGTAACGAAATAGAAAGTTAAATTAACTCTCTATGGAGCTGCGGCTCCTTTTCTTTACTGTATGGTTACTTATGATTCTCACTTCCTGATTTCTTTTACCAAGTCATAGAATTGAAAAGGATAATACCAAAGATAGAGACTCAGCAACTTCAGGTACAAGGATTGAAATAGAGTAGAAAAAACTACTCTATTTTAATGATTGAGTGTTTATTAAAAGATGATAACGCTACCATAGATAACAATGCTTGAATATTCCAAATAGGTGACTTACAATAAGTTAGCCGTACGTAACTTGGAGGTGCGCGATGATTGGAAGAATACACTCAATGGAATCATTTGGAACAGTAGATGGGCCTGGTGTTCGTTTTGTGCTGTTTCTACAAGGTTGCCCTCTAAGATGCTTATACTGTCACAATCCAGACTCTTGGAATGCTGAAGCAGGAAAAGAAATGACCAGTGACCAAATCGTAACAGAAGTCATGAAATACAAATCATATATAAAAAACGGAGGAATCACAATCAGTGGTGGTGAACCCCTCCAACAAATTGATTTTGTGATTGAAGTCTTTACGAAATTAAAAGAATTAGGAATACACACAGCAGTTGATACTTCTGGTGCACTATTCAATCAATTCACTGAAAAAGTATACGATCGATTATTAGAAGTGACAGACTTATTCTTATTGGATTTAAAACATATTAATTCCGATAAACATGAAGAATTAACAAAAGTTAAGAATGAAAACATTCTAAACTTCGCCAGATATCTTAGCGATAAGAAACATCCAGTATGGATCAGACATGTTCTTGTTCCAGGATATACTGATGACCTTAAGGATCTGACAGAATTAAGACAATTTATTGACACCTTAGAAAATGTAGAAAAAGTAGAAATACTTCCCTACCATGTCATGGGCGTTAATAAATACAAACAAATGGGGTTAACCTATCCACTCGAAGGCTTAGAACCACCAACACAACAAAGTATTTCCCAAGCATATGATATCGTGGTGAAACAATGAAAAAAATAGCATTAATACAAACCGACAGCTGTGTCAGCTGTATCAGTCTAGAACATGAAGTCCTCTCAGTCATGGATAAATTCAAAGAAGTAAGTTTATCCGTCTACAGAACACAGGAAGAGGCACAAGAAATTGTCGATAAATACCAGGTCGAAAAACTACCCAGCCTACTTCTCTTAGATAATGATCAATTATTAGGACAAGTAACAGGGTACCAACCTGCATTTATATTAGAAGTTTGGTTAGAAAATTTATTAAAGGAAGGAAGATAAAGTGAAACAGTATCAGGGATTCAACGAAGGAAAATGGGTTAAAGAAATTGACGTGAGAGATTTTATCATTCAGAACTATACTCTTTATGAAGGAAATGATGAATTCTTAGAAGGCCCAACAGAAGCAACAAATCAATTATGGAAACAAGTTACAGAACTTAACAAACAAGAAACAGAAGCAGGCGGAGTACTAGACGCCGACACATTCTTAGTCTCAACCGTAAGCTCACACGCAGCAGGTTACCTAAATCAAGACTTAGAAAAAATTGTAGGCTTCCAAACAGATAAACCATTCAAACGCTCACTCCAACCATTTGGAGGCATTAGAATGTCAGAACTAGCACTTGAGGCTTATGGATTTAAATTAGACGAAGAAGTAAAACACATCTTTACTGACTACAGAAAAACCCATAACCAAGGTGTTTTCGATGCTTACACAGATGAAATTAAAGCAGCACGACGCACAGGCGTTATTACCGGACTACCGGATGCTTATGGACGCGGACGAATTATAGGAGACTACCGCCGAGTAGCACTATACGGAATAGATAAACTAATTGAAGAAAAGCAACACGATTTAAGAATGCGAAATGGTGTCATGGACGCCGACACAATCCGTGACCGCGAAGAAATCAGTGAACAAATTCG
>LFRM01071256.1_pt2 | contig 10962 bp, 8 predicted proteins | sample 618341 | NCBI WGS metagenome assembly LFRM01 (sample SAMN03654438, study PRJNA283298) | anaerobic digester metagenome | isolation source: pool of bioreactors CSTR01a, CSTR02a, and CSTR03a thermophilic anaerobic... | place: Denmark: Kgs. Lyngby | collected 2014-05-21
TCCCCCCGAGAAAGAGAGCCGGTTTTGATAAAATCAGCTTCGGCTCCGATCGCCAAATCGGCGATAAAATCATCGGTAGTTTCTCCGCTTCGATGAGAAACGATAGTTTTCATATTATTTTCCTTGGCCAATTTCATACAATCGATTGTTTCGCTCAAAGAACCGATTTGATTAACTTTTATCAAAACACTGTTACAAGCTTTTTCCGCGATAGCTTTTTGCAACCTCTTTACATTGGTAACCAAAAGATCGTCCCCGATAGTCATCACTTGAGAACCGATTTTTTCGTTCATCATCCTCCAACCTTCCCAATCTTCTTCCGCCAAACCGTCTTCTATTGATATTACATTGTATTTTTCAATCCAGTCTTTATAAAGATTAACCATATTTTCCTTGTTTAATTTTTCATTTTCCGGCTTCAAGAAATAGTGATCCTCTTCCAAAAAAGAATTGGCGGCCACATCCAAACCGATAAAAACATCTTTTCCCGCCTCATATCCGGCTTCTGCGATAGCTTGATTGATCACCTCCAAAGCTTGAGAATTGCTTTCCAAATGAGGAGCGAATCCGCCCTCGTCTCCGACCGCGGTACTCTGATTCATGGAAGTTAATATTTTTTTCAAAGCATAAAATATTTCGCTACCCGCTCGTAACTGCTCAGGATAAGCTGAAATTCCCCGAGGAATCAACTTAAATTCTTGAATGCTTAGACCGGAATCGGAATGCTCTCCACCGTTTAAAATATTAAACATCGGAATTGTTTTGAAACTTTCCGCCTTAAACCCGTAAGTATCGGCGATGTAAAGATAAAGTTCTTTGCCTTGCTCTTTGGCTGTGGCTCGACAAACAGCCAAAGAAACTCCCAAAATCGCATTGGCGCCCAAACCGGTTTTATTTTCCGTTCCGTCCAAGTCCAACATTTTTTTATCAATCTTTCGCTGATCCGAAGACTCCTCGTCAATCAAAATCGGAGCGATTTTTTCATTAACATTGGCCACCGCCTGCAAAACACCCTTGCCCTCATAGCGACTCTTATCTCCGTCTCTTAATTCCAAGGCCTCCTGAGAACCGGTAGAAGCTCCGCTGGGAACCCCCGCTACCCCCTCGGCTCCGCTTTCCAAAACCACTTCCACTTCCACTGTCGGATTACCCCTTGAATCAAGAATTTCTCGGGCAAATACTTTTTTTATTTTTGACATATCCTTTTTTTATTCTTTAAATTATTAAATTAAGCGGTATCAAACAAAGCCTACTTCAACGCTTTAGCATTGAATTTATTTCCCGAAAAAGAATTCTTTTTTGTAGCTGCCATAAGAAATAAATGGCCGGAAAAAAAGAAACTTCATAGGGAAATAAATGGTCTATTCTCTACCGGTTCAATCCTTTTTAAATTATACTCTTTTTTAAAATCAATCACAAGCATCAAAAAAACCATCCGCCTCGGGCGGATGGTTTGTTTTCTATCAAAGAGAAAAAATTACATTTTTTCAATCTCTCCCACTACATCGTCAATACTTTTCTTCTCCGGAGCAACAGAGGCTTGATTTCTCATAGCTCTTTCCGATCCTTCCGGTTCATTGATTTTTAGATTCACGCGAGCGTTATTTTTTGCTCCGATAACTCTTAGCAAAGTTCTTAGCGCTTTAGCTGTTTGTCCTTCGCGGCCGATGACTATTCCCATATCTTTTGGATCAACATCCAAGGTGATAAGAACACCCATTTCATCCACCTTTCTTTCTACTTTTACTGCACTTGGATTGTCAACAAGCATTTTGACCACCTGCTCGATAAATCCTGCGTCGATTGTTTCTGACATACTTTTTTCTTTTCTTACTAATTATCGAAACGACACTCTTTATATTTTTTAAATCGTTTCATTAAAGATTATAAATTATTTACCAATTTCTGTCAAACAAATCCGCCCCACCCAATCATTCTCCTCTAAATCTGCACCTCTCCGATAATTTGAATAAAAAAACCTTTCCATGAAATCGCTTAATCTCCGATACAATTCTTATCTCCGATATATCCTCGACCTTTTGCCTCCTCTTCGCTTTTGAAACAGATTAAGTTTTCCGGTTTAATGTTTTTTGCCCAACGACAATCCGGTTTGTGATATTTATTGGAATTTTTACTCCCCATAAAAGCGCATTCTGTCTTTTGCGCCATTTGATTATCGGCAAGTTCGCTCTTTGGAGAGTTCTCCGCCCCCAAAACGGCTTGATCTAAATTTTCCGGCGCAACCGTTTCTTTCTCCGGAGCGGTTTGGACCACCAAAGGAGCGGCCTTTATTTTATGCCCCTCCAAAACCCCCACTTCAAAAGAAATTATCGCAATCAAAAAAATTCCCAAACTCAGGACGATTTTACTCTCATTTTTCTTCCAAAAATCAACAATTTGTCCGATTCGCCCCCCTGGGCCTTTAACCGAACTCTTATTTTTTATTGACATTTCTTTGAAATTTGTTATACTTATTTCTGTTAGTTTAATATGCTAAATAAATTTTATGGCACATCGTAAAGCCGGCGGGTCAACTCAGTATGGTCGAGATTCCATCTCCAAAAGACTGGGAGTTAAAATTTTCGGAAGCGAAAAGGCAAAAACCGGAAATATAATCGTCCGCCAAAAAGGAACAAAATTTCACCCCGGAAAAAATGTCGGTCGCGGAGAAAATGACACTTTATACGCTTTGACTGACGGAATTGTCCAATTCAGCAAAAAGAAAGTTATCGCTTTTACCGGCAAGATAGCTAAGCGCAGATTCGTCAGCATCACTCCGGAGAAAAAATAGTTTCCGAACATATCTCACAAACAGACAACACCGGTTGTCTGTTTTTATTTTTTTATCGCATTGATGAAAGCGAAAAAAAGCGGATGCGAGCTTAACGGGGTTGATTTGAATTCCGGATGAAACTGAACGGCCAAGAAGAAAGGATGCTTCTCTACAGGCAATTCAATTATCTCCATCAAGCGGGAATCTTGGGACTTACCGGAAAAAATCATTCCACTCTCCTCAATCATCTTGATATAATCCGGATTAACTTCCCAACGATGGCGATGGCGCTCGGAAATTTCTTTTTTACCATAAGCCTTATAAGCGATAGTGCCTTTGGTCAAAAATGCAGGATAAGCCCCTAAACGCATAGTAGCTCCGTAATTTTTGTCCTCCAGATTCTTCTTTTGCTCCGGCATAATATCAATCACCGGATTTTTGGTATTTCGATCAATCTCGGTGGTATGCGCATCTTTTAAGCCCAAAACATTTCTAGCATATTCAATTACCGCCAACTGCATTCCGTAACAAAGACCCAAAAAAGGAATCTTGTTTTCCCGGCAATATTTTATAACATTTATCTTTCCTTCAATCCCTCGAGAGCCGAATCCGCCCGGCACCACTATTCCGTCAAATCCCTTCAATTCCTCCATATTTTTGCCTTTCTTCTCAAAATCCTCGCTGTTGAGCCATTCAATTTGCGGTTTGACTCTGGCTTTGAAACAAGCGTGCTTTATCGATTCAATCACGCTAATATAGGAATCTCCCAGCAAAAATTCACCGGTCCCAAAATATTTCCCGACAATTCCGATTTTAACTGATTTTTCCGATTTTTTGATATTTTCCACCAAATTATACCAACTCTTCAAATCGGTCTTTCTCGTCGGCAGATTCATTTTTTTTAAGATTCTCCTACTCAAATCATCTCGCTCGAAATTTATCAAAACCTCGTAAACATTCTCCACATCCGGAGCGGAAATAATATCTTTTTCATTAACATTGCAAAAAAGAGCGATTTTTTGTTTTCTTTTATCGTCAATCGCCACTTCACTCCGAGCAATAATAATATCCGGATTGATTCCGTTGGCATTTAGTTCTCTGACTGCCTGTTGAGTCGGCTTGGTCTTCATCTCACCCACCTTGGGAGGATAAGGCAAATAAGTAATCATCACAAAAATCACATCCTTCGGATTTTTCAATTTCATCTGTCGAGCCGCCTCCATAAAAAGCATATTTTCATAATCTCCGATAGTTCCCCCGATTTCAGTCAAAACGACATCCGCCTCATTATCTCTGGCTGCATTTTTGATTGTTCGAATCACTTCATCGGTAACATGCGGGATAATTTGAACACATTTGCCTTTATAGCCGAGATTTCTTTCGCGATTGATTACTCGCTGATAAACGCTTCCGGTAGTCATATAGTTTTGTCCGGGCAAAGTAATTTCCATAAAACGCTCGTAATTTCCCATGTCCTGATCAGTCTCCAAACCGCAATCCATCACAAACACTTCCCCGTGCTCGGTCGGGTTCATTGTGCCGGCATCAACATTGACATAAGGGTCGATTTTAACCGCTGTCGGCTTGTAGCCCCGCGCTTTCAAAATCGCTCCCAAAGAAGAAGTTGCCACTCCTTTACCGATTCCGCTCATTACTCCACCCAATACAAAAATATACTTTTTATTTTGCTTCATAGCTTGGTTTAAAAATAAATTATATTAAAAATATTTAAAGAGGAAAATTACTTTTCCTCTTTGATTTCGATTATTATAGCAGTTTTTATATTTTTCAGAAATTCAATTTCCACCTTTTTTTCTCCCAAATCTTTTATCGGAGCGATCAGCTTCACTTGTCCGCTATTCAATTCAATCCCCAATTGGGACTTTATTTCTTGGGCGATTTTTGCTCCGTCTACCGAACCGAAAAGTTTTCCCCCTTTGGCTTTGGCAGAAACGGTTATTTTTTTATCTTTAATTTCTCGAGCCAACTTGGAAAAATTTTCCATCTCCGCTTTTTCCTTGGCCAGCTTGTCCGAATTATTTTTTTCCACTCTTTTTATCACATCGGGAGTCGCCACTTGCGCCAATTTTCTTGGAAGAAGCATATTTCTCGCATAGCCGTCGGAAACATTGACCACCTCTCCAACCTTGCCAAGTTTTTTTACATTTTCCAATAAGACAACTTTCATAAGCCCTGAATAAAAATAAAATTAGCCCTCTTTTTAAGACTAAATATTTTTATATTTAAATTTTAAATTAAGCGGTATCAAATAAAACCTATTTCGATGCCATGACATTGAATTTATTTCCCAAAAAAAGGATTCTTTTTTGTAACTGCCGTATGAAATGAAAGGCCGGAGAAAAAGAAACTTTTTTGGAAAATAAATACGCTATTTACCGCCATTTCAATCTCTAACCCATTTTATATCAAAAAAATCAGTTTAGCAAGCCAGCCGGAATATTTAAAAAGGCGGAGGAATGACTTTTGCCATCCTCCGCCCACCAGATCAAATCTGTTCTTCTTTCATAAGTTCATTGATCCTGAAAATTATAAAAGTCAAATGATCAGAACCAACTTTATCAATTATTGATTGAAACTTTTCCAGTCCTCCAAAAAGACATTCCTTATCTTGAATAAAAAAATCGACTTCTTGCTTTTCAAAAACCTTATTGAGGTACGAAATTATTTCGTCCATCATCCTTCTCGTGTGATCATCTTTTGCTCTCTCCTCGACAAAAGAAGGATCGTTAAATTTAATGATGAGCCTCTTGTGCAAATGGGAAAAAATAGTTCTCTTTTGACTTGCGGTAACAATTTCCTCCGTCGAATAAGCTTCGTAAATTGATCTTATTTTTTCCATTACCGTTTCCGTTTCCATTTTCTTCTCCTTTTTCCATTATTTTGCCTCACTTAGAAATTAAGTTTGGCGATAAAAGTTTCTCTCAATATTTTTCGTCAAAGAACAAAAAAACCGGTCTCGGAGAGACCGGCTTATTTTTATCAAGAAATTTTTTAATTTATTCTTTTCTCGGCAAAAACAAAACGGTCTCTCGTCATAAACCAGAAATAAAAGTAAAAATATAAAGTTTTTGCTGTTTTTTGAATCATATTTTTCTGAAATAATATTATTCTTTTTTTTATTTTTTGTCAAATTTTAAAAGAGTAATATCAAGAGGAACTTAAAAGTTGCAAAAAATGTGTTATACTGAAAATACTTTTTCGCTAAAAATAAAATAAATGCTCTATCTAAATGCACTCAATAAAATTCCCGGCATCGGTCCGCAAAAAATGAAGCTTCTCATGAACCGTTTCGGCGACAGTAAGAAAGTCTGGGAAAGCGATCTCTCGGAAATTATGGCCGGCGGAATAAATGAAAAATTAGCCCAAATCATTATCAGAGAAAGGGTCCGCATAAATCCCGAGCTGGAATGGGAAAAACTGACTCGCGAAAATATCCGCCTTATCGACTTCGACAGTCCCGATTACCCCCGCCTCCTCAAAGAAATCCCCTCAGCTCCCTATTTAATCTATTATAAGGGCGATTACGATTTCAATTCCCGACCGCTTTTAGCTATCGTCGGCTCCCGCAAATTCACCACTTACGGTCAGCAAGTGGCACTTTCTCTGGCTCGTGATTTGGCCGGTGCCGGCATAACCGTAGTTTCCGGCATGGCCTTGGGGATCGACACTTTCGCCCATCGAGGAGCGCTCGAAGCGGGCGGACAAACTCTCGCCGTTTTGGGCAGTAGTCTGGAAGACAGTTTTATCGGACCCAGGACAAATTTCAATCTCTCTCGCCAAATAATCGCCAACGGAGCCTTGCTCAGCGATTATCCGCCCGGCACTCAAGCCACCGCTCAAACCTTTCCCGCCCGCAACCGACTGATGGCCGGTTTAACCACCGGCACAATCGTGGTGGAAGCCGCCCAACAAAGCGGGACTTTAATCACCGCCAATATGGCGCTTGATTTCAATCGAGAAGTCTTTTCTGTTCCGGGCAACATTTTTTCTCCCGTTTCTCAGGGAACCAATTCCTTAATCAAACAAGGGGCCAAAATCATAACCGGCGTAAACGACATTTTGGAAGAACTGAATTTAACCGACTTTCGTCAAGAAAAAAAGATTCAAGAAATAATTCCCGCCTCCAAAGAAGAAGAAATTATTTTGCAAATTTTATCCAACGAACCGCAACACATTGACAGAATAATTAAACTCTCTAAAATAAACACTAGTATTGTTTCGTCCACCCTGATAATTTTGGAAATGAAAGGTTATATCAAAGACATGGGCGGTCAAAATTATATCCGGTATTAAAAAATCGGATTGTTTTAGTTAAAAACAAAAATTAATTATTAATCAGAATCAAAAAAATACATGCAACTAGTTATCGTAGAGTCCCCTTCCAAATCGAAAACCATCAAAAAATATCTCGGCCCCGGATATGAGGTAAAATCTTCCATCGGCCACATTCGCGATCTGCCCAAGAGTAATAAAAAAGCGATTGAAATAGAAAAAGATTTTTTACCCCATTATGAAATTATCGCCGGCAAAGAAAAAGTTATCGAGGATCTGAAAAAATCCGCCAAAAAATCAAAAGAGGTTTTGCTGGCAACCGACCCTGATCGCGAAGGAGAGTCGATCGCTTGGCATTTGGCCGAAGCTCTTCAACTGAAAAATCCCAAAAGAATCGTTTTTAACGAAATTACCAAACAAGCCGTCACCGAAGCCATCAAAAAACCTCGTCACATAGACATCAATCTAAAAAATGCCCAAGAAGCCCGCCGTGTTTTGGACAGGCTTTTCGGTTATGATTTATCCGGTTTAATCTGGAAAAAGGTTCGCTACGGACTGAGCGCCGGCCGAGTGCAATCCCCCGCCCTGAGAATAATCGTTGAAAGAGAAAAAGAAATTCAAAATTTCAAACCGGAAAAATATTGGACCATCAACTCTCAAATGGCTAATAAAAAGAAGAGTAAATTTGAATTAATCTGTAGCCAAGAACCGCGCGACAAAAAAGAAGTGGATAAAATTCTCAAAGCCGGCAAAAAAGAAAACTGGGTTGTCGAAAATATCACCGAAAGAGAAATTCATCGAATGCCTCATCCGCCTTTTATCACTTCCACCTTGCAACAGGTGGCTAGTTCTCGACTCGGATTCGCTCCTTCCAAAACAATGTTTTTGGCCCAAAAGTTGTATGAATCGGGACATATCACTTACATGCGAACCGACAGCACCAACCTCAGCACCTTGGCTCAAAAACAGATTTCTCAAATAATCGCCAAAAAATTCGGCAAAGAAAAAATAAAAGTTAGGAATTTCAAAACCAAAAGCAAGGTCGCCCAAGAAGCGCACGAAGCAATTCGCCCCACCGATTTTGAAAAAATATTTGCCGGCGCCAACCCCGATCAATCCAAACTTTATAATTTAATTTGGATCCGCACAGTCGCCTCTCAAATGGAAGAAACCGCTTTACTTAGCATGAAATTAACTGTCAGAATCGGAGAAGACCAGACTATTCCCCTCTTTCAGGCCAAAGGTTCTCGCGTTCTTTCCCCGGGTTGGCTCTTGGCCGACACTTATTCCAAGAACGAAGACATTCCTTTGCCCAAGGTGGAAAAAAGTGAATTATTGACCCTCCTTGACATAGTGGCCAAAGAAAAAGAAACTCTGCCTCCGCCTCGCTACACCGAAGCCGGCCTAATCAAAGAACTGGAAAAAAGAGGCATCGGTCGCCCCTCTACTTACGCTTCCATCATCAAAACTCTCCGAGACAGAATGTATACCGAAAAAGAAGGACGAGCCCTAAAACCGACCGACACCGGAGAAACGGTCAGTAATTTTTTAAATGAAAACTTTGCAAACTATATCAGCGATTCTTTTACCGCTCAAATGGAAGATGATTTGGATGATATCGCCAATGGCAAAAAAGAATACGCCAAAATTTTGAAATCATTTTATAAACCTTTTACCAAAGACATTAAATCCAAAGAAAAAATGGATAAGGTCACCAATTTGGGACAAGCGGATAAAAAATTCAAATGTCCGCTCTGCAAGGGCCCGATGATTATCAAATTGGGTAAAACCGGCAAGTTTATGAGCTGTGAAAAATTTCCGGACTGCGCCGGCGCTCGCACTATCGACGGAGAAATTTTGGCCGGACCGCAAGAGACCGGAGAAAAATGTCCGCAATGCGAAACCGGCAAACTGGTCATTCGCGAAGGAAGATTTGGAAAATTCATCTCCTGCAATCAATATCCGAAATGCAAATACATCAAAGAAGATCCCGCTGAAGCGGAAAAAAAGAAAACCGGTGTCAAATGTCCCAAATGTCAAAAAGGAGAAATGATTGAGCGTCGCGGGAGATTCGGAATATTTTATGCTTGTTCCAATTATCCCACCTGCAAACACGCTATCAAATCCAAGCCAACCGGAAAAATTTGCGGCTATCCCCGAAGCGACAAGCCGGGAGGAAAATGCGACGAACTGATGATGGAAGGTACCAAAACCATTCCTACTCGCTGTTCCGACAAAACTTGTCCCAACCATCGACCGGATAAACTTCAAAAAGCATAAAGCATCGTTCATGGAGCACTAAAAATAGAAAATAAAAAACCACATACTTCCAGTGATGTGGTTTTTTAAAAAATTCCGAATATCAATTTAATCCAAAATATTAAATGCCCAAATGCAATTAATTGCTATTAAAAAATTTGAATCATAAATTTTTAATTTTTCATTTTTAATTTTCAATTAAACTCTTCTTGCCTCTTCCATCTAAATTAATTATACTAATATCAGTTATAAAAAATCATTCTTTCGCATATGATAATGCAAAAAACGGCCCTCAAAAATCTACTCAATTCGATCAAGGTGCCCCTGACCACCCAGCGCAAAGATTTAATCACCAAAGCTTTTGAATTTGCCGAAAAAGCTCACCAGGGACAAAAGAGGCGCTCCGGGGAAGATTATTTTAGCCATTGCATTGCCACCGCCAATATTTTGGCCGGCATCGGCATGGGAAGCAAAACTATCGCCGCCGGATTACTGCATGATGTGCCGGAAGACACTCCCGTTACCCTGACGGAAATCAGAAAAGAATTCGGACCGGAAGTGCATGATTTGGTTGAGGGAATCACCAAATTGGGAAAGATAAAACTGAGAGAAACCAAAGAAGAATACCTATTGGAAAATCTCCGCAAAATGTTTCTAGCTATGGCTGCCGATATTCGAGTAGTGATCATAAAACTGGCCGATCGCCTTCACAATATGCGCACTATGGAATTTAATCCGCCCGAAAAAAGACCCGGCATTGCCCGAGAAACTATGGAAATATTTGTTCCCTTGGCCGATCGTTTGGGAATCGGAGAAATTAAAGCTGAATTGGAGGATTTATCCTTTAAATATCTCGACCCAAAAAATTATGAGATGGTCAAAAAACTCCGCGATGATTATTACCGCGAAGGAGAAAAATTTAACACTCAAGCCATCAAGGAGCTGGAAAGAGAAATCAAAAATCGCAAAATAAAAATTATTCGCATTTACGGCCGAGCTAAAAATCTCCGCAGTCTTTATTTAAAACTCGAAAAAAAAGAAATGGATATCGGTCGAATTTACGATTTGATTGCTATCAGAATTATCGTCCCCACCGTTTCGGACTGCTACGAGGTTTTGGGCATTGTTCATAAAATCTACCGCCCAATGGTGGGTCGCATCAAAGATTACATCTCCCTGCCCAAGCCCAACGGATACCAGTCCATTCACACCACCATCTTCGGACCGCAAGGAAGAATTATGGAGGTTCAAATCCGAACTCAAAAAATGCATGACGAAGCGGAATTCGGAATCGCTTCCCACTGGATTTATAATGAAAACAAGCGTCGGGATTGGAAAAATTATTTTCGCCAAAAAGAAACCTATTCGGAAAACGAATTAACTTGGATAAAACAATTGCACGAATGGCAAAACGAAGTTGGAAAAGATAATAATGCTTTTTTGGAGGGATTAAAAATTGATTTTTTTAAAAACAGAATTTTTGCCATCACACCCAAAGGGGACGCAATCGATCTCCCCGAGGAGGCCACTCCGGTCGATTTCGCTTATGCCATCCACAGCGAGATCGGCGACTCGATAACGGGCGCCAAAGCGGACGGCAAAATGGTCCCCATCGATTACCAGATAAAAAACGGCCA
>LFRM01252684.1_pt1 | contig 10961 bp, 3 predicted proteins | sample 618341 | NCBI WGS metagenome assembly LFRM01 (sample SAMN03654438, study PRJNA283298) | anaerobic digester metagenome | isolation source: pool of bioreactors CSTR01a, CSTR02a, and CSTR03a thermophilic anaerobic... | place: Denmark: Kgs. Lyngby | collected 2014-05-21
AAAAAACAGCTCAAAAGGCGTCAGGCCATCGAACCGATTATCGGGCACTTGAAAACCGATCACGGCATGGGTCGCTGCTATCTCAAAGGCGAACAGGGAGATCGTTTGCATGCCGTGTTATGTGCCGCAGGTTATAACATCAAGTGGTTGCTGCGTATGATCGCCCGTAAGGGCGTTCGTTACCTGCACCGGCTTTTTTTGCGCCTGCTTTGGGTAAGGAATGCCGTCTTGGGTCCAGTGCCATTATCGTGGCGGTCTGTTTAAAAAACCCTTCATGGGCCTGAAATCAGCTTCGCTTTTAGTGGAAAATGAATAAATCAGGGACGACTAAATACTCCCCGCTTCTTGATGAGTTCACTGCTGCATAAGCAGCTTAGAAAAAAAACTCAAAGGATTTAGCGTTTGTGAGGTGGTTCACTGCTGCATAAGCAGCTTAGAAAGTTACATCCAGGGCCTGGTCGGTCGTCAGGCCGTTCACTGCTGCATAAGCAGCTTAGAAAGCAGAAGAATTGCGCTTGGCTCAGGCTCACGTGTTCACTGCTGCATAAGCAGCTTAGAAATCACGCCCTGCAAACGCAGCTTTTCCAGTTTCGTTCACTGCTGCATAAGCAGCTTAGAAATTGACGATCAGGTCTGGTTGATCCCGTCAGCCGTTCACTGCTGCATAAGCAGCTTAGAAATTATTGTCTCCAAGCGCCCCCCCGAGGCCATCGTTCACTGCTGCATAAGCAGCTTAGAAACTCTCGCATCAACACACCAGCGCCGTGAAAAGGTTCACTGCTGCATAAGCAGCTTAGAAAATTTATATCACCCTCATCACTCATATAAGCCAGTTCACTGCTGCATAAGCAGCTTAGAAATCAACGAACCGGAGATTCCATCATGAACATCGGTTCACTGCTGCATAAGCAGCTTAGAAATTTGACGTCACCTTCATCGTTCATATAAGCCAGTTCACTGCTGCATAAGCAGCTTAGAAATTGCCGGCCATGACCAGCAGGCGCCATTTCTCGTTCACTGCTGCATAAGCAGCTTAGAAACTGGAACGCTGCCGGGCCACCCTTAATGGTCAGTTCACTGCTGCATAAGCAGCTTAGAAACAACCCTACGGCCACTGGGGTGGAAACGTTAAGTTCACTGCTGCATAAGCAGCTTAGAAAAGCAATCGCAAGCCGGGGGCCTCAATCAAGTCGTTCACTGCTGCATAAGCAGCTTAGAAAGCTTGGCTCATCAACGATTCGTTCGGTTGCGTGTTCACTGCTGCATAAGCAGCTTAGAAATTATAAAATTTCATTTACGTTATTCGCATACTGTTCACTGCTGTGTAAGCAGCTTAGAAAAACAGTTGTTAATGGCCATTAACACCCCTCAACGGGACGTATATGTATACTTCTATAAAGTCCAGATGTGGCTAATGGTTTAAAACTTTCAATAATTACCATACGATATAGTTCAGCAGGTTTAGACATTAGGACCCCAAATTGTAGATTTATTCAATTTATTTTCCACGAATATTTTGCCGCTGTATTTCACTACGCAAAAAAAACGGTCATACCAGCAATCTGAAAAGGCACTACAATTTTTAAATCCGTCCGTAGAAACGAAGTAAAGCATCACGTCCCTTGCAGTGCCTCATTTATAGATATATCAGATCAGCTCCCTTCAATAGAACAACTAATATATGTTGACCAATCTCCCGTTTGCTGCATTTGCAGATATGGGTACTTCTCCTGCATTTGAAGCATTTGCTCATGATGCGAGGCATTAAAATCAAAGTACATTTGATCTTTGTAAGCAGCTCGTCCTCTCCAGTAACCCATGCCTTGGTCAAGCAGAATCTTGCATGTCTTTCCAGATGCCCAGTTGATTGTCAGAATGCGACAGTGTAGCAATTCACGCTGATTTTCCATGACGACTACATCCACTGGTATACCAAATTGATGTTTGAGCCACTGGTTTAGAATGATCTCTTGATCTTCGGGATTAGACCAGTCATGAGTTACGAAATAACTGGGTCGATTGTCTTTGGGTGCCAAGGTCTGTACTGTTAGGGATTGCAATTTATCATTGCGGAAAACCTCCAAGAAACCACTAAGCAGCATCAATGACCAAGGTGATTTCAGATAGCGGTCGGAGTAGGATATGGATACAGCCTTGTCATTGGCAATCATGAAAGCCAGCTCTGGCATTTTTTCCCTGATGAGTCTGACAAAGCGGTTATGCAAATTAGTAGTCAATCCATCAAGCTCTGAAGTGATTTCAATGATGCGGTCCCACTGAGGATGTTGGATCCAGCTGCTGTTATCGATGACTTTTCCAGTAATAGCTGGCATTAGTTTGCTGGTAACACAAATGGCTTCATTATGTCCTTGCAACCAATTGGCACCGGGTATTCCAACGCTATTCGAACTACTATAAAAACTCCAGGAATTTGCCTGAGATATCAATTGAGCGACCAAGTACGGGGCCTTCAGCATTGATTCTTGCAATTCTATTAGTTCAATTCCAAAACGGACAAAAAACGTCAGAATTTCTTTTTGTTCTGGACTTAAAAGGTCAGGATGAACAATACCGATTTTTACTTTAATATGCTTGAGCAAGGTCCAGGTCAGTATTTGTTCCCTGACCCAAGGATGGTCCAAATCCCAATCCTGTTGATCGCTGTGCAGACAAACCAAAATTGATGCGTTTTTGTCGCGTTGGTCCAATAAGTTTATTGCCAAACTTAGTTCACGTAGAGGTCCCACTGAGCAATGACGCGCACCTTGTAAACCAGCGAATATTTCCGGAAGCCTCAGATGATCGATTAACTGTGATTCGTTAAGCCACTGTAGTGCAAGTCTACGATCTAACTCCTCATTTTCTACACGGTTGTCTTGGCTTGCAAGGCAATGTGAACAAACATTATCACAATTAACAGGACAATATAGGCGCTCCCTAGCCTTGGACAAGAGTTGTGAAATATCGCCCAAACCAGTCAGCACAAATCCTGCGCCTCCGCTGGCTTCATCAAAAAGCTGGATGACAGCACGACCCTTTCCTTCATCTCTGTCTCGATCCAAACGATAACCAAAGCCCATTTCACTGCTGGCAATGCCCAGTTTGTCAGCAATCACATCCCGTATTGCCGCTCCAAGCGTTGTTGCAATCAATCGACCATTGTGTGAATCTGGAAGCCATTCATTGGTGACAGGATTTCTGAGGAAGATTTCCAGGACATCGGTACGAATTTGATAACCAAGATACAGATTGGGTTTGACTGCTTCACCGGAACAGTCATGTTCTTTGTGACTGCCGACCCGTCCACCAACAGGACGGTGGTTTTTGTCGGGTTGCAAACTGTCAGGTACTTCTCCCGAGGCAAGCATGGATTCTGCACGTCCACAGTTCATGCAGACTGCATAACCCTTTTCATGCTCTCCGGACGAGTGATAGAAAACACTGCCATCGTGGCCGAAGCGTATGAAGCCACAGCGTTGGTCGGGGAGGGCAATACTTTCACCATTCAGCTGTATGCGTGGTCTTTCTACTCGGATGAACTTTTGGGTAGTGACATCGTTGGTGGTTTCCTCGTAAAAATCGGTTACGAAACCACCTGGACGCAGTACTATGCGCCGCTCACTGGGAGGAATCGGCGTTGCGCAATGTCCGCAGCTCAACCCCTGACTATTGGAATAGGCATTCTCGATTACCCCGGTATTGCCGCATTCAGGGCAACGCCAGGCTATGTCAAATTTTTGTGCTTCGTTACGCTGTCCATCGGTATGCCACTGCAGGCTGACACCTGCAGAACGGTAGACACGGCCATCGATTACCACTTGGGAACCTGGTGCATATTCTCGAATGGCAATGTTCAGGCTGCGCGATGGCATTTCCTTGTTGTCGAAGATACTGTCCTCACGACTGGCATTATTTTTTCTTTGATTGCTTTGTTGTTTGTGCAGGAAGTCTTCCATGTTATAGGTTTTGAGACTTACTACATCAGTCGGGAAACCATAGCCTGGCAGGAATGCGGACGATGCCAGATGGCGGAGCAAATACTCGTTTTCATTGCGTTGCTTCTCCAAGGTCAGCGCCCTTTTGTATGGCCCGTCTGTGGCGGCCTGCAGCTTATGGTTGATATTGCGAAACTCGTCCAACCAGCGTTCCGCGATGTTGCTTAACGCAAGCCTAGTATCATCGGTAATCGCGCTGAGAGAGCGACCTTCCAGACAGGTACCATGTACCAACTTCTTGATAGCATTGTTGAATTCATCGTGGTTGGTTGTAAGCCAGGCCATGAATTGCTGGCACGGTGAATCATCATCCGGAGTGAAGAACCAATGCAAGGTCAGCTTGGTACGGTCCCCATCATTGCTGCTATGCTTGCGCAGATACAATGCCAGTAACAGTGAGTTGACTTGCCGCTGTACAATCCTTTCTGAGCTGAGAGTAATAGTCGGTGCCGGAATTGCCGTTACGAACGGCCATTTGGGATTGGCGAATGCGCGTTGGTTATGTGGGTCAGCCTTGCATAGTGTATAGGCGATAGCCCGTGCTTCGCTACGTCGCCCGGCTCGTCCGGCACGCTGCAGGTAGTTGGCAGGGTGTGGTGGTAAGTTGTTCATCACTACTGCTGAGATACCACCTATATCCACCCCCATCTCCATTGTGGTAGAACAGTTCAGCACGTTTATATCACCTTGCTTAAACTCCTTTACATATTCATCTAGCCGTTTTGTCGACTGCTGCGCCGAGTGCTCTGCGGTTCGGTAATAGAAGCCCCCCTCGACTGTGCGGTCACAGATATCCGTCCACAGGCTTTTCTGACGCAGCTGTGCAATGATGGGATCTCTCTCGACCAACTGACGAATCTGCACCTGTTTGGGTACCGGTGAACCGTCTGGCATCAGACGGCTCAGGGAGGGAAGCTGGATTTTCTGACAGCGGTAATCCATGTCCAGCAGTTTTCGTGGTAGATAAGGTGTTAGACCACGGAAAGTGGTATCAAATATGCGCCGAGTCAGCGGACAGACCCAGCCCTCGGCAGGCAATGAGAAGGTGAGAGTTTCCAGACGCAAACGATAGCCGGTATCGGAAGACTCCAGAATGCCGGCATTGATCAGCGCCAGCCACGCTGCTTCTAGCCAGCTATTAATTGTGGGGGAGTCCTCATTCTTGGTGCGGTTCAGGCCAGTTGCCAGTTCGAGCAATTTGATCAAGCGGTGGGGCATCCCCGGCTTGATCTGCGGCCACTTCCGGATGGTGCTGCTTTCCTGCACATCGCTTTTAGGAGAGTAAAGTGTTTTGGGACTGAATCGGCTGCCCATCCAGCGGCGCATCTTATTTTCCATCGGGATGAAGGTGTTCTCTCGGACGTAGAAGTCAAGTGCAACCTTAAGGAAGTCGCGCCAATCATCCAGCGTCAGAGAACTTCTAAGGTCAGTTATAGTGCCCAATGCGGGAATGGCGCAGGTTTCGATCCATAACGGTGGGGTCATCGCCACCTTCTCCAGTCCTTGGTAACCGACCTTGATCAGCCCCAGCGTTTCAGTGCTGTTCTGATTCTTAGGGCGCCGAGAAAACTCGCGGGCCAGCAGCAAGCGCGCCATGGTCAGACCGCCTTCACTGCCATCGAACAGTACCGGGTTGGCGTAGCGGTTGTAACGCAGGATGAACTGGTCGATATCCCTGGTTGCCGCAATAGTGTTGATCATCTGAGTCCAAGGAATGATTTCGACCTGATTGGTAGGTGCGTCGCCACTCTGTAATTGCTCAGCCCGCTTGCGGAGATCTGCCGCCATTCCAGCCATGCCAATTTTCTCCAGATTTTCTGCCTGGGCTAGAAGCTCGGCAGGCTTGCCACTGGGAGTATCCCTGGGCTCAGAATCAGCCTTGGCTTGCACATTCCTCAGGGTTTCAAATACCAGCCCACGTAGTCTGGAGCGCTCCGCTTCCTGCTGCATCCTCACCGCCATGCGCGCGGTGCCCTGGCGGCTGTCGGTGAAGGTAATCAGCTTACGCCCGCGTCCCGGAAGCTCTTCGGGAGAACGGCCTTTGCAATCTGCCTTATCAGGATCGGTGCAGAATTCGAGGACGGTCGGCACGGCATTGGCGATGTAGAACGGTGATCCGAGGTAGGCTTTTCTCAGGAAATCACTGCTCCCAAATGATGAAGTTTCGCAATGGCTACAGCAACTATCCTTTTCCTCGCAGAGCACAATGTCTATATTGCGGCTGGCATTCACCATTCCTAGTTTCTGGGTCTCCAAATCCAGAGTGCACTGTAAGTAAGGATCCTGAGAACTCTGTGAGCCAGAAATAATCATACATGCATTGTTGTTAGCATTCATCATTAATAGTTTTGCACGATCTTCCTCTGCATTATTTTCGTGGTTGAGGGAAAATTCATCTACGGCATAAGGGCTAAACTGGTGTAACTCGCCATTGTGATCTTCAGCTAACAGATGTGGTGTCTTACACTCGTCACAAAATCCAATCTCATACACTGGTGCGTGGCATTTACAGCGTGTACGTTGTGTGACATAAACATTTCCAAATGGCCAGTCTTGCAGATGTGGGGATTTTGCACTGCACTGAGGATCGATACAGGCCCAGAGACCATGTAACATCCTCTGGTAAACATGGATACGCAGCTTGAGAAACGGTGGCTGATCTTTATCCGGGAGTGTGCCAGTCAGGGTATCGAGCCAATCAAGTACCTCACGTTGTTGTTCCAGAGGAGTGTCCCCCTTCAATTGCGTGGAAACAGTACCAATCAAATCCTTCAAATCAAGGGGCACACTGGAGCTGACTATTGCGTGCCGTAGAGCCCTTGCAAGAGTGCTGTTACAAAGTGCCTGAAAGCGAGCAGCAGATACTTCCTTTTCAGGTTCGATTTCTCGAATGGCTTGCAGGCTGATGTTTTTGCCTGGTAATTCAAATGGGAGATCGGGCCAAACGCGCGAGCCGCTGATAACTTCGACTTGATTGAGTGATACATCAGCCAAATCGGCCAAGTAACGTCTCAGGCGTTCGTGTGCATCAGCTCCGGCAATAGTGGCCGATGTAGCAACAAATCGAATTTCTTCCGATTGCTTTCCGAAGGCTTGAACTACCCTGCGAAGTAACAGCGATAACTCTGCTGCTTGTGAACCAACATAAGTATGAGCTTCATCAAGGACGATCCAACGTAGAGAGTTTTGCTGTTTTGAAATGTCCAGAATAGGGTTATCGACTTGGCGTACCAGCATGTATTCCAGCATGGTGGCATTTGTCATCAGAATCGGGGCTGGCTCCTTACGCAGCAATTCACGCGACAAAATTTGGTTGAGTCTTTGCTGCTGTTCCTTGCGGACAGTATCTGCTCGTTCCTCGGTCTTTCCGTTGTACAGGCAGAAGCGGATATTATTGCCATACTTGTGGGTCCAGGCATCGAGCCGTTCCTGCTGCGAATTGATCAGTGCGTTGAGTGGATAGAGAAACAAAGCGCGGACACCCACCAGAGCAGTTTTGTTGCGCTCATATTCACTAATCAAGTCCTCAAGGATCGGTACCATAAAACATTCCGTCTTGCCTGATCCTGTACCAGTGGTAATGACTGCCGAGCGTGGCTGCTCATCAAGAAGCACACGCCAGGCCTGCAACTGGTGAGTGTAAGGATATTGGTGCCTGCCAAACCTGTAAGGTCGCTTTTCAAAGGGGCGCATCGGGTTTGCCCTATAGTGCGGTCTCTCCAACGTGTCTAACAAACTTTCCGAAAGCAAAGTTCCCTGCAGATCTTGTAGTTTTTCATTCGACTCTTTCCAGCCAAAGGTGTGCTCAAATACCGGCGGAGCAAGAAAGCAGCCCTCGTCACCCAATACGTTGACCATGCTTTCACCCAGATGGTTACGTAAACCTGGATGGTTGATTCCCAAGACACCGAGCGTTGCTTCCCGCGTGCGATTGATACTTTGTTCAATAAGATTCCTGAAAAACTGCATAGAAACTCCTTATGCCTCGTTTTGTGATGTAAGTAAATAGGAAATCATCAGAGCATGTGCCGGTATAAACCAGCCTTGACGATCAAAGTCGGAAACGAGGCGAATGACAAATTTCAGATATGAAGGCGTAGCAGGTAAATCGGTAATTTTGGCTTTACCAGCAGTAACAAAGGCCATGAAAATTGGCAGATAGGTAACGACATCAGTGAAATCCACGAGAGAAAGGGCTTTCACTTGTTCGGGCAGTTGCTGGTGACTCACCCAGTCACGCAGTTCCTTTCCGAGCAAGGTAGGCCAATTCCGGTTGGCTTCGTGGAAACGACGAAGAGCCTGATACCAGATGGGTAGGACATTTTCGGGCGGCAAATTTTTCAAGGAACTTCTATCACCAGTACGCAAGTAGTCACTTAAAAAATCGGAACCGAAGACAGTGTAATAGAGCACGCTGGCCCTGTTAGAGACCAGGTTCTCAATGAGTGTTTCAGGTAGCCCGGTTAGACGCATGCCATCATAGAATATCTGATAAGCATGTACCCATAGTGACAGTGGAATAGTTTCCCAGATGACTGCAAGTTCGTCACGCATACGTGCGCAGAATGATTCATCCATCTCCAACCTGAATACGGCAAAACTCAAAGCTGTCTGATTACGTGATAAGGCCTTCCATGTTTCAAAGGATGATAAGGATAAATGTGCGTAGTTTTGTTTTAAGTCGGCGAGATACTGCCATCCACTGTGATTGAAGTCAGATTCCATGGCCTCAATTTGTTGTTCAATTACATCCGGATTATGTTGAGGATGAAAAAGCTCGGCAGCACGATGTAGTGAACATACTTCAGATTTGGACTCATGGTCACTGGTTTTATTGGCTACATATATACTGGGTCTGAAATGAACCTTTGATTGTGCACCAGGATAAATCAGCCAGGGGCCAGGAGATTGCATGGTCTGCGGAATCTCAAAATAACCAGCCCCCATGGGCCCATCAACTTTTTCAGAGATCTGTAATGGAGTGGATTTGGGATCTGCAAGCAGCATTGCTTCTGCTTTAACTTCATCATGAATGATCGCATTCGAACCGTTACGGATAAAGAAAACGCCATGCTCTGCCCACTGTAGCTGACCATTGTAGCGGTGTATGTCCAGACGTAACAGTGGTCGCTCTGTTTCCACGGAAAGCTTGATATAGGCATCCTGTTCGTCAACAGAGCCGAGCATGTTTTGCATGTCACTCAAATAGCTGAACAGGTTAACCATTGCAGGGGTTGAGCCTACTCGTATATCAAAGCCGAGTTTTGGGTAAGGTTGTTCTCTGCAGATCAATTCCAGCTCCATGTGGAAAATCTGTGTTTGGGAACGTCCTGAGCTCATCGCAATACGGTGTCCAACTAGGTCATCAAGCGTTAGCTCTCGTGCACGTGACGGCTTTCCGTGAGGATCAATAAGACGAGCTCCTTGGTATGGGTAAGGCAAGCGAAGTTGAAGTGGTGGCAGGTTGGATCCAACTTCCAGGGTGAATGTGCTTGGGGGGCTATCTCCTGTGTAAGACAGGTTTAGACCACGGTTGAATTGCTCCGCCACCAGATTGTCACTAACAACATTGAGTGATAGCTGATGCGTATTTGAGGACAGGATGCGCGCTGGTTGGTGTTGCAGCTCCGGGAGAATGGAAAGGTTAAATTCACTTGGTAGAACACCAAAGCGACGCTGTAGCAGAGTTTTTCCTGAGCTGTTGCGCAGGGTGTATCGGACTATGCCATAATTTTCTTTATCATTGCGGTTGAGCGGTTTGCCATTGACAAGTTCCAGTAATGTTTCACGAGCATAAGGATAACCCTCCGGGAGAACAAGTTGTGGCCAGCCCAGGTAGACTACCGACGGTGAACTGTCATACAGAGCAAAAGAACCCTTGAGAATGGGCTCTAGATTGCTTTGGGTTTGATTAAATTCAATCTGGTACTGATCATCACCTTTCGTGATGAGTAGATCAGTTTGGGTTTCTAGCCAGCGACCTTGATGTTCGTCTTGTGCCAGGATCTCTGGCTCTGTTTGCCTTCCGCTGGAGATGGTAAAACCGCTGGGAATACGAATCATGGCCACCTCAGTTGCTATTGAGCAACTGAAGGTGGAAACCAACTTCCAGTGTTCGGAATCTTTTTCAAATACCAGCGGAGCTTGCTGATAAGCAAGTGCACTATCTTCGAAGAACGCACAGTAGATGGTGTTACCATTGTCCAGTAGCCGAAGGCTCAGGGGCTCATCGAGTGCCCGTCGTACTAACGGAACCAAGGTGTTGGGAAAACGAACCTTGATGCCATCATCTGTGATCTGACCATAAATAGCCTTACCGCGAACCAGTAACTGGTCACCCTCGTAGTAGGCAAGCTCAAAACGCGTCCTGCCGAGCATTTTGGGATCTACCTCAAAAATTTCTTCAGAGGGCAGAATCAGGTTAGTGCATATTGTCCATTGTGTAATTTCCCCATGTAGGAAATGTTCACAAGTGAAAGCTCGTGCTCTTTCTAAGGCTGTCTTACGTTCCTGACGCTTCTGACCTGCATCACGAAGCCAATCATTGATTAGTCGGCGAGCATTGCTTTTATCAAGTGGGATAGGGAAAGTATGGGTCCAACCTGGAGCATGCTGATCCAAGTAATGGTCGGGTTCTTGCTGATCCTTGATGGGGTAAAATTCAGCCAAATACATTAATTGGTCAACTATGCCAGCAAGTAGGTGCCGCGTTTCCAAACTACGAAATGCTGCAGGGAGATACCCTTCAAAATCAGCAATCAAGTCAGTTGTGGATTTCCGGTTTCCTTTTGTTTGGTAATAGTATTTGATACCATGACGTATCGCTCGTCCGAAACTGTGTGCTTCACTATTTATCAACGTCCAAGGTAAACCTCCCTCAGAAAATAGTGAGCCAAGCCAATCACGTCCATTTTCTCGGAGACGTATAGGTCTTTTCCAGTATTCTAGTCCATGGCTCGTCAAGGG
>LFRM01405369.1_pt2 | contig 10957 bp, 10 predicted proteins | sample 618341 | NCBI WGS metagenome assembly LFRM01 (sample SAMN03654438, study PRJNA283298) | anaerobic digester metagenome | isolation source: pool of bioreactors CSTR01a, CSTR02a, and CSTR03a thermophilic anaerobic... | place: Denmark: Kgs. Lyngby | collected 2014-05-21
TATATCTTTATCTCTTAAGCAAGAGGTTTTTCTTGACGTCTCTTCATGCCGAACCTTCCGGCTGAAGGCCGGTTTATCCCCGGAATTGAGAAAAACCGCCTTTCCCTCTCCGTTTGCCTTCCCAATTCTTTCTTAATGCCGCTTGCCGTTCATCCGAATCCTTCAAAAATTTGCTCAGCTTGTCCTCAAAACTCTGCTGGGTATGGCGACCGCCCCCACCGGGTTGCGCCTGGCGGATGGAGAGCCCGATCTTCCCATCTTTAATGCTGAGGATCTTCACCCGCACCGAGTCGTTCATCTTTAAATAGTCGTTTATATCCTTGACGTAAACATCCGCCACTTCGGAGATATGAACCAGGCCTGTTGTCCCGGGGGCAAGCTCCACAAAAGCGCCGAAATTGGTGATCCCGGTGACTTTTCCTTCCACAATCTGACCGGCGGTAAATGACATTCGCCTATTATCCTCCTTGGTTTTAAATCCTTCTCAATGTTATAGTTTATTATAGCTTAGGGCAAAATGTGTTGTCAAGCTGCAAGAAAAATACTCCCTAATATTCCTCGGCTGCTAGTTTTCTTCTGCGGGCTCTTCCTCTTTAACCAGCCCAAGCTTGTAGGCTTCCCTCTCCAAAAAATCCTGCTGGTACCAGCGGTCCCTCTCCGCCTGCAACTCCTGGATAAGCTCGCGTTTCTCCTCCAGCCTTCTCTTCTCTTCCGCCAGCCGGTAATTATTGACCACCAGGCCAAAAATACCAAGGCCCAAATGGTAAAGGACAGAAAGGATCAGGAAAAGCGCCAGCCAGGTTAGGGGCTTAAACTTGAACTTATATCGCACCCGGCGTCTTTTTCCGGCCTGCCGAGGTTCCATGGAAATCCCCTTCCCTTTCTTTGCTCATGCCCAATCTTTCATAAACCGCCAAATATTCAGCCTTTTATAACCCGTCTTTTTATAACCCGCCTATGGAAGCATTCAACAAAGCCGGAGAAGATCCTTTTTTTACTCCTTCTGGAGGAGGAACATGACCGCCCTGCGGAAAAGTTTGCGGTAGAGAACCACCCCCGCCCCCAGGCTGAGCCAGAGATATAACCGGACTTCCCCCCAGTTGGCATAGAAAATGACCGGCGATAAAAAAAGCAGGGAAACCGGCCAAAAGACAAAATCAAGCACCTGGTTCTTCCGGCCTTTCTTAAGGATACGGAAGCAATCGGCCAAAAACCCCCAGCCGGCCCCGGCCAGCATCAGAAGGACAATGGTGCTCAACTGCCAATCAATTTTTTCCATTCTTCTTCCCGGGATCATTTTATAGCAATTTGCCGGAAATATGACTGAAATGGGCGGTGGTTTTCTCCTCTTCATGAAAAAGGCGTCTTATGAAGAAGGGCGCCTTATGAAGGGGGATTCCTTATAAAGAAGTGCGCCTTATGAAAGAGGGTGCCTGGGGAGATGACGGATTACCCAGATAACCAATAAAAACCAGAGCCCCAACGTGCCCAGTGCCAGGATATGAAAGGCCCTGCGCAGACCGGCGGCAGAGCGGAAGCTCTCCTCCGTCTCTTCATGGGCGGCAGGGGCTAAAACCGTACCGATCCTTTGCAAATAATCCCTGGTCTCCTGGTACTTGGGGCGGATTCTTTCCAGGTCCACATTGGTAAGGCCGGCATTATACGCCTCGATGGCCGCCCCGGTCTCTCCCTGGAAATAGTCGATTAGATCCCGCAACAGCCGCATGCCGGTCCTGATGTTGGCCTCCACGGCAAAAATACAATCTTCGCCGTGGATCGCGCCCGGGGCATGCCGGCCGTTACAGGCGGATCTGGGGTTATAGTGCCGCCAAACCAAGGGGGTGACCTGCATCAAACCGCGGGCGCCCTTGGGTGAGCGGGCGTGGGGATTAAACCCGCTTTCCACCTGGATCATGGCTAAAACCAAATGCGGGTTGAGGTCAAAACGTACGGCATATTTATGGACAACCCCCACGACTTCCTGGGAAAGGTTGCTCCGGACTTCTGAAGAACGGAAAAAGCTCCCCAAGACCGTTTCCAGCCGCCGCGCCTCCTGCGTACTGCTGCAATAAAGGATGATTGCGGCCGCGGAAGCAATGGCCAGGAAAAGCAGGTACGCATAGAGGAGTTTTACCCGCGGGCGCAACTGGGAAGCGCAGGCCTGCTCCGGCGGGTTGGGAGAAAAAATATCGATCACCAAAAGCAGCGGGCTAAAGACCAGGAGAAAGAGGGCGGAAAAACCCTTCCGCAGCAAAATTTTTCCCCAAGGGAAGATTTTCTGCCGGAAAGCGGAGAAAATGGCCGGTTTCATTTGTCCACCCCCAACAGGGCCGGCCCCACGCAAGCCCTTTGTCTTCTCGCGCCGCCGGCAACAGGCCGCTTAAAAGCGCCTGTTGCCCCATGACACTCAGGAATTTGTCTCGCGGTGGCGAAGCGCAGCCCCGACAAACCCCTGGAAAAGCGGGTGCGGGCGGTGCGGGCGTGACTTGAACTCCGGATGGAATTGGGTCGCAACAAACCAGGGGTGATCCGGCAACTCGATAATCTCCACCAACCCCCTGTCGTCACAAACCCCGCTGACCATCAAACCGCCCTGTTCCAATCCGCACAAAAGCTCACTGTTGACTTCACAACGGTGCCGGTGGCGCTCTTTAACCGTCTCCTCTTGATAAGCCTCATAGGCTTTGGTTCCTTTGCGGAGCTTCACCGGGTAGAGCCCAAGACGCATGGTCCCGCCCTTCTTGGTTTCCTGCGCTCGTCCGGGCAATAAACTAATCACCGGGTAAGGCCCATCCGGAACGAACTCTGCAAAATTGGCCCCCTGCATTTGGCAGACATTACGGGCGAATTCCACAACCGCGCACTGCATCCCCAAACAGATCCCCAAAAAAGGCAGTTTATTTTCCCTGGCGTAACGGATGGCGGCGATTTTCCCTTCAATCCCGCGGTTGCCGAAACCGCTCGGCACCAGAATCCCGTCGACTCCCTGGAGGATTCCGGCGGCCGCCTGGTCGTTCTTCTCCAGGCTCTCCGCGTCCACCCAGCGCAGGTTAATCCCGGCGCGGTGGGCCACTCCCGCGTGTCTTAACGCCTCCACCACGCTGATATAGGCATCCGGGAGGGAAACATACTTGCCGACCAGGGCGATGGTCACTGTCTCTTCCGGGTTTTTGATCCGCTCCACAAACTCCCGCCATTCGGTGAGGTCTCTTTGGCCGTACTGTAAACCCAGACGGGAGAGGAGGAACTCATCGAGGCCGGCCGCTTCCAGGCAAAGCGGCACCTCGTAAATGGTATCCACATCCTGATTGGGGATGACCGCATCCGGATGGATATCACAGAACAGGGCGATCTTCTCTTTTAAGTCATCGGGGATCACCTGCTGGGAACGGCAGACGATCACATCGGGCTGGATACCGATGCTCCGCAGTTCTTTTACACTATGTTGGGTGGGTTTGGTCTTAAGCTCCGCCGCGGCGGAGAGGAAGGGAAGGAGCGTGACATGGATATACATTACCTCGTCGCGGCCGATATCCGTCTTAAACTGCCTGATTGCCTCGAGAAAAGGCAGGCTCTCAATATCACCCACCGTCCCCCCGACTTCGGCAATGACCACATCGGCCCCGGAGATCTCGGCTACTTTGATAATCCGGTCTTTAATCTCATTGGTAATATGCGGGATAACCTGGACGGTGGCGCCTAAATACTCGCCCTGTCTCTCTTTATTGATAACCGCCCAGTAAATCTTTCCCGTGGTGATACTGTTGTCTCCCGTCAAGTTTTCATCGATAAAGCGCTCATAATGCCCAAGGTCCAGATCGGTCTCCGCCCCGTCGTCGGTGACAAAGACCTCCCCATGCTGGTAAGGGCTCATCGTACCGGGGTCCACATTAATATAGGGATCCAGCTTTAAAATGGAGATTTTTATCCCCCGGCTCTTTAAGAGCCGCCCAATGGAAGCGGCGGTGATTCCTTTCCCCAGGGATGACACGACTCCGCCGGTGATAAAGATATACTTGGCCACAAGAGTCCCTCCCGCATCAAAATGTAAATACTATCCCTATTCCGTCTTTACTGTACTCTTTGCATCGTATTTCTCCAATAAACCGAGGAAAAACCGCATGGTAAAAAACTGCAAAAACCCGCCGTACAACATAACCAGCAGGGGAAGGAGGAACGAGCAGAAAAGACCGAGCAGGACAAGGATGAGCAAGGCAAGGAAAGTCTGGGGTCCGTTGGCAAAGGCCAAGAGAAAAGCCTTTTTAAAGACTTTTTTTACGGTGTTTTCCTGGAGCACAATGAGGGGCCGGAGATAAAACCCGGCCAGGATCAGGAAGATCAATAGATACAGGTTGAGCATGCCCACAATTTTCGTGAATAATGGCGCCAGGAGATAAAAGCAGATCACGATATTCATTAATAAAAGGGAAAACGCGATCCCATAGAGGAGATAAACCCCCACTGTCTGCCGGTAATTCCCGCGCAGGTCTTTCCAAAAACCCCTCAGGTTGCCAATGCCGTCAAGACTCTTATAGGCCTGGGCAAGGAGGGCGGAGTTGACCGGGGCGATGATCAGGGCGGAATAAAGAATAATAATAGCGATGAGCGGCAAGTTAAAAACAATATTTAAGAGATTTTCGCCCATCTCCGCCTCAACCTGGATGGTGAGAAAGGTGAAGATGACAAGCGGGGCTACGACCAGCACCCAAAGGATACTGGAGAAAAGCGTGTAAGCGATGTTGTTGTAGCCATCAACCGCCGCATCTTTGATAATAACAAACAAATTCGATGAAAAGCGGCGCTCCTGCTCGGCCAAGGGAAAACCCCTCCTCACATTTTTTCCGGAGCCGTAATCCCCAACAGCCGCAACCCGTTACGCACCACGGCCCCCACGGCAAAAGCCAGGGAAAGCCGGATATGTGTAAGCTGTTCATCTTCGGTGAGGAAACGTTTCCGGTTATAATAAGAGTGAAACAGGGTTGCCAATTCCAAGAGGTAAGCGGTCAGGCGGTGCGGTTCCCGCTCCCCGGCAGCCAGGGCCAGGATTTCCGGGAAAAAGGCCACCTTTTCCAAGATTTCCAGTTCATCATCCTCCCAGGCCGCCGCGTTGATAGTCGCGGGATCCGGCCGGAACTCCCGGTCAAGCTGGCGGAAGAGGCTGGCAATCCGGGCATGGGCATATTGTACATAAAACACGGGGTTCTCCGCAGTCTCCTGTTTGGCCAGGTCAAGATCGAAATCCACATGGCTTTCGGGGCTGCGCATCAAAAAGTACCACCGCGCGGCGTCATTCCCCACTTCCTCAAGGAGGTCGCGCATGGTGATAAACTCGCCCCGCCTTTTCGACATTTTATAGGGTTTACCATCCTTGATCAGGTTGATCTGTTGCGCAATCAAAATCTCCAATTTTTCCCGGCCATACCCCAAAGCCTCCAGGGCCGCTTTCATCCGGGCGATATAGCCGTGGTGGTCCGGTCCCCAGATATTAATGAGGTGCGTAAACCCGCGGGCCAGTTTATCCAGGTGGTAAGCGATGTCCGCCGTAAAATAGGTGGTTCTCCCGTCGGCCGTCCTCACCACCCGGTCCTTCTCATCGCCAAAAGCGGTGGCCCAGAACCACAGGGCCCCGTCTTTCTCATACAAAAGGTTATTCTTCTCCATCCGCTGGACAACGGCGTCAACCGCTCCGCTCTCGTGGAGGGTGCGTTCGGAGAACCACTGATCGTAGATGATCCCAAAATCCTCCAAGTCTTTCCGCTGGCTCTCCAGGATCCGCCGGCAGCCCCATTCCCGGCAGAAGTCGATCCTTTCTTCCCTTGGCAACTCCATTAGGCTGCGGCCCTTCTCCTCCAGGAGTTCACGGGCTAGATCAATAAGGTATTCCCCCTGGTAACCGTAGTCGGGGAAAGTCACCTCTTCCCCCAGGAGTTCCCGGTAACGGGCTTCCAGCGACTCGCCGAGGATCGTTACCTGCATCCCGTAATCATTCACATAATATTCTTTTTCCACTTCCGCCCCGCAAAAGGCAAAGAGGCGGGCCAGGCTGTCGCCCAGAGCCCCCGCCCGGGCATTAACCACATTCATCGGCCCCACCGGGTTGGCACTGATAAACTCCAGCTGGATCTTTTCGCCCTTCAGATCGTCGATCCGGCCGTAATCATCAGGCGCCCCGGCCAGGTTTAAAAGGACTTCCTGCAACCACAACGGGGTCAGGCGGAAGTTGAGGAATCCGGCCCCGGCGGTTTCCACCCCCGCCACATACGGGTGGGCCGGTAAGCGTTCCCGTAAAATCTCTGCCACATCTCGTGGCGCCCGGCCACGCTCTCCTTCGGCACGCGTCCGTGCCGCCAGTTGAAAGGCGATATTCGAGGCAAAATTACCGTGGGCCCGTTCCTTGGGCACCTCAAGCATAATCTCGTCCCGTGTACCCGGTTTCGGTAAGAGCCCCTCCTGAAAAGCCTTCTCCCATGCCTGGTGAATCAGGCGCTGCAACTCTTTTTTTACTTTACGAATAACCGGCTGGTCCACAGCGTCCCTCCTGTTCGGCCCGGTATTTTCTCCATACCGTTTCCGTCTCGGATTTACCGAAAAAAAGGCCACTTAAAAGTGGCCTTTTGCCTCATGATACCTTTTCAAAAGATTTTGTGCGCCCCTCCGCAAAGGAGCCGGCGGTTGCCTTCTCCTCTTTGGCCTTCTTATCGTATTCGGGTTTCCGGTGGTCGGTGATGTAGAAACCCGGCCCTTTAAAGATTATGTTGGTGTTTACGCTGATCAAGCGCTTGACGGTTCCCCCACAATGCGGGCAGGCCGAAAGGGGCGGTTCAGTGATTTTCTGGAAATGTTCAAAAGTTCCGCACTTGGCACAAGCATAGTCATATGTTGGCATGCCCCATCTCCTCTTTTCCGTCTTCTCTTCTTCATTCCATAGATAATAATATATAGCAAGGGCCTGGGGTTGTCAAGCTGGTTATAAAAAAACGTACCCGGCCCCGGCAAAGCGGGGCATAGGTACGCCATTTGTTTTTTCCCACCCACTCATCCGGTAGATCCGGTTATCCGGTAAGGGGCGTCTTCGGGATCAGGAGTTTCCTCCCGGGCTGCACCTCGGCGCCGGACCCGCTCAGGTTGTTGGCCCGGCAAAGGGCTTCCATTGTCGTCTGGTACCGCCGGGCAATGCTCCAAAGGGTATCTCCCGGCTGGACCAGGTAAAAAAGGATCCCGGTTCGCGGCTTTTCCGGTATGGGAACCAGGGCGCAATCACGGACCAACGCCAGCGTGCGTTCCTCGCTTACCACCGCCCGGGCCCTGAACGCCAGGTTCACCTTGATTGTCCGCTCGTCCACGAGTTCCGCGGTGCTCCCCCGGTCTTCCAGGGTAACCCGGGCCGCCATCCCCGGCGCCACCCCGGGCATTTCCAGGAATTCGGCAAATCTAACAGTACCGGCATGTTCCTCATCCCAACTGACGGCAGCAATCTGAGGCGACAGGTCTTCCAATTCCTCAATCTCCCCGTGCTCTGCGGAATATAGGACCGCCACTCTACATTCGCCCTCAAAAAAGACCCGGTCCGCCTCGACCTGGGTATCGAGGGTTTGCGGCGGTGAATTGTCCACCAGCAAAATACGGCCAAGGGGTAAAGCGCCGGCCGGGAGCGAAAGGACCTTCTCCAGCCGGAAATCCTTTTCTATCTCGCCCACGGTCTCTTCAATCTGGTATTCACCCCGGTCCAGATCGATAATCCCTTCTTTCCCTGCTGTAACGTCGACCACCATCTCGGTCCGGCGGGGTTCCACCAGTTCCACCCGGGCCGCGAGTACTGCCTGGAGATTGCAGCTTTCCGCATGCGGTGAATGGATAGCAACGGATTTCACCTGCACCTCCGTCCGGGCTGTCTGTTCCGGAAGGGCCCGCGGTTCCTCAAAGACGAATTGAAAAGGAACCGCCCCGCCGTTTTTCTCGTGCCAACGGGCGACCTCCACTTCGGTTTCTTCCCCGTCCTCATTACGGCCCACATATAAGAGGACGGTCTCCAGATGGCCGTCGACTCTCACCCGGCCGGGAGTGATCTCCGTCCTGACCGCCAGCGGCCTTACCCGGCAGTCAATCACCCTTGCCAAAGGTACCCGGGGATGGGCCAGGGAAAACTGGTTGGAGAGTTCCCGGCTGCCTTCAAGCACGGTAATGACCTCTTCCACCACCACCCGTTCGGTAACGGTTTTCACCCCGTTTTCCACTGCCAATTCAGTTACCACCGGGATCTCCTTTTCCTGCCGGGCCTGGAGGTGGATGGCGATTTCCCCTTTATATCTGGCTGTTCTCTCCGGACCCGGCTCTAAGCTGGATTTTGCGATTTCCGCCTGCCAACCCCCAATCTCCATTGCCTCCGGCAGCTCGATCCCGGCGGTAAAGGGGATACTCTTTTCACCCTGCCAAACTACGCCGTACTCCGCCACCCCCGTCTCCGTTGCTTTGGCCCGGTAAACCAGGTGCACCTCGATCCGGCCGGCAAGGACGAGCCGCCCCTCAGCGTCCTTTTCTCCTGTTATTTCAGTGAGATATCCCCGGCAGAGATGGACTTCTTCAATTTCCGGGTCTTCATCGCCCAGCAGAAGCTCGCTCTCGACCGTAATAACCCTGGGGGATTCCGCCAAGCTTTTCACCGTCTTCAACTGCCCGTATTTGCAAGCAAGCAAAAATCTCCCTCCTTTGTCTCTGATTCCATCCCGGCGCCCCGCCCTCTACAAGGGTCATGGTTGCGGATGGTCCTTGTTCCATAATTATGCGCCGGTCCCTTCTTTCATGACCGGGCTTGGGATAGAACCAGAAAAAACCCGGCGGCTTCCTTCATGATCACCCTCTCCAACCCCTGGATGCCGGTGAAAAAAACCCCCCGCAGGTTCAGCCGGTCCACCCCGGAGAATATCTTCCACAGGGTATTCCGGTCAGCAATGAAGAACTTATACTCCTTCTCACCGGAACCGCTTTCCAACTGGAGCCAGCCATCATCCAACCGCCGCCCTCGCCCGGGCCGGAATAAACGCAACGTCCTGCCGGCCCCGGCCGGGAGTAGCCGCACCTCCCCATCGGGCCTGAGTTCCCTGGCCCGCAGGTCAAAGTGGAGAACCACCCGCGTACACGGGTAGCGGGCCAGCAGGTTCTTGACCTCCCGGCGCCAGCTGCCGCCCATGGCAGAACCGGCCCCCCCTGCGCACCACGGGCCTGTGTTGACGGAGAGGAGAATACCGTCGGCCTCCTCATCCTTCGGCAACTGGGCCAGTATATGACCGGCAGTGAACCACCAGAAAATTTCCCCCCTGCTTTTTTGGCGGAGCGCCCGCAATTCCTTCCGTATTCTCCCATGGAGACGCCGCCCCGGCCCTATCTCCCCCGTGCTTCGCAGGTCCGCCACGACACCGGCGGCCCCTTCTTCCCCGTTTGCCGCCCGCGGCAACGCCAGTTTTAATAGGGGCAAATTAAATGGGTTCCGTGCCCGGGCACGCCCGGGACCGGATAAACCCGGGCCGGGTGGGCTGGACGCAGGTCCGCCCGTTTGCCCAACTGTCACCGGTTCCCTTCGCAAGACCCGGGTACAAAAAACCCCCTCTTCCGGCAGTTCTTCTTCAGCCAGCCACAGCTCCCGCTCTTCTAATAATAATAGGTCTCCGGGGAGTAGCCGCTTGCTCCGCCGCCGAGCGGCCGGGTCTTTCCAGGCGCCGGGGGCCACCCCGTAGCGGACGGCCAATTCCGCAAGGGTCTCCCCTGCCCGCACCCGGTGACACTGGCGGTTCCAGATCCCTGGTTCACCCAGCATCCGCCAGGTCTTCGGGCCCACGACCCCGTCGGCCGCCAGGTGAAAGGCGCGTTGAAACTCCTTCACCGCCTCCCTGGTTAAAAAGTCGTAGCTGCCATGGGGGTTACCGGAAAAAAAACCCAGCCCGGCCAGGATCTTCTGTAATTCCTGGACATCCCGTCCCTTGGTTCCCAGGCGCAAATACCTTCGCCCCGGCGGTAACTCTGTCACCGGAACCAGGCTCAGCCCCATTTTGGCGCCCACCCCTTCTACATTGCCTTGTGTTTTTTGCATTTTATAGCCTATGAAGAAACGATTTTTTGGTGCACGGCCGTAAAAATGGTTACAGAAGATAATAATCTCTTGACACCATAGTGGATTTTTGGTTAAATTATGTCCAATACACCAAAGGGGGTGCTGCAGTGCCTGCCATTGTTTTTTACGATACCACGCTCCGCGACGGGGCACAGGGGGAAGGGGTCTTTTTCTCCCCTGAAGACAAACTTCGCATCGCCGAAAAACTTGACGCCCTGGGGATTGACTACATCGAAGGGGGTTGGCCCGGCTCGAACCCCAAGGACATCGAGTTTTTCAAGAAAATAAAAGACCACAGCTTTAAACATGCCAAGATCACCGCCTTCGGGAGCACCCGGCGGGCTGACAACCCCCCGGAAAAAGACCGTATCCTCCAAAATCTTTTGGAGACCCAGACCGAGGTGGTCACGATCTTTGGCAAGTCATGGGATCTCCACGTCCGGGAAGTCCTGCGGATTACCCCTGAGGAAAACCTGCAGATCATCGAAGACTCCCTGGCTTTTTTGCGAAGCCGCGGGAAAAAAGTGATTTACGACGCGGAACACTTCTTTGACGGGTATAAGAGCGACCCCGATTATGCCCTGGCGACCCTGAAGGCCGCGATCCGCGGCGGCGCTGAGACGCTTGTGCTTTGTGATACCAACGGCGGTGTCCTCCCCATGGAGTTTTTGGAGATCTTCCGCCGGGTGCGGGAAGAGATCCAGCATCCGCTGGGGGTTCATATCCATAATGATTCCGGTGTGGCGGACGCCATCTCCGTTATGGCCGTTCAGGAAGGAGCCGTTCAGGTCCAAGGGACCTTTAACGGCTACGGGGAACGCTGCGGGAACGCCAACCTGAGTGTCCTAATTC
>LFRM01334984.1_pt1 | contig 10956 bp, 12 predicted proteins | sample 618341 | NCBI WGS metagenome assembly LFRM01 (sample SAMN03654438, study PRJNA283298) | anaerobic digester metagenome | isolation source: pool of bioreactors CSTR01a, CSTR02a, and CSTR03a thermophilic anaerobic... | place: Denmark: Kgs. Lyngby | collected 2014-05-21
CGCGTTTTTATGCGCTTCCAGGATCTTTTTCACCTTCCCCTTCCTTCCGTGGGAATCGGAGAAAACGAGAAGCTTGACCGGTTCCTCTACCGGAACCGCTTCTTCGCAAAGCTCGATCCCGATATCAATATTCACTTTCTCTTTCATTGCTGCTTTTGCAAGACCCTTAAAATGACCGAACTTAAATTCACCAATGGAAACTGTGAGGTCGGACTTCACATACTTTGTTCCATAGCCGCTGTCACCATTCAGGCCGCTGTTAATATCCGCAGAAACAACATAAGCTCCGGAAGCGTTGATTGCATCGATCGCAGCCGCCGCCTTTCCCCGGACATCTCCCTGAAAGCCGGTTCCTAAGATGCAGTCAAGGATCATCTTATACTCCTGAAAGACAGATTCACACTCCTCTTCCGGAAAGAGTTTTACCGGAACCCCATGCTCTTTGCAGCGTTCAAAATAGTATCCCCCATCCTCCGAAAACTTTTCCGAAAGAAGAAAGATCGTGCAGCTGACTCCGTTGCTTTGCAAAAGATCTGCAACGACATAGCCATCGCCCGCGTTGTTTCCCGAACCGCATACAACAGCAACCGGTCCTTGCCACTCCACCGCTTGGAAGATCCCTTCTCCGGCCCGGTACATCAGTTCTTTTGAAGGGATCTTATTTGCGATCGTCCACGCATCGCTGTCCCGCATCACCTGTACAGACACGGCTTTATTGACCATCTTCCTGCTCTTTTCTTTCATCTGGCCGTTTTTCCTCTTTCTTTATTTCTTATTTGGAACCTGGAGCACTTCTCCTGGGAATAGATATTTTGCATATTCGATCACATCATCAAACTGATAGCCATGTGCCTGGGCAGTCTCAATGATGACCGCCTGGTTTAGGATCGCCAGCTCTTTGGTTGAGATCCCATACTTCTCTGCAATGCTGTGAATGGAATCTCCTTCCTGCACGGTATAACTCGTCAGACTATCATCAGCTGCCTTCACTAAAATGACTTCGTTTGCGATTCCGGAACCTTCCAGAGCCTCTGCCATACGTGCATCTGAGTCTCCCTCAGAGGAGGAAGTAGTTACAGAGCCTTTAATAAAGCTGAACGTAATCTGCCCTTCGCTTAGTTCCATTGTTCCTTCATAGGAGAAGCTGACATTTTCATTCTCCACATCTTTGCCTTGGATACTGTATTCGGCTTTTCCGTCCTGAATCAAAGTTTTGCCTTGCTCCTGATACAGAGTATGGTTATCGAACACGTCTGTAAAGGTCCAGTCCATCTCTCCGTCAACTATACTGCGCACAGTAATTGTAAGAATTCCGCCCCAGGGATCCTGTCCGGAAAACTGTGTTCCAACGTACTCTTCATACGCGTCATCGGAAACCGGTAGTTTCTCATCTTTGGAGTTTCCACAGGCTGCCAGAATGAATGCAGTCATTACGATTACGGAAGCAATAAGCACTACACCTTTTTTCATTTCTCGTTTTTCCTTTCGAATCTATGCCAATGCGATCGCACCGGTCTTCGGAAAAAAATTATAATATACTTTTTCTTTCCGAACAATTCCGGATAACAAAAAAGGACTTCCAATCGGAAGCCCCCTGATGCGAAGCCACTTGGCTATTTCAGATATTCCGTGAAGAATTGTTCAATCTTGTCAAACGGGATCACGTCCAGATTATCATAAAGATCTGTATGAACCGCATTCGGAATGATCATCAGTTCCTTGTTGTCTGTATACTTGCTGTCTTTCGTCATATTTTCATATGCCTCTTTTCCAAGATAGCAAGAGTGCGCTTTCTCACCATGGATTATAAGGACAGCACTTCTGATCTCTTTGGAATACTGCAGGATTGGCTGATTAATAAATGACTGGCACCCTGTCACATTCCATCCCTCATTTGAGTTCAGGGAACGTTCATGATATGCGCGTCCTTTATAATACTCACTATAATCTTTCACGAAAAACGGTACTTCTTCCGGAACCGGCAGCGGAAGGCATCCTCCTGCGCGTTTATAAGAACCGCTTTTNNAAATAAGAACCGCTTTTACAATCTTCCAAACGCTGCTCGCACATAGCCTTCTTTTTCTCAAATCGTTGCTCTTCAGAATCTTCAGAATCAAAATATCCTTTGGCATTGACACGCGTCATGTCATACATCGTTGAAGCTACCGTAGCTTTTATTCTTGTATCAAGAGCTGCTGTATTAAGGGCCATACCGCCCCAGCCGCAAATTCCTATGATTCCGATACGCTCCTTATCGACCTTGTCATTCAGGGAAAGATAATCCACAGCTGCCATAAAATCTTCAGTATTGATATCCGGGGAAGCCATATATCTCGGCTGACCACCGCTTTCACCTGTAAAAGAAGGATCAAATGCAATTGTCAGGAATCCTCTTTCTGCCATGATCTGAGCATAAAGACCCGAGCATTGCTCTTTCACCGCGCCGAACGGACCGGATACTGCAATGGCTGGAAGTTTCCCTTCTGCACCCTTGGGAACATACATATCTGCTGCTAAGGTGATCCCATATCTATTATCAAATGTCACTTTACTATGGTCTACCATATCACTCTTCGGAAAAGTTTTATCCCATTCTGTTACCAGATTCAGTTTTTCCATGTTCATTATTCCTCCGTTCTCTTCATTGTTTTTTAACTGTCATCATGATACAATCAAATTATAAAACCTAAACTTGACTTTAGGTCAAGAACTTTATAAAAAGGAGTTATTTATGTATACGATCGGACAAGTCGCTGAAATGTTTCAGTTACCCATATCCACACTTCGGTACTATGACAAAGAAGGTCTGCTCCCAGGTATTGAACGCAAATCCGGAAGACGCCTCTTCAGTGATGTTGAAATTGAAGCTCTGCATGTGATCGAATGTCTGAAGGCATCCGGGCTGGAAATCAGAGAGATCAGACAATTTATGAAATGGTGCATCGAAGGCGCGGAAACTTATGGTAAACGAAAAGAATTGTTTGAAGCCAGAAAAAAAGCAGTGGAAGAAGAAATGACAAGGCTACAGAAAACTCTGGATTTAATCCGTTTCAAGTGCTGGTACTATGAGCAGGCGATAAAAGACGGTACAGAAGAAAAGCTTCAAGCGATGATTCCGGATAAACTGCCGAAAGAACTCCGGGAACTTTATGACAACGGGCATCAATAAAAAAGGACTTCCGCTTGGAAGTCCTTTAATCATTCGAGCGATAGACGGGGCTCGAACAAACGATTGAAATCTCCTCGAACCCAATAATAACAAGGAGTTTCGGGTAATGCAGGCAACTAGGTGCACCAGAAAGGTGCACCATTTTACAATTCTGTTTTTCTTTAATCACAGCCAAAATCTTAAAGGATTAATAAGATTTTTTCTTTCCGCATACAGAACACTTTTTTATCAATCCGCCTTTAAACTCTCCGCCACAATAAGCGCATTTGTTCTCGCTTGCCCAACGCCGACCTTTCACTTCTTGTAGTACTCCCTCACGGAATTCATCAAGCATATGAGGACATTCAATTTCTTCTAATGCTTCACAGCTAAAGAAAACCTCTTTAATAGGTGGGAAGAATTCATTTTTGATCATTATTTTTTAGATTTTCGCATTTAGAGAATATTTACAGCGGCTAGTTCTCTGGCAATTATTTCATATTTTTCATCCGTCCAACATAATACCAGATCATTTATTACCGGTGTTGATGACCTGATCGGATACATTTTCAGACGATTCCGATTGCGGAAGAGAACGTCCCAGCCAATATTTACACCTTCTCCCATCATCAACTTTGTTTCCATGCTTTCCGCATCGTCAAAGTATTCTATTGCTTTAGGAGAAATGTTATGTGCAGCAAAATCATTCAGAACCCGCTGCGAGGCATCTTTTGAGAAACGATTGCTCAGCAGGTAGATCGTTTCATCAGCAAGATCCGGGATTTCAATGTTTCTTTTGTTCGCGAGAGGATGCGTTTTCGCCAGGATGATTGCCGGCGACATCTCAACATTTGAGACTTTACAGGAAGAATTAAGCTCTGAGAGCAGTTCTGAGCCAAATGTCAAAAGCAGATTGATCGAACCTTTTTCCAGTTTTTCTTCAAGCGTAACGGTTCCGGAAACAACGGTTTCAATGACCCGGTCCGGATGATTGATTTTATAATTTTGAATGATCTCAATGGCACAGTCGACAATCCAGCTGATAGCGTGGATTCCCAGAACGACCTTGTTTTCCTGTTTTTTATTCGCGTCTTTTGCCCTTTCCAGACAATGAAGTATTTCATCTACTGACTTATTCCAACCGGCATATAAAATCTCTCCTGCCGGGGTCAGCCGAAGTTTTCTTTTATTTGAACGGTCAAACAACTGCAGATCCAGTTCTGCTTCCAGAGCTTGGATCTGACGTGACATAACCTGCTGGGTTACAAATTTATTCTCCGCAGCCTGATGAAAATTCATCGTTTTTGCAACCTCGAGGAAATATTCAATCTGTGAAAAAGTCATTTCGTTTTCCTTTCTTTAAAAACAACTGCAGATTGATTATAATCATTCCCTTTAAGAACTGCAAATTGCTGCAACGGCCTTAATCCACTTCAAACATGACCGTTTTGAATCCATCTCTTTGAACTATTTTCGCATGGCAGGATGCCGGAAGCTTCTGCCGGTATTCCTCAGCATTTTCTTTTGTGATTCCTCCAATCAACGCGTTCACTTCGCTGCCCTCTTCCAGTGTTACTGCGCCCAAAGCATACGGCAGGAATTCCGGATATTTTGCTGTCTGTCCGTTTGCCACCATAACAGATTTGAAGCTTGCTTTTCCACTCAGTTCGATCCACTCCGTATCAAAGGAACCGCACTTATTACAGATAAACACGGGCGGGAATTCAACATTATTGCAGCAGGTGCATTTTCTTCCCATGATTTTGCCTTCTTCGAGCTTATCATAAAAAGTCTTTACAATTTTTTCCATATCTTTCTTTTCCATTTCTGTCTCCTGCTTTTATGCTTCCTTCGTTCTGATAATTGCTGCCGTTACATTCTGACTTCCGCCAAACCCGCGGAGCATAACTGTCTTTGGCAGTTTTTTCACCTGATGTTCTCCGCAGTCCCCGCGCATCTGATGCACCGCTTCATAAAGATCTGCAAGACCGCTTGCCGCATGAGCGTGTCCGAAGGATGTTCTTCCTCCGTTCGTATTAAGTGGTTTATCCCCGTCAAATCTTGTTCTGCCTTCTTTGATATATTTCCAGCCTTCACCTTCCGGCAGATATCCTGCAATTTCTGCAGACACCAGCTGCGAAGGAATCATGAAATCATTGACATACATCAGATCCAGTTCTTCCGGTTTCACTCTGGTTAACTCATATACTTGTCTAACAGCCTCTCTTGTAGCATGAATCTCCAGATTGTGATTGCTTGACTCTAAGCAGGCGCTCCCGATTCCTAAAACCTCGATTGGTTTTTTGTCCGTAAACTGTGAAACCATTTCTGTCGGGCAGACAATGACTGCAGCGGCGCCATCACATTTGATCTCGGTGCCGAGCACTCTTAAATATTCACCCATTTTCGGATTTTCTTTATCGCTTAGCATAAAGTCCATGACATTATCATAGCCTGCAGCCTTCGCGATCTCCAGGAAATCCACTTTAGAAATAGAGAGTGGATGATGAACAGCATTATACCGGTTGTTAAGCGCCATATGGCAGATGACTTCATCCATTTCTTTAACACTCAGCCCGTACGTTCTTGCATAATACTCTGCTGAATCATCAAAATTGATCACCGGTCCCGCCATCATTCCCAATGTGTATGCTTTATCATAGATCCAGCGGGTCGTCTCGAGGAACTCCTCCATCGGGATCCGTCTGCGGAAACAAGATGGCTTATAGGGAATTGCTATCGCGTCGCCAAATTCCACGCAGCCGGAAAGAACAACATTGTATTTCCCGGAAGCGACTGCATTCACGGCCTGCTCCAGAGCAAGATAACCGGTGCAGCAGGCTTCTGAATGATGAATGGAGCCTTTCCCTTTCATGCCGACCCAGTTCGCAACCATGATGTTAGGTGTAATGTAATCACACCCCATTGGATTCGCCTGTCCGTGGAAATAGTAATCTACATCCTTAGGTGTCACCCCCGCATCCTTCATCGCTTCCATTGCAGCGTAGCCAAACAGTTCCCCTTCGGTAAGACCTTCTGTTGCCGGATCTTCCAAGGTATTCATAAACGGTGTGCAGCCGACGCCAATAATGGAGACACTTCTGCTGTATGGATTCAGTTTTGTCTGATTAACAACCGTGTTCATATTCGTCCCTTTTTCCTTTCTGTTTTCTATCTACTTATTCAGCCCGGGAAATCCAATCCGGTATTCGCTGACCAGTTCCTTGAAGTTTTCATTGTAATTCTTTTTAATATCCTCAATTCCGATTGCTGCTTTTTTATGGCCTTTTGCAATATTTTCGATATGAAGGTCCTGACCATAGGGTGCCCATCTGCTCTTTGTAAGTTCCTCTTCTGTAAAGGAAACGCATAGTTTTCCGTCCCTCACTTCCACACTGCCCTTTACATTGCACTGCGGACAGTATACAGAACCATCCGGGTCGACGCGCAGCAGATTGCTGTGGCAGTATGTGCATATCCCTTCTGTTCCGACATACTCTGCGTTCTTACCTGTTTCTTTCTTATAATTAACCGCATTCGCAACATTCACTCCCATTTGATGCATACGCTCCGTAACTTCCGGGCTGAGCATAACTGTCTGGAAAGCATTCAGGAAATCAAAGTGAACCGAGTCGATGACCCCGTTATAAACTCCGACCAGTTCCATTGTGATCATACGCATAATATTCGGGGTATAATCGGTCCAGTCTGTTCCGCCAATGGAAAAGCAAGCGCCGACTTTGCAGGCTTCCACACTCTGTGTAACTTTTCTATAATCCCCGCTCGCATGCATTTTATTTAAGAAACGGATCAGGATCCCCGGTGGCAGAAGGTTATATGCCGGAGCAGAAACAATGATCGCGTCTGCCGACCGCATCTGCATTTCGATGAAATGAAAATGATCCTGGTCAACACCATGAACACAGCGGAAATCATAATCCCCCGCAATATGTTTCTTCATACAAGTCTCACATCCGATGCAGGATTTGATCTCTGCATCCTGCAGATTCACAAACCCGACTTCCGCCCCCGGGTCCACACTGCGAACGCCGTTCAGCACTTCCGTCATCATTAACTCCGTATTACCGTTTTTTCTACCACAGCAAATTCCAAATACTTTCATTATTCTTCCTTTCTTCAGGCAATGAGCCGCCGTGTTATGGGCGGCTCATTCCTGTAAATATGAGGTTTATTATGCAGCAAGATACCACGTTTATTTTCTGCCAGCCAGGACATCATCCAATGGTTTTCCGGCTGCAGCACGTAATTTATCATCTTTGTTCTTAACCATAGACGGTTTGAAGATCAGGAGCATGATCACACTTGCAAGACCAAGAATTCCCGTCAAAAGGAAATCGAAGTTATATCCAAGTGAGAACAGGATTGCTGCTACGATTGCCGGAGCAAAGGCCTGGATAAAGTTTGCCAGCGGGTTCACTCTTGCGAATACGGACGGGAAGTCCTCTATTCTCCAATACTGCACAACACCGGATACGGTAAAGTTGGAAGATGCGCCCATGAAAACACCAAGGCAAAGGAGCGCTGCTACCAAAGTTCCCGGAGTTTTAATCATTCCCAGAATTCCGGCTGCTACCATAAAGCAGGAAGCAATGATCATTGCTTTTTTCGTACCAAACTTTGTGTCAAGGAGACCCAGCACATAGGACCCGATGCAGGCGATCACAGCGATCGATAACGTGACCAGTGTAAACTGTGTTCCGCCCAGCGGGAAATAGGTGCCGATGATCGTTGTAGACTGTGTCATGATACCAATGGAAGTAAGAAGCAGGAAGCCCATCGGCAGCGTCAGCAGCCAGAAAGCTGCGCTTGTGATCGTCTCTTTGAATGTCCAGACTGTTGTCTTTCTGTTTTCAATCTCCTGAAGCATCATCTGCTGTGCAATTTCAGGAGACATGTTTTTGTCATTATCTCTGTATGCACCGCACTGCTCCGGGAAATCAGGAACCAATGCGATACCAATGATCAGACCGATGATGCAGGCAATCAGGTATGGCAGAAGAGCCATCGTCATGCTCGGTCCGCCTTCTGCAGAAAAGACAGATGCGATGAAAGTTGTGATCAGTGCGTTTCCTGCAGGGAATGCAATCGTAACCAGACCCATGAACGTTCCTTTTCTTCTCGGGAACCACTGTCCGACAAGAATGCCGATACTGAAGGTACACCACATTGCGATAAACACACAGGTGAAGAAGAAGCAGATAATCCAGATCCATGTTGACGTAAACGGATTGATAAATGTGATGGAACAGCAGAATGCCATTGCGATCACGCCTAAGATTGCTGCAAATCTCTTGACACTCTTCAGTTTACCGATGGAGCGGCTTAAGATCAGCTGGATAATAACGCCGACAATATATCCGGCAGTATAAATGTTTGCTACAAAGTTTTCACTCTGGCCAGCGGCACCGGAGATCGTAGATCCCAGAACATTCATCGGCCAGTTTGTAAATGCGACCATTGCAATATATGCAAGGAACTGATAGATGAATAGCATCCATCCCCGAAAACCAAAACCTCTCACTTTTGTTTGCATAATTCTTCCCTCCTGTTTTAAAAATCTAAACTATTAATTAATATTTCCCATATTCAAACGCAGTTTCCATCATGGCTTCCACGTTTTCTACCGGAACGTCATCGATCGTATCGGAAAGGTCAAAGATATATCCACCGTCCACCGCACAAATATCAAACAATTCTTTTACAGCGTCACGAACCTGATCTGGTTTTCCGAGACGAAGGACCTGAGAGCTTAAGCCACCGGAAATACAGTGATCTTTTCCGACAATTCGTTTTGCTTCCTTCATGTCCACATCCTCAAAGTGATACAGACATTTTCCCGGGGTGATTTCTTTGATCCGCTCTAAACGGCTATCATATTTTCCTTCCGTATATACCAGTGGCGTATATCCCATCTGGATCAGTCCTTCCAGCATACGCTGAAGTGTCGGCCAGTAGAATTCATCATACTGCGCCGGACTCATAAATCCATCCAGCCCCTTATGCAGCGGAATAAAGACAAACAGACCGTTTGCATGCTGCATCTGACCGACTGCTCCAAAGAAGGAAGACGGATAAAACATTTCCACAGTCTGGTGCACTTCTTCCGGATTCTCGTACAGATCAGCCATCGTATCAATTGTTCCGCGCAGCGTGTCTGACAGCATGTCAAACGCAGTTGTGGTGACGGCTCCTGCCCAGATCGGATATCCCATTTCCATCATTTCCTGTTCAAATGCTGCGACTCCCCCAAGCCACGCTGCGCTCATTTGTCCTACTTCATGCAGATTCTTCGCAATTTCCACGATCTGCGGATTTGCAAACTGTACCATTCCTGCAGGAATTGAATAAGCGCTCATCAGCGGAATATTGAAGTTCTGAAGCCCTGCCAATGCGCCATAAGTTCTCGGAAGCCATTTATGCATATACCATCCGGATGCGTCCGAAAGAAGTTCCGGATATTCTCCATCTGCAAGATACGGTTTTTCTATATATTGAAAAATGTTTCTCGGATCCACCTTGGTTCCCGGTCTTCCCGGCCAGTCAAACAATTTTGCATCCAGTTTATCCATGATCGGACCCTGTCCCAAGAAAAGAGACGCATATCCAATTGCCATATCAGGCTGGAAATGATTAAGGAATTTCCGATATGCATCTTTTGCCTTTTCTACATCATAAAAGCACTCAGCCATCGTATATCCCGCCCATAAATATGGGAATGACTGGAAAAAGGGAACAACCGGTACACGATCTGTTTTTTCCATCGCAATTGCTTTTTTAATTCGTCCTAATCTTTCATCATATAACTCTTTGTTGGTTGCCATGTTCTTCCTCCCAACTTTCATAAAACATTTATCCAGGAATGATTCTCCAAAAATGATTTTTGTAAGATAATCGTATTCGAAAGAGAAGTAAAAGAAAAACAGTTATTATGTTCCTTTTAACAGTATATACGCTGTTAATAAGAGCGGCCGGATTCAGTTGCTTATCGATGCTTCTAATGGTCATGTAACAAAAAAGGACACCCTTTCGGATGTCCACATGCGAGCGATAGACGGGGCTCGAAGAAAGTGTCAAAATCCATCAATCCCAATAATAACAAGGAGTTTCGAGCACTGCAGGCAACAGGTGCATCAACTAAGTGCATCAGATTATCTCATTTTTTGTTAAATCCCAGAAACAAGGCACTCCCTGCAAGTAATGGAGTCACAAGCAATAACACCATACGTAGAAACTCTGAATAAAAAAACGGGGAATTCATTATGATGTCAAGAGACAACTTTGGAAAAGTATGAACAAGCAGAATCGTAGTTAATAGCCAAAACGATAATAAAAACAGTATAATCCCAATAATCAAGATAACAATTCTAATCTTTTTTTCTAACCTGGTATCGACCCAAAATGATAAAACAGAGAGAATAAAGACACCTATTGATAAAAAGCCTATGGGGCTGGTTGCGAAGTCATACACGATCAGTTCAAATCCATTAAAGAACATAACCGTGTGTTCTACGAGATGAGGACGCAACGTTTGTTCCAGAATAAAAAAGGCAATCACAACTGCAAGACTTAAACATGCCGTTACGATGTATTTTTTTTGAAACCTGATATATGGCCGCTTTCTCCCATATATTAATTCGCTGACTTCAACGCCAAAGGAATCAGCTAAAGAAGTCAATGTCTGCACATCCGGCTGACTTTTCCCGTTTTCCCAATTGCTGATCGTCTGCCTGGTAACAAACATTTTCTCCGCCAGCTCTTCCTGAGTCATTCCAGAAGAACCTCGGATT
>LFRM01238303.1_pt2 | contig 10952 bp, 11 predicted proteins | sample 618341 | NCBI WGS metagenome assembly LFRM01 (sample SAMN03654438, study PRJNA283298) | anaerobic digester metagenome | isolation source: pool of bioreactors CSTR01a, CSTR02a, and CSTR03a thermophilic anaerobic... | place: Denmark: Kgs. Lyngby | collected 2014-05-21
TTTAGTTCTGTACCTTCTACTAATATCTCAATTTTTTCGATAAACTTGCCTCCAAATAGATTGATCGCATATGCTGCACTATCTATCTCCTCATCCACAGAAGGCCCCTTCAAAGCAATGAAATACCCTCCGACTTTAACATAAGGGAGACATAATTCGCTAAGTAAAGTAAGATTGGCAACTGCTCGAGATATGGCTATATCGAAGTTCTCTCTGAATCGAATATTATTTCCACCATCTTCAGCTCTGGAATGAATATAATCAACATTCTTGAGTTCCAATACTTGTCCAACTTCTTTTAAAAAGTTAACTCTCTTATTTAGTGAGTCCAGAAGAGTTAATTCTATATCGCTAGAAATAATTTTTAGCGGTATTCCAGGGAATCCAGCACCTGTACCAACATCTATAATTGATTTTGCTTCTTTTAGTGGTTGAAACTCCATGGACTTTATAGAATCTATAAAGTGCTTTGTTATGATTTCTTCATCATCGATTATGGCAGTAAGGTTAATATTCTTATTCCATTCTTTAAGCAAATCCTTATAAACCATAAATTTTTCATATTGGACTTTATCAAAGGTAAGGCCTAATTTTTCTATACTATCTTTCATTATTTCATAATACAATGGTTTAAGCCTCCTTTTTTTTCTTAGATCCTTCTAAGAAAATCTGAATAACTGTAATATCAGCTGGATTAACACCTGAAATTCTAGATGCTTGACCTAAATTCATTGGTTTTAAAATATTTAACTTTTGAGCTGCTTCAATCCTAAGTCCTTTAATATTGAAATAATCTTCAATATGGTCTAATTTCTTTTTTTCATGTTTAACAAATTGCGCTACATCATGCATTTGCTGAGTTATATATCCTTCATACTTACTCATGATATTTACCTGTTCCTGAATATCAATACGTAGGATTGGTCTATTCTCATCTAATTTTTCAACTTTAAAATAGTCTAGCTCTGGTCTTTTGATTAACTCATATAAAGACGTTGGTTTTTTGAGTTCAGTTGATCCTTGCTCATCTAGCCAAATATTAATTTCACGTTTACCTGTTATTTGAACACTTTTTAATCGTTCTATTTCTACTTCAATCATTGTTTTACGTGAAATATATTTCTCGTATCGTTCATCTGTAACTAGTCCTACATTTCTTCCAATCTCTGTCAGTCTCAAATCAGCATTATCTTGTCTTAGCAAGAGTCGGTACTCTGCTCTGCTTGTCATCATCCGATATGGCTCATTAGTTCCTTTAGTCACTAGATCATCAATAAGTACTCCAATATAGCCCTGAGAACGATTGATAACCAATGGTTCTCTTTGCCTGATTTTTAGAACTGCATTTATTCCTGCTACAATTCCTTGAGCTGCAGCTTCTTCATATCCCGAAGTTCCATTAATCTGACCCGCACCGTATAGTCCACCAATGGACTTAAACTCCAAAGTTGGCTTGAGTTGAAGTGGGTTAATCATTTCGTATTCAATAGCATACCCTGTTCGAGTTACTTCGATATCTCTAAATGCTTCTATCGTTTTTAACATTTCAACTTGGATTTCTTCAGGAAGGGAAGAGGACATTCCCTGAACATACATTTCATTAGTATCTCTTCCTTCTGGTTCTAAGAAGATTTGATGTCTATTCTTATCTGGAAATCGGTAAATTTTATCTTCAATAGAAGGGCAATATCTTGCCCCTATACCTTCAATACTTCCATTAAACATCGGTGATCTATGCTTGTTTTTTGCAATTACTTTATGGGTTTCTTCATTTGTATAGGTCAAATAGCAACTAATTTGTTTACGGTCCACTGGAGATTCTAAAAAATCATCATTAATAAAAGAAAAGGGAATAATTCGATCATCGCCTTTTTGTTCTTCCATTACGCTAAAATCAACACTACGTCTATGAACTCTTACGGGAGTACCTGTTTTAAATCGATGCATTTCAAATCCTAATTCAGATAACTTTTGCGGCAAAATCTTTGCTGATGCTAAACCATTAGGTCCACTCTCATAGTTGGCTTCACCAATAATTATTTTACTGGCAAGATAAGTTCCTGTACAGAGTATGACTGCACTTCCCATGTAATCTCCACCATTACGAGTAGTTACTCCTTGGATTTGATTATCTTTTATAATCAGATCTGTTACTTCAATTTGCTTTAGAAAAAGATTATCTGCGTTTTCGATAACTCTACGCATTTCTTTTTGATACTCCACTTTATCTGCTTGGGCCCGTAAGGAATGGACCGCTGGACCTTTAGATGTATTAAGCATCCTAGATTGAATTAAAGTCTTATCAATATTAATTCCCATTTCTCCGCCTAAAGCATCAATTTCTCGAACTAAATGCCCCTTCGACGTGCCTCCTATATTAGGATTGCACGGCATAAAAGCCAAACTTTCAATATTCATTGTACACATTAGAGTTTTTAAACCCAATCGAGATGATGCTAAAGCAGCTTCACAGCCAGCATGTCCGGCTCCAACGACAATAACATCATAATTTCCTGCATGATATGTTTTCATTCTATTACCTCTATTTCCCTATACAGAAATCACTAAAGATTTTTTCTACCAGATCTTCTGAAAGAGTATCTCCCGTAATTTCACCAAAATAATTCCAAGATGCGTTTAAGTCAATGGCTGCTAAATCTAATGAAATGCCTTGGTCTATGGCATTCTTAGCTAGAATTAATTTTTCTAAAGCTCGCATTAAAGCTTCTTTATGCCTACGGTTTGTTACCATTAAATCTGATACTTCTATACTTCCACGGAAAAACAATTCTTTGATTTTTCTTTTCAACTCTTCCATACCAAAACCATTAATAGCAGAAACTTCTATATTTTCTCCTAAAAGTTTCCGATCAATATTTAATCTCTCTTCTAAATCTGTTTTATTAAGAAGAGTTATGCTCTTTCTATTCTCAATAAAAGTAATAATATCTTTATCTTCTTGGTCTAGGGGTCTTGATCGATCAAGAACGAAGATGATTAAGTCTGCTTCTTGTATCTTACTTTTAGAACGATCTACACCTAGCTTTTCCACAATATCATCAGTTTCACGAATACCTGCAGTATCTGTTATCCTGATAGGTATTCCTTCTATATTTAAATACTCTTCTATTATATCTCTAGTTGTTCCTGGTATATCTGTAACTATAGCTCTATTTTCATTGAGAAGTGCGTTAAGAAGTGAACTTTTTCCTACATTTGGCTTACCCACTATCGCTATACTCAGTCCTTCTCTTAGAATTTTACCTTCTTCTGCCGTCTTTAAAAGCTGTTTTAACTCTTTTATCAGTATTTCTAGCTTCAGACTAACTTCTGATCCTGTTGTGAATTCTAAATCTTCCTCTGGAAAATCTACAGTGACTTCGATAAATGCTAAGAGGTTGAGAATCCTGTTTCGGATTTCCCTAACTTCCTTCGATAGTTTTCCTTCACTATTTGCAAGAGCTGTCTTCATCGATAACTCTGTCTTAGATTGGATAATATCAATCACAGCTTCTGCTTGAGAGAGATCTATTCTCCCATTTAAAAATGCTCTTTTTGTAAATTCTCCTGGTTCTGCTGGCCTAGCACCAGCCAAAAACACTTGATTTAAGACCATTTCTGCAGGGACTCGCCCACCATGACAATTAATCTCCACCACGTCTTCTGCCGTGAAACTTTTAGGTCCCTTAAAAAAGCTAACAATGACTTCATCAATTGTTTCTTGTTTAAAATTGTTTATATGCCCATATGCCATGGTCCAAGGTTTTTGATCCATAAAAGATTTATTATTCTTTAGCATGAAAATTTTAGAGACAATCGATTTAGCCTGGTCTCCTGATAATTTTATTATTGAAACACCACTTTCACCAACAGCTGTGGATATTGCGGCAATGGTATCATTTTCTTTCATGTTTCCTCCTTAACCCATGACCCTATTTACAAAAAAGATAAATAGAGTATGGATGCCTGTACTCGTGTAGAATTAAGCATATGATATAATTTTTAAATTTACCTTTAACAATAAAGGAAAATCATGAAGTTTTTTATACAAAAAAGCCTGAGTCACACTCAGGCTTCTCTTTACTTCTCTAATTCAATAACAACTCTTCTAAAGGGTTCATCTCCAATACTTCTTGTGACAACACCTTCGAGTTCCTGAAGCTTAGAATGAATGATTCTTCGCTCATAGGGATTCATAGGCTCAAGTTTCATGGTTCTACCATACTTCTTAACCTTATATGCTGTTTTTTCCCCTAATCGCTCTAATGTCTCAATTCTCTTTTGTCTGTATCCTTCAGTATCTAATAAAACTCGGATATATTCACCTTCACGCTTACGATTAATCACAAGACTTGTGAGATATTGAAGTGAATCAAGTGTTTCACCTCTATATCCAATAACTAAACCCATTTTAGGTCCAGATATTTCCATATTTAAAACATGATCTTCAAGTTTTGTTTCAATTTCTGCTGTTATATCCATCTTTTGAAAAATTTCTGCTAGAAAATTCTTTGCTTCTGCTTGAATATCTCTTTCGTTTTTTATCAACTCAACTTTTATAACTGCTGGTTTGGTTCCTATTAATCCTAATAAGCCCTTGGATCCTTCTTCTAGAACTTCATATGTAATCTTATCCTGTGTTACTTCTAGTTCTTTTAAGGCATTTACCAAAGCTTCATCTACGTTCTTACCTGAAAATTCCATACTATTCATTTCATACCACCTTATTTACAAGTAATTCGAAAATTTATTTCTCAATAAGTTTTGCTCTATTTTTCTTATCTACATTATTAAGGATTACCCCTTGAATGATTCTAAAAATATTACCTGTTATCCAATATAGCCCTAGAGCTGAGTTGGAAGTATAAGTAATCCATCCAAATAGAGCTGCCATACCATATTGAATCTTGTTTGCTGAGGCTGCTGCAGGATTATCTGCGCCTTTTGTTCTCAATGTCATCACGTATGTAGAAAGTAGCATAGTTCCAACTGATAGAGCAGATAATATGATATTGTTATTAGCCGCTAAATCCGGTATCAATGGTGTAAATGACATTCCTGTCAATCTTCCATCTGCTGCTAGTTGTCTAAATACACTAAACATAGCGATAAAAATAGGATAAGTTATTAGTAGGGGAAGACATCCACCAAACATACTTACATTATTTTCCTTATAAAGCTTCATTTGCATTTCTTGAAGTTTTTGAGGATCACTCTTGTATTTGGCTTGTATTTTAGCTACTTCTGGTTGAAGAGCTTGTTGTTTTCTCATGGACTTCATTTGCGTTAAGTTAACGGGCAACATTAATACATTGAATAATATTGTAAAAACCATAATGGTTAATCCCCATTGTGTTCCTGGATCAGAAACACCAAGTTCAACCACCGATTTTAACTGTTCAAATATCCAAATAAACAGTTGATTTAATTGAGACAATCCTTTTACCTCCAAGTATTATTCAACCGGATCATATAGACTTCCTTTATAAAATGGATGGCATCTCAAAACACGTTTTGTAGCCATATAGCCTCCTTTTAATGCACCGTATTTTTCTATGGCATCTATGGCATAGACGGAGCACGTCGGAGTAAACCGACAGCTAGGAGGTTTATTTGGGGAAATATATTTTCTATAGAATCTAATTGATTTTAATAGTATTTTTTTCATCATTTTTTGTTAGACCCGCCTTTTTGAAGACGTGAATAAGTGATTTATCAATTTCGGCATAACTCTTGTCATGACTTGATACTCTTGCAATGATTACAAAATCATAACCGCTTAAAAAATCTTCTTTATTTAAACGATAGGATTCACTAATCAATCTCTTTACTCGACTCCTGACTACGCTCTTACCGACTTTTTTACTCACAGAGACCCCTAATCTATTATAGGAAATCCCATTCAAGCGATTCTGCTTTCTTTTAAAGACGTACAAAACTAAAAGATGATTTGCAAAGGATCTGCCTCGTCGATACACCTGCTGAAATTCAGCATTTTTTCTTACTTTTTCATGTTTCATTGAGATTATCCTTCCCGATATTACAGAAAAAGGCCACAATTAAGCGACCTTATGCTGATAATCTTTTTCTTCCCTTAGCTCTTCTTCTTTTAAGAACGTTTCTACCACTTTTAGTAGCCATTCTTTTTCTAAAACCGTGTTCTCTTTTTCCTTGTTTGTTTTTAGGCTGAAATGTCATCCACATACGTTGACACCTCCTTCATTATTATAAATTAGCTCATATTATGGTCAGAATAAAAATAAACATACCTCACCTAATATTAAGATTTTACTACACTATTATACTCATGCTACCCCTGAGTGTCAAGAAAACCATTTAAAAATCCTGTAAAAAGATTTAGCCCTAGAAATTGTGGATAACTTCTTGAACAAGGCTGTTTCAATGTGATATTATAGGAGAGACCTGTTGATAATTCTTGTTTTATTATGTAGTTATCAACAGATGTGGATAACTCTGTGTATAACTTGTTCTCTTTTTGTATATAGTTATTTATAAATCCTTATTTACTATCTCCCCCAGAGGAATTCCTATTCATAGTAATGTGCATGGTTTTTCATAATTGTGGGGATATCGGTCGTTAATATAAGGATTTTAACATGATTAACAATATGATTCTAGACTTTATCCACATTGCTATCATTCTTTAATTTTAGTCTAATAACTTGTAGATAACTTGTTTACTCCCTGTTATTACATGGTTTTTATGAAAAAAATAAAAAAATATATTAGGAGGAGAGTATACATGGATACCCAATTAAATGAAACATGGGATAAAGTACTTAAAATACTGAAAGTGGAGATCATGTCTGAGGTTAGTTATAATACTTGGGTCTTAGGCCTCAAACCGATCGGTGTTCGAAAAGGGATATTTATGATTGATGTTCCCAATGAACTTACATTAGATATCATCAATCAAAGATATAAGCTTCTCTTTAAAGAATCTATAAAACATGTACTTAATCAGGATATTGAAGTTGAATGTGTTGTCGGAGGATTAAAAGAAGAAGAAGTTAAAGAAGATGTTAAAGAAGAAAAGAAGACTTCAAAAGTTTCTAATGAGTCATTTGGAAATCTGAATTCAAAATATACCTTTGATTCATTTGTCATTGGTAATTCAAACCGATTCGCTCACGCTGCTTCCGTAGCTGTTGCTGAATCCCCCGCTAATGCCTATAATCCATTGTTTTTATATGGTGGTGTAGGTCTGGGAAAAACCCACTTAATGCATGCTATTGGACATCATGTCCAAGCTAACAACCCCAATGCTAAAGTGGTTTATGTTTCATCTGAAAAATTTACTAATGAACTTATTAATTCTATTCGTTATGATAAAAACCCAGAATTTAGAAACAAGTATAGAAATGTAGATGTCCTATTAGTGGATGATATTCAATTTATTGCTGGTAAAGAAAGTACCCAAGAAGAGTTCTTTCATACATTTAACGAACTCTACGAAGCAAAAAAACAGATTATTATTTCCAGTGATCGCCCCCCTAATGAAATCCCTACATTAGAAGACAGACTGAGAACTCGTTTTGCCTGGGGTCTTCAAGCAGATATTCAAGCACCGGATTTTGAAACAAGAATTGCCATACTTAAGAAGAAAGCTGAGATTGAAAAATATGTGGTTTCATCTGATGTAATGGTGTATATTGCCACAAAAATAAAGTCAAACATTCGAGAACTCGAAGGAGCTTTAATTAGAGTCATGGCTTATTCTTCTCTTACTAACAATAAAAATATCACAGTAGACTTAGCCGCAGAAGCACTTAAGGATATTATTTCATCTAGTCAAACTAAAGCGATTACCATTGATTTAATCCAAGATGTAGTGGCTAATTATTATAATTTATCTATTCAAGAACTAAAGTCTCAACGCAGAACCCGTAATGTTTCTTTTCCTAGACAAATAGCCATGTATCTGTCCCGTAAAATGACAGATATGAGTTTACCTAAGATCGGAGATGAATTTGGAGGTCGAGACCATACAACGGTAATTCATGCATATGAAAAGATTTCAAAAGCACTAAAAACTGATGATTCTTTAGTTGGAGCCGTAAAAGTAATTACAAAAAAAATTAATAACCAATAACTAACAATGTATTAGAAGGCTTGTTAGTCCACATGTGGACAATTTTATTTTAAAAAAGACCTGTTGATGGTTGTGGATAACTCTATTCTAAACCTTAAATCTATCCCCAGCTTTGTAATGGCGTTTTTCGTTGGTGCTGTTATGCTCTGTCAGTTATCCCCAGAATACCGCTGCCTACTACTACTATTACTATAAATTATATTATATTATTACTATTAGTCAGGGAAAACTAAATCAACAGTTAAGTAATTTATCCCCACAAAACAATGTTCTACTATATGAATTCAGGAGGATGTAATCATGCATTTTAGATGTGAGAAGAGACAATTAGTTGAAGGTGTTTCTACAGTTCAAAAAGCTATTCTAGGAAAATCACCTATGACTGTACTTGAAGGAATCTATATTGAAAGCAGTCAAAACGAAATTATTATGAGAGGTTCTGATGTAGATCTAAGTATTGAGACATTAGTACCATCCACAATTTTAGAAGAAGGTCGAATTGTCATTGATTCAAAATTATTTGGTGATATTATTCGTAAGCTGCCTGATGCCACCATAGAGTTAGCCACTATGGAGAATAATACTATTCTTATTTCATGTGAGAATTCAGAATTCAATTTGCTTTATTTAGATGCAGATGAATATCCTATGCTTCCTGAGATTACATCTAACGAGAAAATAGCGATAAAGGAAAACGTCTTTAAAAACTTGATAAGAAGCACATCTTTTGCAGTAGCTCAAGACGAAGCTAGACCTATTCTTATGGGAGTACTCTTTGAAGTTAAGAACAAAGTTTTAAATATGGTAGCCCTAGATGGGTTTAGATTGGCCATGCGCAGTGAATATTTAGAATTTAATGAGGATGTATCTGTAGTTATACCTGGGAAGACACTAAACGAAGTCTCTAAGATAATTGCTGATGGAGATGAAAACATCTTTATTAGCTTTAATGATAATCATATTTTATTTGAAGTAGACCAAACTAAAATTGTGTCAAGATTACTTTCAGGTAAATTCATAAAATATGAGTCGATAATTCCCACAGACCATAAGTTAAGTTTTAAAGTAAAGAGAACAGCACTATCCTCAAGTATTGAGAGAGCTTCTTTAATGGCAAAGGAAGGCTCATCGAGATTAATAAAGCTTGTCATCGAAAATGATCAAGCTGTTATAACCTCTACCTCTCAGTTTGGTAAAGTAAGAGAAGAAGTGCCTGTGAAAATGGATGGAGAATCTATGGAAATTGCTTTTAATGCAAATTATCTTTTGGACACTCTTAAGGTTATGGATGAGGATGAAGTTATTATTGAAATGACATCAGGTGTAAGCCCTACGATTATCCGAAATAGTATAAAAAATAATTCTACATACATGGTCTTGCCTGTGCGACTCGCTCGATAGGAGATTAAATAAAAATGGAAATTAAAATGAAGACAGAATTTATTAAACTAGATTCCTTTTTGAAGTGGGCTGGAGCAGTATCTCAAGGATCAGAAGCCAAAGCTTATATATTAAACGGTGAAGTAAATGTGAATGGCGAAGTAGAATTAAGACGGGGGAAAAAAATCTATCCTGGAGATAAAGTGGAATTTAACGGAGAAACCTATTTAGCTGTAGCTGAATAAAGTAAAGATTCGGTTCCATAATAATGATGAAAAGCTATACCACATAGAAGGTTATTCTTCTGTGTGGTATAATGTCTTGTAGGAGTTTTTTAATGAAAATACGAAACATCAGTCTGATGAATTATCGAAACTATGAACAATTAAATATTGAGTTAGGCAAAGATGTTAATGTTTTTCAAGGGGAAAATGCTCAAGGAAAGACAAATATATTGGAGTCTATTTATTTTGCTGCCCTGGGTAGATCTCATCGAACAAACAAACAGAAAGATTTAATTATGTGGGATGAAAAAGCAGCATCAGTTAAGATTTATGTTGAGAAAGAAAGATTAGATAAAACGATTATGATGAATCTACTCTCTGATGGCCGAAAATCAATTTCTGTAAATAAGGTGAAATTGACAAAAATTGGTGATCTATTAGGTATTCTAAATGTGGTTATGTTCTCTCCGGAGGATTTAAAAATCGTAAAAGAATCTCCTGGTGTCCGACGACGGTTTTTAGATATGGAGATTAGTCAACTGGATAAGAAGTACTATAATTCTTTGGTTATTTATAATAAAGTTTTAGCAGAACGGAATGCTCTTCTAAAGTCTAGAAGGGTAGATCGGAATGTACTTGATATTTACGATATCAAGTTGTCTCATGAAGCAGATTATATTGTTAAACAGAGGCTAAATTATATAAAGCTTTTAAATTCATATGGTCAACCTATTCATCATGATATTTCCTCTCAAAAAGAAAACATTAAATTTGAGTATCAATGCACATTTTCTTTGGAAAGATCCCTTAAAGAAGATTTATTATTAAAAAGAGAAATGGATATGGACAGAGGCACCACGACTAGAGGGATTCATCGAGATGATTTTAGTATAAAAATCAATGATATGGATGCTAAAGATTTTGGTTCCCAAGGCCAGCAAAGAACTGTAGTTCTTACATTGAAATTTGCTTCGCTTGAAATCATCCATAAAATAAACGGCGAGTATCCTGTTCTCCTTCTTGATGATGTTCTATCAGAACTTGATCTTTCGCGAAAGAAATTTATTTTGAAATCCATAGAGAATATTCAAACGGTTATAACCTGTACCGGTGTTGAGAATATAGAAGAATATCTTACTGGTAATTATAAATTATTTAACGTCGTAAATGGCTTAGTTGAGGATGGAGGAGAGTAAAATGTTTTTACATTTAGGAGAAGATGTAGTCATTCCTAT
>LFRM01387386.1_pt1 | contig 10952 bp, 10 predicted proteins | sample 618341 | NCBI WGS metagenome assembly LFRM01 (sample SAMN03654438, study PRJNA283298) | anaerobic digester metagenome | isolation source: pool of bioreactors CSTR01a, CSTR02a, and CSTR03a thermophilic anaerobic... | place: Denmark: Kgs. Lyngby | collected 2014-05-21
GTAGATGGAATGACAGCTAGTTTTGCACAAATTCCTTATGAGATTTTAGAAAATATTAGTAGAAGAATAATCCATGAAGTTAAAGGGATAAACAGAGTGGTTTATGATATATCTAGCAAGCCCCCAGCTACGATTGAGTGGGAGTAGTTAGATTAAAAGACAAAAGTCAATAATATCAAGGTTTACAGGCTTTCAAAATCATCAACTGGAACGAAATTGGGTAAAAAAGTTTTTTAGAATAATAAGATAAATAATGCCAAGTGGATTGCAAATAGGGACACCATAGAGATCTTGTTAAAAGAATCTATGGTGTTTTTTGTATTTGTATTTATATTTATCTTATGAATATAAATACATTTCTAAAGGTATCGAATTCGAGACGGTTAGAACTCGAGTTATGGATTTGCTTATGAAACACTTTAACCCCATCGAATCCGATGGGGTTAAAATTGGATCATATACTTAGTATTGAATTATTTTTAAACTAGTCGATTTCGACCAGTTTAAAATGAGGTTATATATTTATAGTGTAATAATTATTTTTTCAATCTAGATTTCTTAGGATAGGACAACTTCCAATCTCTAAACTCATCATCTGTAATCTCTTCATTATAATGCTTTTTCCTCATTTCATCCCATTCTACTAGAAAGTGATTAAAGTTTATATCTTGAGACATAAGAGCTTGCGTACCCTCTTCTATTAAAGGTCTTAATTTTATAAACTCCTCATAATCAAAAATTATTTGAAATATTTCAAAACTAGAAACTGGATCATGATCTATTAAGGCAGAAATATCGCACTCTAAAGCATTGGCAATTTTCCCCATCTGTGCCCTACTAGGAGATCTATTACCTAATTCATAATTTCTAATTGCCGCATCAGTTAATTCTGATTTTATTGCCAGTTCTTTTTGAGTAAGGCCTCTTAAAAGCCTAAGTTCCTTTAATTTACTTCCTGAAATCATTTTTCCACCTCTTTTCAGATTATACTATATATTTTATCATATAAGATTTTAGATAGCAACAGATGTGTTCTGTCTGATATTATCTATAACCTACTTATATAGGGAAATAAATCTTAAATATTTTATAAAAAACCTTGACAGAGCAGAAATGAACTATTATAATAAGATTCATAGTTCACAAATGAACTGAAAGGAGGAATAAGTATGGAAAAGATTTTTATGAATGCAAAAGAAGTACAAGAGTTTTTAGAAGTTAGCAGAACTACAGCCTATCAAATAATAAATGAAATGAATCAAGAACTAGTTGAACTAGGCTACAGGGTTCAAAGAGGCAAAATAAATAGACAATATTTCTTAGACAAGTATTGTTACCAAGTAAGAAAGGAGGCCTAGTAGTGGGAGCTTATAGGGATGAAAGTGGAAATGGGACCTGGTTTGCTAAATTCACCTACACCAATTGGAGAGGTGAAAAGATTAATAGGAAGAAGAGAGGATTTAAAACAAAAAAAGAAGCCTTAAAATGGGAAGAAGATTTTTTAAGAGAACAAGCTGGAAATCTGGATATGACATTTGCTGAATTTTTTCAAGTATATGGAAAAGATATTCGACCAAGATTAAGAGAAAACACCTGGAGAACTAAAGAACAAATAATAAGGACAAAGGTTATTCCCTATATAGGAGATCTTCAAGTTAATGAAATTACTAAAATGACAATAGTTAAATGGCAAAATATATTAATGAAAGAGGAAGATGATAAAGGCAAACAATATTCCCAGACCTACCTAAGAACAATACATGCTCAATTAAGTAGTGTCCTAAATCATGCCTGCAAGTACTATAACCTAAAATCTAATGTTGCAAGGGATGTTGGCTCTATGGGAGAAAAGGAAGCTTCTGAGATGAAGTTCTGGACTGAAAAAGAGTATGACAAATTTATAGAGGAAGTTAAAGACAAACCTTTATCCTTCCATGCTTTTCAAATTTTGTATTGGTGTGGACTAAGAACAGGAGAATTACTAGCTTTAACCAAGGAGAAATTTGATTTTACTAACAATACTATTAGAGTAAACCAATCTCTACAAAGAATAGATGGAGAAAACATTATTACAGAGCCTAAGACTAAAAAAAGTATCAGAACAGTTGTTATGCCAGACTTTTTGGCAGAAGAAATGGAAAAATATATGGCTGGAATATACAAGCTAAAGGCGGATCAATTATTATTTCCAATTACTAAGTCCTATCTACACCATGAAATGACTAGGGGAAGTAAAAAGGCTGGAGTTAAAAGGATTAGAGTCCATGACCTAAGACATTCCCATGTATCTTTATTAATTGAATTAGGATATTCAGCAATAGCTATAGCAGATAGATTAGGTCATGAATCTATCGATATAACTTATAGATATGCTCATTTATTCCCAAGCAAACAAAATGAGATGGCTAATTCCCTATCTACTATAAGAAAAAGCAACTTAGATGATGAATGGGAAAAATTATTGGAGGATGAAGATGAGTAAGGAAATAAAAAAACAAGTTAAAAGAAAGAGAAATAAGATAATTTCTTTTAGGGCAACAGAAAAAGAAGCTGGCCTATTAGATAAGAAAGTAGAGATAAGTGGACTCTCCAAGCAAGACTATATAATCAGTTCATTAACTGCCCCTACTGTGTCTATTAAGGCTGACTATAGACTTGAAGATAAATTTGCTCTAGAAATATTTAGACTAGCAAAAGTTGTAAAGAAATATGGAAGATTAGAAGAGGATGACCAAGAGATTTTAAGGTTTTTAATAGAAATTTACTATGAAATCAAAAAAGAAAAAAGCCTTTAGCACAAAGGCCAAAGGCACACCCCGTATGGAATGTTTCTACCAAATTCATTTTACCATATGGGGTATGTTTTGAACAGCATGAGGAGGTAAAATGAATGGAAAAATATAAGTATCTACCAGAAGAAATGAAAAATTTGAAAAGATTTGTAGGTTGGAGAAAGGAAGAATTAAATGGTAAAGTAGCCAAACTTCCTTTTTCCCTAATTGATGGAAAAGCTAATGAGTGGAATCATCCAGAACGATGGATAGATTTCAATGAAGCTAAGACTAAGAAAAAACCTCTAGGCTTTGTTTTAGTAGAAGAAGACAGGATTATCTGTATAGACTTAGATCATGCGATTCAAGATGAAAAGCTAACTCCTATGGCGAAAGAAGTTGTAGAAAATTTTGCAGGAACTTATATGGAAATATCACAATCAGGAAGGGGTATCCATATCTTTGCAAAGGGAGCAATACCAAACAACCTGAATTTATCAAGTAGAGGAATTGAGATATACAAGAAAAATAGATATATAGCTCTTACAGGAAATATTGGAGATGGATCCCTCTTTCCTAGAAGTAATAAACTTTTAGAAAAAGAAGATGAATTAAAGAGACTTTATAAGAAATGGACACAGGAGAAAACATCTACCTTAAAGCAAATTAGAGAGTATAAGTATGAGCCTTTAAACAAGTTTTCTAGACTTGAGGACCTAAGCCTAGATGAAATACTAGCCACAATGGAAAGAACCAATAGAAAGGCAAGTATTCTTATCTCAGGGGCTAGTCTAACGGGTGACCATAGCAGGGATGACTTTACCTTTCTAGTACTTGCTAGAAACTATACAGATGGAAATCGTAACTTAATGAAAGAACTCTTTTTAATGACGCCTTTAAATCGCTTAGCCACCAATGAAAAAAGAAGGGATGATAGAAAGTATCTTGACTATGTAGAAAAGACTATAGAGAAAGTTTTGGGCCTTGGAAATTTTGTGGCCTTTGACTGGAGTAGACATTTTGAATACAAAAGAAGGACTAGGGCCTATGAAAGAGTTTAAACTAGCTTTTCCTGAAATAGACCAATCCTATTCTTTAATTGATTTACAGAAAACAGTAAAAAGTAATGTAAAGCAAATTACAGGAAATATTGTTACAGTACTTCTTAATCCAAAATATTGTAAGGCTAAGAAAATATATGAAGGACAAATTTTCTATGATAAATTTACCAATGAAATTAAATTTCAAGGTAAGATTATAGGGGAAAAAGGAATAAAGCCAAACCAAATTAGACTATGGGATGCAGTGCGTTTTGTCGCCCATCAGTATGAAATAAGTCCACCAGAACAGTATCTAAAAAACCTTACTTGGAAGGGAGATAGAAATGCAATAGCTAAACTCCTACCAACTTATCTAGGAGCTAATGATACAGAACTTAATGCTTGGATTATGGAGCATATGATTTTGGGTTTGATTAAAAGAGTATTTGAACCAGGATCCAAGTTTGATGAAATGATGGTCTTAGTAGGTGGTCAAGGAATAGGAAAATCTACTTTTGCTAGATATTTGGCTATAAGAGATGATTGGTTTTGTACCATTGAAAATATTCAAGGCAAAGATGCAGTTATGAATCTAATGGGAAAGACTGTAGTAGAAATTGAAGAATTTGTAGCCTTAAGAAATGCAAAGTCCGCCAATGAAGCAAAATCCTTTTTATCTAAACTAAGTGATAGAATAAGAATCCCTTATGAGAAATTTTCAACAGATGTTCCTAGGACTTGTATTTTAATTGGAACATTAAATGAAAGAACTTTTTTAAATGACCATACAGGTGAGAGAAGATATTTACCTGTAGAATGTCATAAGGAAAATAGAAGAAAAGCCATTTATATCGACAAGGTTTTTCAAGGTGAACAATCAGAAAAAGAATATCTAGATTCAATTCAAGAAGATTTCAACCAGGCCCTTGCCTATGGTTATAAACTCTACAAGGATAAGAAACATTCCTGGACTATACCAAAAGAGTTGCTAAAGGATCTTTACCAGGAACAAGAAAAGTTTAAATATCTTAATCCAGATGTAGAAGATATTCGCTACTTCTTAGAAGAGTACAAGGCAAAAACACAAGAACCAAATATAACTTGTTTTAAGGAATTATCCATGCAAGGCTATGGGATTAAATCAAAATCCTTTTCTGAAATCATGGATAATTATTTTCCGGAATGGAAGGCAATCAGGTCATCGAAGACTAAGAGAATTTCTCCTAGTGGAGTATCCATACCAGTAAAACTTTATTATGAGAGAAAAGAAAGTATAAAAGAAGATTTTGTAGAAGTAAATAATGCTGATTTACCAATAGAATGGCAAGAAGCAGAGCAAATAGAAATGGACACAGGAGAGAATAAGAAAGAGAAATTGTAACTATGTAACTTGTAACCGAGATTTTAAAACCCTTAGAATTAGGCTGGTAGAAATGGAAGTCTAGTAATATCAAGGCTTGTAGGAATCAAGATAAGAATCAATGCCTTATTTGAGGACTTTTGAAATAGCAGGTTACAGTTACAATCTCTCTGTGCCTATTAAAACTTTAGTAGCAAGCACAGTAGCTGTACGGACAGCTACGGGAAAATTGTAAAAGTAAGTTCTGTTGGGCTTACTTCTACATATAAAATTTTCTACTTGTTCCTATCAGAATGATTTAGGGGTTCCCCCTAAGACCCCGTTTAAAATATAAAAGAAAAGGAGAAGAATATGGCAAATAGATTTAGAAATGAGAGGATAGAAATTAAGTTGACCAAGGAAGAAAAAGAACTTTTCAAGAAAAAACTTGAACTAAGTAAATCAAAATCAATGGGACATTTTATAAGGAAAAGTGTTTTAGAAGCCCCTATATTTGTAATAGATATGAATAAATTTAGGAAGATGCAGACCCTTATTGGGAGGAATGCAAACAATCTTAATCAGATAGCTAAAAGAATAAATACTACAGGAGTAATCTATAGGGAGGATATTGAGGATTTAAAAAAAGAAAATGATAATATATCAAAAGAGATAATGAAGATACAGAATATCTTGCTGAGAAAATATATTTAAAACTACTTACAGGTGTAATAAGAAAGGAAGTCTGTTATAATTATAGTAATGATTGAATTTACAGAAGGAGACAGGGATATGCAAGATTTTGGACAGGTGGTTTTCAAGATTGATCAGGTCTTGGAAGAAAAAAAGATAAGTAAAAACAAATTAGAAAAGGATGCTAATTTACAGAGGACTCAGCTTAATTCTTATTGTAATAATAAGGTCAGGAGAATAGATTTACAAACTTTGGCAAAGATTTGCTATGTATTAGATTGTGGAATAGAAGACATTATGGAATATGAAAAATAGGAGGAAGTTTAATGCTAAATGACAGTCAAAGAAAATATTTAATTGAATTAATTAAAAGCAAGCACCCAATACCTGAAGATTTTAAATATCTACTTTTCCCAACGGAACACGAGGAATATGAGTTGGTATATGCAGGTAAGATGAGAAAAGAAGATTTATTAGCAAACCAAGATGGCACGTTTCCAATTCCTTTACAAGTTGAAAAAAACTTTAATGGAGAAAGTTATGAAGAACATAACGATGATTGGCAGAATATGATTGTTTATGGGGATAATCTACAATTCCTGAAAACAATTTATGAAAATAAAGATCCTATAATAAAAGATAAAATAAAAGGTAAAGTAAAGTTAATTTATATTGATCCTCCTTTTGCCACACAACGTGAATTTAGAAGTCAAGATGAAGCAAGAGCTTATTCTGATAAAAAAGATGGAGCTGAATTTTTAGAATTTCTAAGAAGGAGATTGATAGTAGCAAGAGAAATTCTAGCAGAAGATGGATCGATTTTTGTTCATATGGATCAAAAAATGGGACACTATGTAAAACTTATTATGGATGAAGTTTTTGGTAAGAATAATTTTAAAAATGAAATAGCATGGCATTATGCATCAGGAGGTAATCCCAAAGATAGATTTAAAAAAAATCATGATTATATATTATTTTATACAAAATCAAACGATGCTATTTTTAATATACAAAAGCAACCTGTATCAAATCCTAAAAGATACAATTTAACAGATGAAAATGGAAGAAAATATATGATTAATTATGGTGCTAAGTATTATTTGGATAAAGGTAATGACGCAGATGATGTATGGAGTTATTTATTACAAAAAGAATACGGAATTTTAAATTCACAATCAAAGGAGAGGGTAGGTTATCCGACACAAAAACCGGAATCTCTTTTGAGTAGAATAATTAGGGCGACAACATATGAGGAAGATATAGTTTTGGATTTTTTTGGAGGATCTGGAACTACTATGTCTGTTGCTGAAAAACTAAATAGACGCTGGATAACTTGTGATTTAGGAAAATTATCTTTTTTCACTATGCAAAAAAGATTACTACAAATAGAAAATTCAAAATCATTAAATTCTGAGACTAATTATGGCAAAAAACCAAAAGCTTTCATGACCGCAAGTTTAGGGGTATATGATTTAGATAAAACTTTAAATTTAGATTGGCAAAAATATAAAAATTTTGTTTCGCAATTATTTGAAGTTGAAGTACAGAACTTAAATATAAATGGGGTTAGTTTTGAAGGAACTAGAAGAAACTTTCCTGTTAAGATTTTTAATTATGAAAAACATAGTAAATCAGGAATTGATGATAGCTACTTAAGAAACTTGCTTATTGGTTTAGGATCTAAAGCACCTTCTAGAATATACATTGTTAGTCCGGCAACGAGAGTTAATTATATAGCTGATTATGAAGAAATTGATAATACAAAGTTTTATTTTTTAAAAGTTCCTTATGAAATGATTAGAGAACTTCATATGGCCCCATTTGTAAAATTGAGACAACCAAGAAGCAAGAAAGATATAAATGAGATAGAAGAAATGAAAGGTTTTCAGTTTAATTATACACCAGAAATATCGTGTAAACTGGTTGACAAAGGCAAATATGTTGAGATGGTTTTAGATGAATTTTCTAGCTACTCTATCCAGCAAGGGGAAAGTGAGGAATTTACAACGTTATCTAGTATATTTGTAAATTATAACTATAATGGAGAAAGTTTTATAATGGATGATGTTAAGTTTTGGGATGAAATTGAGAAGACTGAGAAAGCAAACACAAAAATAAAATTTATTGAAGAAAATGATGAAATAAAAGCGATTGTTTGGAGATTTAACAAAGGCATTTTAGGCAAGAGGCCTATGTTTATATTCTCAGATATATTTGGGAATGATATTGTAGTAAAGTTAGAATGGGGGGAATAATGATGCAGGATGTAAAAATTTACAAGCAAAAAGATTTAGTTTTAAAAGTAAACAAGTATTATAATCCCCAAAATTTAAATTTAGAAGAATGGGAATTATTCTTAGATGTTTTATGTGGTGAAAGAGAGTATCAAAAAGAAGCCATAAAAAATGCAATAATTTTTATGGCAGGTGGAGAATACGATAACATTGATGATTTGATTACTGAAAATTATGAACAAAATGTAAATATTCAATCTAAATATTCTAGACTAAGTGACTACTTTAGAAAATTACAAATTAGAAATAAATTTCATGCCAATATAGATTTAGCAACAGGTACAGGAAAATCTTACGTTATATTTGGTGTAAGTCAAATCATGCTTGGGTTGGGAATAATTAAACGAGTTTTAGTTTTATGCCCATCATTAACTATAGAAAAAGGATTAACAGAAAAATTTATAAACTTAGCTGCTTCAGAAGAAATAAGAAATGCCATTCCAGAATCAGCCATAATCAAGAACCCCAGAATTATAGATGCAAACGAAACAATTCGTGAGGGAGATATTTGTGTTGAAAATATACATGCTGTATATGAAACAACGGGATCATCAATTAAAGATAGTTTTAAAAATGGGGGGATGGACACATTAATTTTAAATGATGAATCGCATCACATATATAATAATCCTCAAAGTATAAACGTGAGAACGAAACAAGGACAAAATATAAAGAAATGGAAAGAGTTTTTATTGAGAGAAGACTATAATTTTAAATATATAATGGGGTTTACAGGAACTGCATATATAGAAAATGAGTATTTTAACGATGTAATATATAGATACTCTTTAAGAGAAGCTATAGATGATGGTGTCGTTAAAACTATAAATTATGTTCAAAAAGATGAACAAAGTGGAGAAATTTATGAAAAATTTCAAAAAATATTTCATAATCATTCTATTAATAAAAATCAACATAATAGCTTAAAGCCACTAACAATTATGGTAACAAAAGATATTAATAATGCGAAAAACTTGTATGAGGAACTTATAGATTTCTTGATTGGGTGGGAAAAAATAGAAAGAGAAGTAGCGGAAAAGAAAGTTTTGATAGTAACTTCTGCTTCAGAACATATAAGCAATTTGATAAAACTTGATTATGTTGATGAAAAAGATAATGAAATTGAATGGATAATATCAGTTAGTATGTTAACCGAAGGATGGGATGTAAAAAATGTATTCCAAATCGTTCCATGGGAAGATCGTGCATTTAATTCTAAACTTTTAATTGCTCAAGTCTTGGGGAGAGGATTAAGGATACCTGAAGGATATGAAGGAAGACAACCATCTGTAACAGTTTTCAATCATGATAATTGGAGTAAAAACATTAGAAATTTAGTAGATGAAGTTTTAGAAATAGAAACTAGGATTATAAGTTCGGTTAATTATGAAGGAGAAAGAAATAAGTATAACTTTGTTGTTAAAAACATATCCTATGAAAAACAAGAAGCAGAAGTTGAACATGATGAAAAATCAAAGCCAATAAATTATTCTAAATCATGGTTTGAAGGAATAAAATTAATAAGCCAGACTGATGAAATAAAAAAATATACTTCGTATGAAAATGTTGCAGATGGAAATATAATTTTAAAAGAATATGAGATACAATATATGACCGAGGATATAGATAGTATTGTAAATAAAGTATTTCATGAATTTAAAATGAGAGATTGGGAGGGAGGAATACTGGGTTTAGGATCAGATGAAATATATTCAAAACAAAATTTACCACCCAAGAATAAGGTAAAAGAGATGATTATAAGGTCTATGGACAAGGTTGGTATAACCGGTGATAGATTGACAAAAACTAATGCACAGAGAGTTTATCGTACATTTTCTACTTTATTTAGGCAAAAGAGCAAAACAATAATACAAGAAAATAAACTCAATAATTCATTCGAAATTAACACTAAAGATATGAATAATGAGAGTATTGGTTTATCTTCATTGAGAAGAGGATCTACAATATTCTATACTACTGATTATAAAAATGTGGCGATAAATGAAGAACAGAGTGAAATTTTTGATGCTTTTTTGCAAGATGGTAATTTTACAAGAAATTCATCAAATGAAATAAATCCATATTTTTTTAAAACTCCGCAAAACTATGTTTTCACAAATGAAAAACCTGAGTTTGAGTTTGTAAAAAAATTATGTGATAAAAATATATCTAAAAAAATAGAATCATGGATAAAATCTCGTGACAAAGGATTTTATTCGATAGAATATTCTTATAGAATTTCTAATCATCAAAGACAAAGAAATTTCAATCCGGATTTTTTTATTAAATATGTATTAGAAGATGAAATTGTATTTTTAGTTGTTGAAATTAAAGGAGATGGGGATGTATCTATTGAAAATAAGGCTAAATATAAATATGGGAAAAAACATTTTGAAGACTTAAATAAAAAATTACTTGAAGAAGGGATGAAAGAGAGATATATATTTCACTTTTTAAGCCCAAAAGATTATCATGTGTTTTTTAAATTTATAGATGAGGGAAAAATGTTCGATAAAGAAAAAGAATTTAGAGGAGAATTAGAAAGTTTGTTAGAAAAAAATGGCGATATTTAAAAGTACAGTATAAGTTTGAGGTTTTATAGCGATATTGTAACAATTTTCTCACTGGAACTGGGACTGGAATGGGTAAAATAAGTTAAAAATGTACCTAAATCACACGGATAAAACGTAAATGAACTGTTGCATAATGTCTAAATTGAAGGATTTTGCATATAGATTATGATATGAAATGAAGAGTGGGAGTAAAACAAAAGATAACTGGTAGGCTTCAACTTGAGTCTATCAGTTTTTAACAT
>LFRM01405685.1_pt3 | contig 10949 bp, 8 predicted proteins | sample 618341 | NCBI WGS metagenome assembly LFRM01 (sample SAMN03654438, study PRJNA283298) | anaerobic digester metagenome | isolation source: pool of bioreactors CSTR01a, CSTR02a, and CSTR03a thermophilic anaerobic... | place: Denmark: Kgs. Lyngby | collected 2014-05-21
TGTTGCCGAATATCACACCATTTTTCATGCTATTCCTCCAAACTAATCTATAATCTTGTATTGATCAGGAGCGCCTCTATCTTTAGTTTACTGTTTAGCTAAATTTTCGTCAATATGTTAACTAAATTTTATAGGAAACCGAAGGCCTCATCCTATTCAACCTTGACGATCTCCCCGTTTTCAAACAGAGCCCGGGCCGCCAGCTTCCCATCGGGCTCATATCGTTCCGCCCACCCTTCGGCGATTCGGTTTCGGTAACGCCCTACCGTCCTGAGCCCGCCATTTGTGTAGTAAGTTTTGTAGAGGGAAACATGATCATCCAGGTATTCCCACTCCCAAATCTTGCGGCCTTCCGGGCTGTAGTGGGTGTAAGCGCCTACGCGCCTGCCGAACTGGTACCGCGCCTCAGTCATCAATTCACCCGACGGATAATACCATTTTTCTTCTCCGTGGAGCAGGAAGCGCCCGTCGGGAGCAGTGCCGCCGGAATAGACACATTTGACGCCGCCGTCGGCGTAGCGCTCCTGATAAGTTGTGACATTGGAGATTTCCACCGTGTCCTCGCGCATCAGTTCCTCGTCACTCGGGCATATGCCGTCGGTGTCGGCCAGGAGCCACGCTTCGTTGAAGCAAAGATGCAGGCAGGGCCGGTTGTTGGAGGTGATGACATGGATCAGCCCGTCCGGCGACTGCCGGCATACGCTGTAGCCCAGCGTATGGGCTCCGCCCAATTGAGCCGGATCCTGTTTCTTGTGCTGAGTGCCCCACAGCTTTTTGATCTTCCAGGTCGCGCCTTCATCTTCCGAGTAGGCGACGAACGAACCCCATTGATCCTCGGCGGCGCCCGGCGGCCTGTTACCCTGCTTATTCTGAAAATCACCGCAGTAAAGTAGTCTTCCGCTCTGCAGCCGGATCACACAGGGGCGCTGGCCTGAGCTCATGGCCGGAAACGGCGTCTTGCTCACTGTCCAACTGTCGCCTTTATCGGTGGAGATGGCCTGCGGCATGTATCCGTAGATGCTGGTGTTTTTGCCGCCTATCGCCAGCAGCCGGCCGTCCTTGAGCTCCACCACAGCGCTGTGCCTTCCCGCAGTCTTGCCCCGCGGCACCTCCCAGTTGATCAAATCTATGGAGCGCCACAAAATCGAGGCAGACTCGCCCTGGACATCGCAGGGCACATAGTACCAGCCGTCTTCGGCATGGACCACCGTATTGATAGGCTGGCTGGCCACTTTCTCCGCCCGATCCGCGAACTTCGGGAACTGGACCGGGCTCCAGGTGGCACCGCTGTCTTTGGAGTAGACGAACTGAAACGGAAAGGCATTGTCTAATTGGGGCCATCCCCAGAAATGATAGATTGTGCCGTCGCGGTCGGTAAAAAGCAAAGGGGCGTGGTCGTTGACCCCCACAGCGTTCAGCCAGATATCCGGCATTTCCCACTCATCGGCGCCATATCGCAGCCTTGCGCCCATCAGCCCCACTTCCGGATCATACTCGTGGTAGGACGAATAGATTGAGACAATCAAATCGCCATTCGGCGCCACATCGAACCCAGGTGAATGGTTGTGGTGGCGCAGAAGCGGATTTAGCCCAAAAGCCCTGACAGCCTCGGGACTGGCCGTATCCGGCGGGATTGGAAACAAACGGCGCTTTCTAAAGTAGGGCTTTTCGGTAGTGATCTCAGTCCGGGGACGGTGCTGCCGGACATGGAGGGACAGGGGTATGACAACGTTTTTCCCGTTGGTCTGCACCGGCTCTGCCTGCACAACCCTAAAGCCCACATTGTGCCGGCCGAAATCGTTGGGGTCTCCCGGGAAATGCCGGTAATGCGGCGGCAGCGACCCCCTGGCCCAGACATCCAAATAGTAGGCGTTGAACTTGGCCGGGTTGTCCAGGAAGCCGCCCCGGACAACCTTGAACATGCCTGAATCAGGACCTGCCGGATCGGCCTGCTCTTCGGGACTATATGCGTCATACCAGTCAAAACACCATTCTCTGATATTCATGTCACACATCCGGTCAATCCCGAAGCGCCGGCTGTTTCTGGCGCAGTACTCCCATTCCGCCTCGGTAGGCAGGCGGTAAGGCAGTCCTGTCTTGGCGCTGAGCCAGGCGCAGAACCGGTCTGCGTCGTGCCAGCTGATCCCGACCACATATCCCAATAAGTTTTCGGCGTCGGGTTCAGTTCCCAGCTCTTCGCGGCAAAACCTGGCGAAGAGTTCGTATTTGATCGGTTCCCTGGCGATCCAGAAATCCCTGGTGATGGTGACCGTATGCACCGGGAGCGCGTCGGGCCTGTCTTTCAGATCGCCTCCGCCCATTTTAAAGGAACCAGCTTCCACTTTTACCATCTCGATCATCATTCATCCACCCGCTTTCCAGTGGTTTACTCAAAGCATAGCACGCCCACCGGAGGAGTTCAACCCGGCTGAAGGGGATCGATTAATTTTAGCGAATGATTATTAAAAAATGGTGAATCAATTCAGTGACCGGTATTTGCTGCGAGAAAGGAAGAATGCCATGGATCCTAAGGAACGTTTTTTCGCCACAGTGGAAAGAAGGCCGGTGGACAGGCCCGCGTCTTGGCTTGGCCTGCCTGTGCCGGAAGCCTGCGAACGGCTCTTTGCCTATTTCGACGTCGGCGATATCGACGAGCTGAAACTAAAGATCGGGGACGACATCTATCCGGTGGAGATCCCCTATGACGCCCCCGACAGCAAGGCGATTTACACCGCCCTTCAGTTTGCCAAAAAGGCTAACACACCCGATCAAAGGACTCTGACTGCGCCCGGCTTCTTTGAAGACTATTCCGATCCCAGCCGCGTTGATGACTTCGACTGGCCCGATCCGGCGAAACATATTGATCCGGACCGATGCCGCCGAGCGGTGGAGGCCGCGCCGCCAGGCCACCCAATCATGGGCGTTTTGTGGTCGGCGCACTTTCAAGACGCCTGTTCGGCCTTCGGCATGGAAACCGCTCTGGTGAAGATGCTGACCGAGCCGGAAATGTTCCGGGCTGTAATCGACCGCATCACCCAGTTCTACCTTGAAGCCAACGAGATCTTCTACAGCGCCACCAAAGGCAAGCTGGACGCCATTCTGATCGGCAATGACTTCGGCAGCCAGCGGGGATTGATGGTCTCTCCGGATGCGATACGGGAATTTGTCATGCCGGGTACCAGGAAATTCATTGAACAGGCCAAGAGTTACGGGTTGAAGGTTATTTATCATTCCTGTGGATCAATCTATCCCGTCATTCCCGATCTGATTGCCGCAGGCGTCGATGTCATCCATCCTATTCAGGCCTTGGCCAAAGACATGGAACCGGAGAGATTGAAGCGGGATTTCGGCGACAAAGTCTCTTTCTGCGGCGGTGTGGACGCCCAGTGGCTCTTGATCAACGGCACCCCTAAGCAGGTCAAAGACAAGGTGCAGGAGTTGAAACGCATCTTCCCCACTGGCCTGATTATCTCGCCGAGCCATGAAGCGATTCTTCCCGATGTGGATCCGGCGAATATCGAGGCGCTGTTTGAAGCCGTGAAAGAGCCGGTGTAAAAAGAAAGGCCAACTTGCAAGTCCACAGGGCTTGAAGTTGGCCTTGTTGTCTGGTTTTAATTTGCCACAATGAAATTGACGTAGTGGGACAGGGATGTCCCGAGTGTGGTCGTGGTCTCTACAGCGATGGTGCAAGTTCCATTGCGGAACGCGGTGGTGTCGACCGGCACCTGGATGTGGAGATCGCTGCCGCGGTAGATTTCTTGATTGTTGATCTTGATGGCCACTTCCCGCAGGTTTTCCGGATTGCGCATGGAGATCTCGACCTCGACGGCGAGAACGCCGCTTACAGTCTGAGTGGGCCAGATCTTGGGGCTTATGACCCTGGGAACGGCCGGATCAGCGAAGACATCGATGGTGAGGGGTTTGTAATCGGGCAGGCTTTGCCGCAGCGTGTCAATGTACCCATCACGCCGGGCCTTGGACAATAGATTGCCGCCGCTGCCGTTGAACCAGCTGTAACCCTGCTGCCGCTCCAGTTCGATGTCTTTCACGTCATAGCGGATAATCCCGTCCCGCCCCGAAAAGATCGGGACATTGGACTGAATATCGTAAAAGCGTGCCCACTGGCCGTTCGGCAGCTGGGAAATTTCAAACCACTCCACCGCGCCCACAATCGCCCGGCGCACTTCTTCCGACGGATCGGGCAGAGCCATCAAAAATTCCACAATCGGGACCGATTCCGCCGAGACGATGGACGGATGCTCATAGCTCCGCCCCATTTTCGGTTCGTACGTAACTGGATCATGCTGCTGGCACCAGGCTGTGAGGTAACCGTTGACTCGGATCTGGGATTTGAGAATATAGTCGATGCCTTTTTCCAAAGCGGCTTCCAGGCGGGCAAAGCGCTCTTCGCCCAAGAACTCGTACAGCCCGCGGTACCTCAGGATCTCCTGTATATAATTGAGCACATTCATCATGGCGCCGTCATTGAAGGTCACGTTGTCATGGTAACCGCCGATGAGCGGATAATACTGCGGCCAGCCACCGCTTGGGTACTGGGCGTCCAGCATCCAGTCGATGCCTTTGATGACGGCGTCCCGATACTTCTCGATTCCGTGCCGTGCGTACATCATGGCTAGAAACTTCATTTCGTTGATGCTGGCATTGTTGTCGAAGCACCCGGCTTCCTGGCCGTTTATGGCCCGCTCTCCTCTGGACATGCCCGGCTGGTATATGACCTTTGAGAAGTCAGTATTCTTGGTCCACCCACCAGCCTCGGTCTGCCAGGCGATGATATTGTCCGCAACCTCGAATGCCCGCTGCGAAGTGAGAGGAATGCTGTACTGCGCACCTGCCAACTGCGAACATGTCAATATCAATAATACTGCCAGTAATCCAACTCGAAGCTTGAAACCCATAGCGTCTCCCCTCTCATGGTTTGTTCCTGTTTGTCTATTCTACTCGAAGGCGCCTTTCCCCTGCACTTTTTCCACGGCCGCATTGATCCCGGTTCCAGGATCGTTTAGAATATAACCGAAAGGTAAGGAAGGGCGGGCACATGATTCAAGAGATCAGGCAGTGGATCGATCATTACAGCAAGGCGACGGGAGTTTCCAGCTTCATTATCGACGGCGCCGGGTCCGTTGTCTACCATGCCCTCAAAAGCTGCAGCCCGTTCTGCGAAGCTGTCCAGGATGGTTTCGCCCACTTGTGCGATTGTGCGAACGTCCATTTGTACGGCAGTTATCAGGCGGAGCGGTTTGGGGGCAGGTACATCTACTTCTGCCCGATGGGGCTTACTCACTGGGTGGCGCCCATCAACCGCGGCGAGGAGTTCAAGGGCGCTTTTGTCGGCGGCCCGGTGATGATGATAGAACCGGAAGCCTTTCTGCTGGATGAAATCATCGAGCAGCAGATCCCGGATCAAAAAGCGCGGCGGCGGCTTAGAGCGCACATGGATCAGATACCGGTAATCAAGCCTGATGTGGTTACGAGCTTGTCTGAACTGTTGTACCTGCTCGCCGGATACGCAGCCGCAGATGACAAACGGCATTTGCCGGATCCTATGGACAGCCCCATACCCGCTTCCGATCCCCAAACCTACCTTGGTGGGGCGAGACACAAGAATTACCCAATCGACAAGGAAAATGAGCTGATCTCACATGTGGCCGTGGGCGACAAAGCCGGATCCCTGCGAGTGCTCAACGAGATCCTGGGCTACGTGTTTTTTACCGGCCAAAACGACTTCGAGGATATAAAATACCGGTCGTTGGAACTTGTGGTCCTTCTTTCCCGGGCGGCAATGGAAGGCGGGGCGGAACAGGAAGAGATCTTCGGTCTGAACAACCAATACCTCAACCAAGTGTCTCGCCTGCACAACATTGAGGAGCTGAGCGTCTGGCTCTCCAGAATCCTGACCCGCTTCACCGACTGTGTGTTTAACTTTAAGAATGTCAAAAACAAGGATATAATATATAAGGCGATTGAATTCACCAACAACAACTACATGGAAAGGCTAACCCTCGAGGATGCAGCCAGCTACGTCCATTTAAGCCCGGCTTATTTCAGCAGGCTGTTCAAGGAAGAAACAGGTTACAATTTCACCACATATCTCAACACTGTGCGGATCGAGAAGAGCAAAAACCTGCTGGTGAACGAAGCTATCCCTCTGGCGGACGTATCAAGCCTGGTAGGGTTTGAGGACCAAAGTTATTTCACACGGGTGTTCAAAAAAATGACCGGAACCACTCCAGGCAAGTTCAGGGAAACACGCGGTCAGATTAAATAAAACACTGGTATTGGAGGGTATACGATGAGCATCCTGAATGAGATTTCCCTAAAACTGCAGCAGGGAAACGCCAGCGCTGTCAAAGAACTGGTGCAGCAGGCAATCGACGAAGGGTTTTCAGCCCAGGAGATTCTGGAAAAAGGCCTGATGGCCGGCATGGACGTTGTCGGTGTCAAGTTTAAAAACAACGAGATTTTTGTCCCGGAAGTCCTGATTGCCGCTAGAGCCATGAACGCCGGGACCGCCCTTTTGAAGCCTCTGCTGGTCTCGGACGATGTCAAGGCAAAAGGCAAAGTGGTCTTGGGCACCGTGAAGGGCGATCTCCATGACATCGGCAAGAATCTGGTGCGGATGATGATGGAAGGCAAAGGCCTCGAAGTGATCGACCTCGGTATTGATGTGCCGGTTGAGAAGTTTATCGAGACAGCTGTTCAGGAGCAGGCGCAGATTATTGCCTGTTCGGCGCTGTTGACAACCACCATGAACGAAATGAAGCTGATCGTGGAGGCCGCCAAAACAGCGGGAATCAGAGACAAGGTCAAGATCATGATCGGCGGCGCGCCGGTCACCGACCAATTCCGCGCCAGCATCGGCGCTGACCTTTACGCGCCTGATGCCGCGTCCGCCGCGGAAGTGGCTGTTCAAGCCTGTGCCAGTATGGCGTGAAACAATTGATGAACCGCCCTCGACGCAAGGCCGCAGGGCGGTTTTATTTATGTCGGGCGTTGATTAGTGTCGTCCCCCATTTCCTTATCAACGGCAGGTATTGACTATTATATCATTGAATTGTATTTCAAGACTGGTGTCACCCCGGTATTAGTGAGGCATTGTTTATGACTGTGGAGGAAGGGGGGCGGTCAATGTGAACAAACCGGTGCAGGCAAAACCCTTTCTTAAGTGGGCAGGAGGTAAAACCCAACTGCTGCGTGAGTTGACTGCCCGTCTACCGCGTGAAATCAAAGAATCAGGCGTAATCAAAACCTATGTGGAGCCCTTTATCGGTGGTGGAGCTTTTTTCTTTCATTTGAAGAGCATGTTTGTCATTGAAAATGCCTGTTTGGTTGACATCAACAGAGAATTGATACTTGGTTATAAGGTTGTCCAGCAAGAACCGGATGCTTTGATTGCGTGTTTGAGCAAGCTTGAAAGAGACTATCTGGCATTGGGCTCCCAGGCGCGCCGAGTGTTTTATTATGGTATACGGGAACAATATAACCAGCAGATGAACCAATTTGACTATCAGTCTTTTAACGAAGACTGGATTGTGCGGGCCAGCTATATGATTTTCCTAAACAAGACTTGTTATAACGGCTTGTTTCGTCAAAATCACAAGGGTGAGTTCAACGTCCCCCACGGCAGGTATAAAAAGCCGAAAATCTGTGATGCCGACAACATAAGAGCAGTGAGCAGAGCATTGGCAGGCGTCAAGCTGGTCTGCGGCGATTTTACCTGTTCCAGGCCCTATATCGGCCCCGGAACTTTAGGGTATTTCGATCCGCCTTACCGTCCGCTGACAAAAACCGCCAGCTTCACTACCTACAATAAGGATGATTTCACAGACGATGATCAGATTCGCCTAGCCCACTATTTCCGAGAATTGGACGAGATAGGAGCGCTGCTTCTGCTCAGCAATTCTGATCCAAAGGCGGTAAACGCTGACGATAGTTTTCTTGACAGTCTTTATCAAGGTTTCACTATTGACCGTGTCCGCGCAAAGCGAAGCATAAACTGCAATGGACGTGGAAGAGGCTTGATTTCGGAACTTATTGTCAGAAATTACTAGCAGCACCCTTTCGTTATCTTGCCGCCACCAACTCAGCGCCGCCGATCAACCCATAGTCTTCAAACTGATAGTTTCCAACCCAGCTCGATTCATCCTCAAACTGCTTCGGCCCGCACCAAGCCGGCGACCGCAGGCGGTGATGAAGCGGCCCGAATGTGTTCCGCAGCGAGCCCACCACCTCAATTTGCAGCAAGTTCTTCCCTGGAACACAGTCACCGGTGATCTCCACTTCCCACGGCTGGGAGATGAGGCACTTCCATTCCCCATTGTTCACCTTCACCCTGAACAGTGTGCCCTTGGGCTGGTTGAGCCTGATCCAGACGCGGCTGCCGCCCGCTTCCCGCAGATCAAACTCTTGGGCGTAGACCATGTTTCCTGCATAGAACGGATATCCCTGGTAGACCCAGCTGCCGTCGGTAAGAAGCCGGGGCTCCTGCACCAATCGGTATTCCTGATAGCCGCACTGCCGGAGAGCAAAATCTCCCACAAGATAAATCTCTTCAATCTCGACGCCGTATGTGAAGCCGCCCGCAAGTTCAATCAGGTTCCTGCCCCGACGCGCAGCCTTGGCGATGTCCACCAACCCAAACTGCTTGTCCCAGTGGAACTTATCTGTTTGTGTGCTGATCTCAACACCGTTAACCTTGAGCTGCCAATGGCGGCTGTTTTCGATCACGACGCCCAGATCACCAGGGAGATAGTCCGCATAGAACTCAAACTGCAGACGTACCGGCAGTGTTTGAAATTGTTCTTTATGGGGCAGCACCGCCCAAGGCTGGATGCCTTGGCAGCAGTCGAGCCCCGCAGCGTGCCACAGCCGGCGCCGTGCCTGCCAGATTGGCATTCTGCCGCTCCAGCCAGCTTGGCCCGATTCACCGCAAGCGGAGGATTCGATCATATACCGGCAGTAATCCAGCGTTATTGAGTTTTTATGAACACGCTCAAACTGCCACTGGCTGCTCAAGGGTACCACTTCCACTCCTGCGGCAGGAATCCGCAGTTCAGCGGCGCTATGTTTCCAACCGCTGCAGCCCATCTCCAACTCTGCTTCGGCAACAATATACCCGTGGGCGCCGGCGGGGGCCAAAACCAGCTCCAACTCCAGGTGATCTCTTTTTTCCCGCGGCTGCACTTCGGCAATCTCTCCAGTTTCAAAACAGCACCGGTAGACACGGCCTTTGATCGGCACTGTCAACGTGAGGGTGTGAGCGGCCTCCCTGCTGGTATTGGTTATGAACAGATATAAGCAGCCCTCGCCTCGGCGGGCTTGAAACAAGATGTGGCCGTCCTCGCTTCCGCTGATCACGACAGGGCGCCGGCAGAACTGCTTAAGTACTGCGGTTGACTGAGGATCGTTTTCTGCAACCAGTGCCACACTTTGCTCCTGCCAGAGCTCTTCCCACTCGCCGGCTCCTGGTTCGCCATCGATCAAGCTCGGCCTTTCGCCGACGAAGAGCAGCCGCCCTCCCTTGCTGGCGAACGCTTTGAGCAGGCCGTACGTGCTGCGGCTCCAAGTCAAGGACGGGGGCACGATCACTGTGCTGTACTTGCCGTTTCCAACCTGCAGGAAGGTGTGCCCTTCCTCCTCGATCACTCGGGCACAGTCTTCCATGATCAGTTCATCGCCGTAATCAAAGGGAATGTGGCTTTTGAACAAACTATCCTGCAGCCTGAACAATCCGGCGTCGTACTTACTGGAAAGGGGCTTCCCCTTCTGCCTCGCGAACGTGGCCCAGACCGAGCCTATGGGATGCAGGACCAGAGTGTCGCAGATGTAATCGCCTTGCGAGCAGAAATAACCGGCCCTGGCCAGATAGTCATTGATTTTATGATAATAAGGCCAATAAGGCTGATGGTAGCTGAACGTGGGCGGATAATCCCTTTTCCGGTCGCCGGTCATGGAATAGAGCACCAAGTGCTGCGACAAGAAGGTGATTCCCAGGGCGAAATGGAAATTGGCGATCCATTTCTGATCCTCAAAGGTCATGGCATGCCCGCTCACGCCGAAAATTTCGCAGAGCAGGCGCTTGCGGCCGAATTGATTCCCGACGGACGCGCACTGCTTGAGCGTCAGGCTGTCGGCGATGTTGTTCCCCAAGTGATCGATCCCCGGTGCATGCATGTACCGATAATGAGGCATGGCGGCGCCGATGGCATTGGTCTGTTTGACCAGTGTGTCCTCGCTTAAGTAATGGCCGGTGAACTGCAAGCCTCGTCCTTCGCACCAATCGTAAATCTGCTTGGTAAAACAGGACACAAAGGCTTTGGTCAATGTGCGGTAGAAGCTGTAGCGGATTTTGGCGCTGCAGCCGCCTTCAAAGAACAGCAGCGGAAGATGATCGATGAGATCGCAGCCGTGTTCGCTGCGGAAATAACCAGGAAGCAGCGGCGACCAAGGGATCGAATCCTCTGCTTTGCTGCGGTAGGTGGGCTCATCGGCGAACACCCCGGGGATGGTTGAGCCAAAGTGCCCGCCTACATGCTGGTAATACTGTTCATGGGTAACCCGGATGAACTCCGCCACAGCCTCGGGGTTCAGGACATCGATATATCCATGGCCGTTGGAGTTGGTGGTGGGGTTTTGAAACTCCATCCGGAACTGCCAGTAAGATACCCGAGGATCAGCCGCGTATTGCCCATCCAGCTGGCTGGGGCTCTGAATCCGTTCGGTATCGATCAGGCGGCCCTCGTCATCCAAAACAAGGCGGAACAGGGCCACAACATCTGGATCCGAGAGCAGTGTCCCGATCTCCGCCAAAGCGGCCGGGCGCATAACCAGCCATCGTGCTTTGAACGTATCATTGGCGGCAGTGACGAGCCCTCCCGCGCAGCCGCTCGGCCAGCGGTCCTCATCATACAGCCAGGCTTCCATACCCTGCC
>LFRM01295714.1_pt1 | contig 10943 bp, 9 predicted proteins | sample 618341 | NCBI WGS metagenome assembly LFRM01 (sample SAMN03654438, study PRJNA283298) | anaerobic digester metagenome | isolation source: pool of bioreactors CSTR01a, CSTR02a, and CSTR03a thermophilic anaerobic... | place: Denmark: Kgs. Lyngby | collected 2014-05-21
AGCTATAACTTCTCTTAGCAATTCATTATTCTGGGGATGCACAAGCCTTATATCCATTACTATCCCCGCCTCTGTAACTTCTATTGGCAGTTATGCTTTTTACGACTGCACAAGCCTTACATCCATTTATTTCAAAGGTGATGCGCCGACGTTTGAAAGAAACGCCTTACCGGAAACTGAACTGATAACTCTACACTATTCAGACAAGAAAAACTGGACTGTAACCGGTGGAAAATTCTGGGCGAATGAATATGATTTTAATTATTATAATGCAGTGGCAGACATGCCGGCTGTTATCTTCAACAGCAATGGCGGCACGGATGTTCCTTTACAGGTGCTCATGCACGGTGAGAAAGCCGTCCGGCCAACAAATCCGACAAAAGAAGGCCTTACCTTCGTCGCATGGTATAGGGACGCCGATTTTAATACACTGTGGGATTTTGATAACGACACAATAGGGGACACCGATATAACCCTCTATGCCATGTGGATGTTGAGCGATGAAGTATTCGCTGTTGGCGATCCGCTTCATCTGAGAAGTCAGTTCATGAATCTCACGCAAATCCAACCTTATCACATATCCGTCGATTGCCATCTTGCGAAGATAGGCGCTCATATTCTCCGTACCGTATAGCGCCATTTTCTGATTGATCAGATCAAGCTCCTGGTCGTTCACATAGAAATGAAGCTGTGTCGGTCGTAATCCCTTTTTCTTTTCCGCCATAAGCATACACCATCCATGTTTATGTTTTTAAACTATTTAACTATCAGACGGAACAGACATTCCCAACCAGTGCACTCGTACTGTTTTGCCTCTTCGATATAGGCACCTTGTTCATTGACGACAATCCCCAAATAATACTCACCCGCTTCCAGTGTCGCTAGGTCAGCAAAATCGAAAAGATTACCCAGCAATTCAAATGCAGTGTTATATAAATTAATCGAACGGAATGTGACGTTTTCTGCATATGTAACTGCGAAATCATCTGAATAAGGAACTGCTGGAAGTAAGTCTTCTGCTAAAAATTCTGATAATGTCATTCCGACAGGAACACCGTCAGCACACAGAAAACCTTCGCCCGTCCAATCTTCACTGTATTTGAAGTGTGGATATGGATATATGCTGCTTTCGCCCGATGTAATCTTAATCGGATAATTCTCATCCATTACAGCAGAAGTCGATCCTGTGTTTTTTAGATTGACTATTATTGTATCATCTCGTGAAATTACATTTCCCATCTGGATTTCAAGGAACAAATGCCATTCAGCCATATCATCTGTTCCACACTCAGGAAGAATCCGATCAATAGTAATGACCCATTCTCCTTTATCATTTCGGCGCACATCCGTGATTTCGTGGCGGTTTGAACCGCTGGGCTCTTCAAGTAAAATCAGCACAAGATTCCGTTCTTCGTCAAAATACTCCTTGTCATACCTGTCGCAGGCATCGAGGAAACCAATCGTCTGGTCTGAATAAACTGCATCGTGACGTTCCAGATCATACCTGTCCCTGTTTGCTTCGTAATACGCATCAAGTTCCTCTTTTGATTCAATCAGCGTAACAACAGGGTAGGACGCCCCGTCAACGTATCCGTTGGTGCGAATATACTGTGCTTCAAAATAGTACGACGATGGTTCCGGAACATCGTTATTAGAAGTGGACAGACTTTCTTCGGTTTCCGGAGGTGTACCTTTATCGGGAAGCTCCGTCAGAAAACTGTTGCCGAAAGCATTCAATGCTTCGCTTGGTTCATATTCTGCCCGATAGCAAATGTCGTTATAGAATATATACGATCCATAAGCTCCGACCGAAGCCGTGCTGCCGTCTGCCCTCGTGACTGTCACGGTCACCAATTGACCTTCCGCCTGACGTCCGGCATCATCCTGCTCAAACAGAATAATATCATTAAGCAAGGCAACGAGCTGTTCAAGATTTGCCGGGTCAGAAATGGTGATGGTTGTGTTTGGCGGCATCAGTGTGATATCTGCCGATACAACGTCATCCACTTTCAGCTCTGTCAGAGGCTTTGTCCCTGTTTTGCTGCAGCCCGAAAGAATACTGCAGAGAACAATCAATGTGATTAAAAAAGATATGATTCTTTTCATATATGCACCTCCGTATAAAAGCGAATATTTATTAGACGCAGCAGCGATATTAAAGTTCCATTGAGCATGTGCTTTCATGGTTTTCAAAAGCAGACAGTCGACTGTGTGTACACACTTAATTTCATAAAAAACTTGAGTTTTTCAACATGCGATTTGTAACTTTTTTGCAAAATGCGTACGCACGACGATGTTCAGAGAAAGCAAAACACACGACACCCAACCATCGTTGAATATCGTGTGTTCTTTACCCAATCCTGTACGACAGATGCCGTAATTCGTTAATTCCTTTGAATTACTGTCTTACGAGCACCCGCCGAATGAGGTACTCCCTCTTTTTTGTTCGTTAAAAACAAGCTTTCCCTTTGATGAAATTATTTTAAAAAATAACATATCAAAAGTATAAAACATCCGAATTGTATGGAACTGCACTGCAGTTTTAAGCGTCTATTAATTGTAATTTTACAATGAAAAATCGGCATAGCCTGTACTACAATAAATACCAACTATGCCGGCATTATTCCGAGATAATTAATCCTTAATACACATCCTTATAATGGACGATTTTTTTATTTATATAACGCAAAAACCCCTATATCATTTTTTTACATAATACATTATAATTATATCATAATAATTTAATTTCCCATATTTACATATCGGGTGATTATGAAAAAATTTAATGCTACTTTGGTTATTGCTGTTGTTTTGCTGTCGGTTCTTATAACGCTCGGATGCAACATTTATTCACAAGCAAACAGAGGGAGCCAGGACAGCTCACTTCTGTCGTCATCCCCTCTTACCCCCGACAGTGCAACAGATGCTGTTGACCTCACGACAGGCACCTCCGATGACATCACATCAGATTTTGCTACCACAACAAAACCCGAGGGAAAAGATAACGAATCTTACAGCTCTGATACATATGAAGATACAAAAACAAATATAGACACAACAACCACAACAGCGACACCCGACACCGACACTTTACCCGTTACTGATACTGCCCCTGCCACTGACCTTACAACAGAGACTGAAAAAGAAACAAAAATCCCTGAATCTTCAGAATCTTCTGACACAAAGCAAGAGGAGAGCAGGCCCACCGATACAACGGACATAAAACCGCCCAAAGAGACCGGAACCGGTACGGATACAACCCGGGATGATATGCCAAAATATGCCCGGAGTGTCCCGATTATTATTTACCATCATGTATTGCCGGACGCCGAAAGACAAAAATACCTGCCGAACAATGAGTACACAACGCCCCTCAGCCTGTTTTCAAAACACATGGAGTTTTTATATAGCGAAGGCTATACAGTCGTCAATATACACGACGTCGTAGCTTTTGTCCGCGGCGAAATAAGTTTGCCTGAGAAGAGCGTTTGCATTACATTTGACGACGGATACCTGAGTAACGCCATTTATGCGGCGCCTGTGCTGCGTAAATACGGATTTCGTGCGTCTGTTTTCGCTGTAATGGGCAATTTGTCAAAAACTAAAATAAGCGAATCTGAGTTCGACTTCACAAAACTTCAACGGCTTTCACTTGACGATTTCGCCGAAAACAGCGACGTCTTCAATATCATGTGCCATACATATAAGCTTCATATAAACCTTACGAAAATTCCGCTTGACGATATAAAAAATGACCTTTCGCTTGCAAATGATTTTTGTAAAACGCCATATTTCGCCTACCCCGGCGGAAGATATAATGATGAAATAAAACAAATTGTAAAAGACGCTGGGTTTTTAGCTGCGTTTACGACAGAGGCACGCGCATGCAAGCCGGGGGATGACGTTTACGCGATACCAAGAATCGGTACATATTCGTATACGACCGTAAATAAGCTCAAAGCTATGCTTAATAAGAAGTAATCAGCTAAAAACAAAAAGAACAAACCGGGCTAAAAAAAGCTCGGTTTTATTCTTTGAAAAAACTTTTATTAAGCCGAAATTTACTAATATTTTGCCCCGCACGGGCAAATAATGCTATATATGTTGACGCTGTTATAAAACCGGGAATGCTTTACAACGTGGCACAGCGTAATATCACAAAAATCCGTATCTTTGAAGCTCGCTTCTTATGCGTGCTTCATTTTCGGGTGCAGGCTCGCACAGCGGCAGCCTTATGTCAGGGCGGCATAACCCCATCATAGCGCACGCCGCTTTCACAGGTATCGGATTTACTTCGCAAAACATCGCGTCAATAAGTCCGGCGAGATGTTTTTGAATCGCCGCGGCTCCGCTTTTATCACCATTAAAGTGGCGATCGCATATGAGCCTTGTCTCAACAGGAGCTACGTTTGATATAACTGATATTACGCCCTCCCCGCCCGCTGCAAGCGTTTCGGCGATAAGCTGGTCACAGCCTGTATAGACAGCATACTTATCGCCAAGTTCGTTTATTATGTCGATGGCAGCCGATAAACGCCCCGACGCTTCCTTTACAGCAACGATTTTCGGATGGTCGGCCAGCGCCCTGTAAACGCTCATCGGTATGTCTACGCACGTGCGCCCCGGCACGTTATACAGTATCGTCGGAACGCTGACAGCGTCGGCTATTGCAGTAAAATTGCGTATTAGTCCTGTCGGTGTAGCTCTGTTGTAGTATGGCGTGACAAGAAGTAAAGCGTCTGCGCCCACATCCTCCGCCATTTTTGATTGTGTTACGGCATGGTCGGTGTCGTTTGAGCCCGTACCGGCAATGACAGGTATGCGTCCGCCTACGATTTCAACCATCTGCCGGATGCACTCGATATGTTCGTCATGTTTCAGCGTCGGTGCTTCGCCTGTAGTACCGCAGACGACGATAGCGGAGATCCCCGCTTCAATCTGCCTCTCCGTCATCTCCCGCATTGCGCCAAAGTCAACATCCCGCCCTGAAAACGGCGTTATAATTGCCGTTGCAACGCCGCGAAAGATTATCGGCTTCCCCGACGGCAGTGACATATTAAACTTATAATTACCCACTTTTTTATTTAACGCCCCGGTATGTCACACAAAATCGCACGTGCAGTTGAATGTTGCGCCGCGATGTATTATAATACCGTAGAATTGCTTTATTAAAAATATAATACCAGGGCGCACCTCCCCTTTCCATATTATGAATGGGGGCAAACGTACGTCACACATAAGCACGAAGGGATAAATAATGAACAAACCAATAACAAACCCGCTTCCGAAAACAAACTTAAAGAAAAGTGATTTTTACTACGAGTTGCCGCCCGAACTTATAGCCAACACTCCCGTAACCCCCCGCGACGCATCCCGCCTTATGTACCTTAACCGCAAAACGGGAGAAGTCAGCCATTCTATTTTCCATAACATAGGGGAGTTTTTACGTCCGGACGACACGCTCGTCATAAATGAATCAAAGGTTGTACCCGCAAGAATAAACGGCACATCTTCACGCGGTGGCGACATTGAGCTCTTGCTGCTGCGCCGCTCACAGGACGACCCTGACACGTGGGAATGCCTTGCAGGCCCGGGTAAGCATGCAAAACCCGGTGACACACTGACGTTTGGCAACGGTTCGCTCATCGGCAGCGTCAAGAGTATAACTGACGGAGGATGCCGCATTGTCTCTTTCTCATACGATAAAAATAAGTACCATGACATTCTTGCAATCCTTGACGAGGTTGGAGTAATACCGCTTCCCCCATATATAAAAGAAAAGCTTACTGATAAAAACCGCTATCAGACCGTATACGCAACAGTTGAAGGCTCGGCTGCGGCACCGACGGCAGGGCTTCACTTTACCCCCGAGCTGATGAAATCGCTTGAAGCAACGGGAATTGTGTTTGCCCGCGTTCTGCTTCATATAGGACTTGGCACTTTCCGCCCGGTACGCGAGGAAAACATCGCCGACCACGTCATGCACACCGAATATTTTAGCGTATCCCCTGAGACAGCGGAGCTGATAAACAGCCGCCGTCGTGCCGGCGGGCGTATCATATGCGTCGGTACGACATCCTGCCGCGTGCTTGAAACTGTCGCTGATGAAAATGGCATTGTGCATCCGATGTCAGGTGAAACAGGTATATTCATATACCCCGGTTATCAGTTTAAGATAACGGACGGCCTTATAACAAACTTCCACCTGCCGGAAAGCACCCTCATCATGCTTGTATCAGCCTTCGCTGGACGGGAAAACACGCTGCATGCATACGACATTGCCGTACGTGAAAAGTATAGATTCTATTCCTTTGGCGACGCAATGATTATTCTTTAATCAACGCTTATTTAAACAATTCATAGCAGCAGATAAGCCGCAAAAATGCGGCTTATCTATTATGATTATTTAAAAGTGTTATCTATGTTTAAAAGCAAAAAAGTTCCCTTTAATACGTACCGACCTTCGCAGAGTGCTTAACATCGAAGCACAAAAAGTAAGTCAGCTACTTCAAAGACGCTGTTTTGTCCCTCACTGCTTGATAATAACAGAGGAGTAATGTATAATTATCTTTATAAAAAATTGATATTTTTCAGCCGGACGGGGACATCTAAAATCACATTGTTATACCGTAATTTGTCCGCTTATCATTTGATACATGCGCTTTTTTGCAGCCATAATAAACCCACCGTTCGGGAGCACCACTTCACATGAACGAAAAAAACAGAGATGTTGTCACCATAGCCATAACCGGTGCGACGGCAACAGGGAAAACAGCTCTCGCCATCGCGCTTGCCAGCCGTCATGATGGTGAGATTATATCATGCGATTCTATGCAGATTTACCGCGGCATGGACATTGGCACAGCAAAGCCGACGAAAGATGAGATGTCCTGCGTGCCGCATCATATGATAGACATTTTAGACCCCGGCGAGCCTTATTCATGCGCCCGGTATGTCAAAGAAGCGAGAGCTATAATAAACGACATAATATCACGCGGGCGTCTGCCTATAATCTGCGGTGGAACGGGGCTTTACCTTGATGCTCTCATTTCAGGCAACGTATTCTCTGAGGAGCCGGATGAAAGCACTACAAATGACATACGCTCGTCGCTCTTACAGTTTGCACAGGAGCATGGCGCTGATGCTTTACACCGCCGCCTGCGCGACGTTGACCCTGAAGCTGCCGCGTCCATTCACCCGAACAATATCCGGCGCGTTGCCCGCGCGCTTGAAATATACCTAAAAACAGGCATGACAAAGACAAGCTGGGATGCAAAATCGCGCTCAGGTGAAAACGCTCTCCCCGCTCTTGTAATCGGGCTTCGGTTTGCCGACAGAAACCTTCACCGCCACATTATCATGAAACGCTGCGAGAAGATGTTTGACACCGGCCTTGTCGATGAAGTCCGCCGTTTATATGAAGAAGGTAAGCTTGCCACCGGTACGGCGTCGCAGGCGATAGGCTACAAGGAGATTATCCCCTACATCCTGGGGCAATCTTCACGCGAGGAGGTGCTCACCTCCCTTTACACAGCCACATGCCAATATGCAAAGCGGCAGGAAACGTGGTTCCGCCGGCGCGATTACGTTCACTGGATTGATGTTGACGATTACGCAACGGGCATAAAACCTTTTGCCGATCTTATTCATCTTGCGGAGGATATTTGCTTCGGCAATTCATAAGTTCATTTGCGAAAAGAGGTGGTAATACGAATAAAGATTATCTGAAAAGTGTGCTTTCCTACGCTGTGTCCTCACTTATAGCTATCGCCATGATAATCTATATCGGATATCACCTTATAAGCAGGCTCGGGCAGGATATAACAACGGTCGCTGCCAAAATCGACACATATATCGAGTCGATTACGTTTAATGCCTACATCATGCGCGATGAAGAAACGCTTTACACCAAATCTAACGGCACGCTCAACAGGCTTGTCGCAGACGGCGAAAAAGTCGCCGCAGGAAGTGCTGTTGCCGACCTTTATTCAATGGGTGACACTAACCTTCGCGCAGAAATTGAAGAAATAGATGAAAAAATCGAGGCTCTCGAAGCTGTCACAAAAAGCGCTTCATACTCGCTTCTCTCAGATATTCATAAAATAGACGCGCAAATATCGGAAATTCTCCGAAGAATTCACAAAGATACGGCGGAGCGCAACATCGGCGACACACTGCTCGTGTCAAAGGAGCTTTTAGCCGTCATAAACCGCCGCCAGCTTATCACAGGCGAGTCTGACGGTTTTGATGATGAAATTGCAGCTTTATCCCGTCGCCGCGCTGATCTTATATCGCGGATGTCGGGGCTTGCAACGACTGTAAAAACGTCAAAACATGGGTTTTACTTTTACGAAACCGACGGTTATGAGGAAATTTTCAACGCGGGAAAAATTCCTGATTTAACGGTAGATGAGTTTTATGAGCTTATAAATGCGCAGCCGGAGCAAAATCCGAGCGAAAAAGGCTATGCGGCCGGTAAAATGGTCTATGACTACATCTGGTACGCAGCCATACCGACGGAAAGAAGCCTTTTAGAGTATTTTACGGAGGGGCAGTCATATAATGTGACGTTTACGGGAAGCGGCACGTCACTGCTCATGAAGCTTGATTCTATAATTCTCCCAGAATCCGATGATGATCCGCGTTCCGTTTTAATTTTCAGCAGCACCGTCATGCCCCGTGGCTTTGATTACACGCGGATGCAGCAGGTATCTGTTGACGTTGCTTCTTATACAGGCCTGCGCGTCCCGCTTTCTGCCGTCAGAATTGAGAACGGCGTGCGCGGTGTCTACATTCTCTACGGTAACACTGTTTATTACCGCCGCATAAATATCATCCTGACGCGCGAGGGTTATGTTCTATCATCAGAGGAAGACCCGCTGTCAGGAGATGACGAACAAAAAGAAGCTTCAGACGAAGCTAAAATCCCGTACCTGAAGCTTTTTGATACAATAATAACTCAGGGGAAAAACCTTTACGATGGCAAAATAATAAAGTAATCCGTTATATTTTAAACGGAGGAATATAGTTCCTAATGATTATTAAAGGTTACGATACTGATGAAATAAAAGAAAATTTTGATAAAGTTCGTTCTTTGATTTCCGAAGCAGCGGCAAAATCACCGAACGGCAAGCCGCCTATTCTCCTTGCGGCGACAAAAACTGTTCCTGTCGAGGTCATAAATTACGCTGCAGAGCACTTTGGCCTTACGGATATCGGCGAAAACCGCGTTCAGGAGCTGATGGAAAAGTATGACTCGCTCGACCCGCGCTTGCGCGTCCATTTCATCGGCAATCTTCAGAAAAACAAAGTCAAATATTTAATCGGACGCACGGTTTTAATACATTCCGTCGACAACACAGCACTTGCAGCCGAGATAAGCAGGCGTTCACTTGCCGCCGGCATCGTGACAGATGTGCTTGTCGAGGTCAACATTGCTGAGGAAGCATCAAAGAGTGGTGTTTCACCAAATGAAGCGCTTGCTTTTGCAGAATCCCTTTCGCAGTTTGAAGGCATACGCGTTCGCGGCTTTATGACAATGGCTCCCGCGGGGTCGTCAGACGAGGAATACCACAAATATTTTAAGAAAACTTATCGTATTTTTATTGACTTTTCGGCAAAAAAATCAGATAATATAATAGAGCCTGTATTATCAATGGGTATGAGCGACAGTTTTATTGCCGCAACGGAAGAAGGCTCAACAATTGTGCGTATCGGTACGGCTCTTTTTGGCAAGCGCCGATACGACATTTAAATTAATACCGGACAAACATCCGGAAGAGTTATTGTTTTAAAATAGCCGGCCGCGGATGGCGCATGAAATATAAAAACGCCAGTATTTTTACACTGACGAGCAAAAGCTATCATGCGTTATAATTGAGCCGCATGTACGGCGAAAATTACAGCATGAAAATTAAGTAACCGTGACGCAGGACGGCGGATTAATAAAGAACGGGAGAACATCCGGGAGGATAATAATATGGGACTAATGGATAAGATAAAGAAAATAGCGGGTGGTAACGAGTACGACAACAACGATTACGATGATGACGGCTACTATGATGACCTCGGCGATGACTCGTACGATGCCGATCCACAGGAACAGCCTCAGAATATCCCGCAGCAGCCTGTCCAGCCTACCCCTCCTCCGCAGATGGGTGGTTACAGCAGCAGCGGTTCCATTAACAGCGGAATAAATCTTGGCGGTCCTGCACTTCAAATGAAGGTCGTGCGTCCAGAAAGCTTTGCAAGCGTTTCGCAGATTGCCGATCACCTTTTAAGTCAGAGAACAGTCGTTCTTAACCTTGAGGCTACAAATAAAGAAACGGCTCGCCGTTTAATCGACTTCTTGTCCGGCGTTGCTTATTCAATCGACGGTCAGCTCAAGCGCATCGCCAATAATGCATATGTTATCACACCCAGCAACGTTGATGTGTCGGGTGATCAGCTTCGCGAGCAGCGCAAGAACGCGCAGTCACAACAGCCTGAGGAGCCAAACGACCCGTATTCATATTGATAATTCATTTCTTGGTGATGTATAAATAAGTACATCGTTCACAAAAACACATACCCGATCCGGTAAATCTGCCGTATCCGCGCAAAAGAGTACTGGCGGATACGGCATTTTTACTGTATGGAAAAGCCTTTTTAAAGGAAAGGTGATAGTTTGACCGAGATTGTCGAAATCCTCAGAGCAACTATTTTACTGCTTGTACAGGCTTATATGATTATAATGCTTTTACAAGCTATCATGTCGTGGATGCCGATTGACGAGGAAAACACTCTTTACCGCTTCGTTACGACTATAACCGAACCGCTCGTTGCGCCAATACGGCAACTGCTCTCCCGCATACCGGCTCTGGCAAGAATACCGTTTGATTTGTCTTTTATAGTAGCGTATTTTTTAATATATTTGATTTACATCATACTCACAGCCGTCTGGC
>LFRM01138083.1_pt1 | contig 10942 bp, 9 predicted proteins | sample 618341 | NCBI WGS metagenome assembly LFRM01 (sample SAMN03654438, study PRJNA283298) | anaerobic digester metagenome | isolation source: pool of bioreactors CSTR01a, CSTR02a, and CSTR03a thermophilic anaerobic... | place: Denmark: Kgs. Lyngby | collected 2014-05-21
TGCCTCTGCCGGCCACCTATCGTGAGCAAAATGCGGTCAAAGAGCGTGATTAGCAACATTTATTGGCAAAAGAAGGATTTATTGAGTTCTCGAAAGAAGTCTAATAATTGTCATAAACAACGAACTGTGAGATTGAGACGGAGTCAATTCTAACAGTGTTTCCAACCGTTCCAGTTATTTTGGACAGACTCAAGACCTGGGAAGGGGTGACTATAATCTGTAGTTGTCACGTGGCGAAGTACGAAGATGTATTGTGGGCTAAAAAGAGCGACAGGGCGGGTGCCTTACAGTGGCTTCCCTTGAAGCAGCACCTAGTGGATGCTGCTGAAGTGATGCATCTGCTCTGGGAGCACTGGTTGAGTCCTCGTCAGAGATTAGAGATTATCAAGTCTTTAAGGAGCCCCTCGGAACAGTTGGCTAGACAACTTGTGAGGTTTTTGGGTGCTGTGCATGATTTAGGTAAGGCTACTCCAGTATTCCAAAGCAGACCAAGCCACTTCTCATCGCGGGATCTTGATTGGGAACTTCTAGAGAAGCTAGAAAAAGTCGGCTTCGTAGGAATAACTAAATTCTATGACAGTCTTATGAATCCCTCTGCCTCTCCCCATGCCCTTGCGGGACAAGCCTTATTAGAAAGCTATGGTGTTTCCCAAGATATTAGTTCAATAGTGGGAGCACACCATGGAATCCCCGCCGTCAATGAAAGAGAAGTCTCGCCGCAGCTCTCGTCTTATACAAAAAACTATTTCCAGGATCATGATAGAACCAGTTTTGTCCACCGCAAATGGCATGAGACGCAAAGGGGCATCTTTGAGTGGTCTTTGGCTCTGAGTGGGTTTCGTTCGGTGGAGGAACTGCCTGAGGTATCACAGCCTGGACAGGTCCTGCTGAGCGGCTTACTCATCATGGCTGATTGGATTGCTAGTAATGAAAGATACTTCCCTCTCATTTCACTAGACCAAGCCGAGATTGAGGATCATGAAAAAAGAATAGAAACCGGCTGGTTGGAATGGTACCGGACCGCCCCGCGCATAGAAGAGGAGCATATAGATAGTGAGTCAGGCTATCGCATCCGTTTTGACTTTGCTCCCCGAGATTTCCAGGCAAAGTTTTTCCAAGTGATTCGGCAAACGGCCCATCCGGGAATCTTCATTGTTGAAGCTCCCATGGGCGAAGGCAAAACGGAAGCTGCTCTGATCGGTGTGGAGCAGTTGTCAGCTAAGACCCAGGCCAGCGGTATGTTCTTTGGGCTGCCCACTCAGGCGACGTCAGATGGAATCTTTGTCCGAATCAAAAAGTGGCTAGAAAAGCTTGACGATGAGAGGAAATCGCTGCAATTGGTTCACGGCAAAGCTGCATTAAATGAGACCTACACCTCCTTACCTCGTTCCAATGTCTATGACGAAACGGATGGTAGCGTGGTTGTCAATGAGTGGTTCACCGGGAGGAAGACCGCTGTTTTGGACGATTTTGTGGTGGGAACGGTGGATCAGTTCTTAATGACCGCCCTTAAGCAGAAGCATTTAGCCCTCAGGCACCTTGGTTTCAGCAAAAAAGTCATTGTTATAGATGAAGTGCATGCCTTTGATGCCTACATGAGTCAATATCTGTATCGGGCGCTGCGCTGGATGGGGGCGTATAACGTTCCGGTGCTCATTTTGTCAGCCACCCTGCCTGCTAAGACTCGTGTTAAATTGATTGAAAACTACATGTATGGAGCTGGGAGGAAATGGCGGGATGTAACGGGACCCGAGGGATGGGAAACAACAACAGCCTATCCTCTGATCACTTACACTGATGGAATGGCTGTCAATCAATTTTGTGACTTTGCAACGACCCGAAACACCAAGGTGACCATAGTCTGCCTGGCTGAGGAGGACTTGATCTCTACCCTTGCAGAGCAGCTTCAGGATGGCGGGATTGCGGGTATTATAGTAAATACGGTACGCAGGGCTCAGGAGATCGCTAGGGTGTGCAGTGCGCATTTTGGAGAACAAGTGGTTGAGCTCTTGCACTCTAATTTCATTGCAACCCACCGCATAGAAAAAGAGCAAGAGCTGCTGAGTTTGATTGGTAAGGGAGCCGAGCGGCCCGAAAAGAAGATTATCGTGGGGACACAGGTAATGGAGCAGTCCTTGGACATTGACTTCGATCTACTTGTATCTGATCTAGCACCAATGGACCTTTTACTTCAAAGAATTGGTCGGCTGCACAGACATCACAAAGTAACACGCCCTAAATTGTTGGCCAAGCCTAAGTTATTTGTGCTGGGAACGAGCGAGACTTTTGAGTTCGAACAAGACTCTAGCTTCATCTATGGCGACTATTTGCTGATGCGAACCCAGCTTCTCTTACCCGATGTTCTTTGCCTCCCGAACCACATTTCCCAACTTGTTCAAGGGGTCTACGGTGACCACGATCTGCCAGTGGAACCGGCGTTACAGGAAAAATACTATTCAGCTAAGGAGGAGCATAAGAGCAAGATCGCCCGCAAGAAGGACAGGGCCCGTGGATACCTTTTGGGAAAACCCAGATTCTCAAACGGCGAAAGTCTAAATGGTTGGCTGGTCAGCGAGCTCAAATACGATTCGGAGGAAAGGGCTGCTGCCCAGGTTCGCGATACGGAAGAGACAATTGAAGTTATTGCCCTAAAAAAACATGGTGACGGCTATACGCTTTTTGGTGAGGAGAGGGATTTATCCTTGAATGTTGATAATCAGGCGGTGCAGAAAGAGATTGCCCGTCAAACACTGCGTCTACCGCTACCGCTGAGCGCTCCTTATTGTATCGATCAGACAATTTATGAGCTGGAGGAGTTCAATCGTAGACACTTGCCATCCTGGCAGCATTCCGACTGGCTAAGGGGACTGCTCGGGATCATCTTCGATGAAAAAAATGAGTTTATCCTTAACGGGTATCGCTTAAAATACTGTTCAAAATGGGGTTTGACCTATGAAAAACTACAGGTAGTCGAGGAGGGGAGTAATTGAGCCGGTTCAACTTGTTAGAAGAGCCGTGGATTCTCGTTATGACGGATGACATGGGCTCATCCGAAGAGGTGTCGTTGATTCAGGTGTTCGAAAATGCACATATCTATAAACAGCTAGCTGGGGAGATGCCCATGCAGAACTTCGCCATGTTGCGACTCCTCTTGGCTGTACTGCACACGGTGTTTTCTAGATTCGATGCCCAAGGAGTACCCTATCCCTATCTAGTTCTGGATGAGAGGTTTCGGCAGCCGGAAGAACTGGAGGAAGACGATTGGGAAGAACATGAGGAAAACTTAATGGCTACTTGGGAAGCGCTCTGGAGTCGCAAGTCCTTCCCCAGGATTGTGGTGGAGTATTTGCTTCTTTGGAAAGACCGCTTCTATCTCTTTGATCACAGCCACCCGTTCTACCAGGTGACCAAGGAAGAATTGTTCAAACGCCCGATTAAGGCCGGTAGGGGGGCAAATCCTACCCAAATTCGTCCGAGAACCTTTAACCGCACCATTTCAGAGAGCGGCAACAAGATAGCTCTATTCTCGCCGAGGCACGATGTGGATGCAAATAAGGATCGTATGACTGAGGCTGAGTTGGCGCGCTGGCTGGTCCTGTACCAGGGAGTGGTTGGGACAGGCGATAAAGCTGTGTATAAAGACTTTGAGGGGACAAACTCAAAAGGTTGGATCTACGATATAGGTGGCATTATGTTGCGGGGAAGGAACCTTTACGAGACTCTGCTTTTAAATCTTGCCTTGGTGCATCCAGAAGAAGAATATCGGGCAACTATTCAGCGGCCGTGTTGGGAACGGACTGGTGAAGAAATAATAACCGACCTGCTTCTGGGGTATCCTGTGGACAATTTGGCTGAGATTTACACCAACTGGAGTCGCGCCATCTATATTGAGCCCGAAGCTGAACTAGATCAGGATTTTACCATCAGTACGGTAAAGCTACCGGAAATTGAGCATCGCGATCAGTTCTTGGAACTCATGACAGTTTGGAGATATAGAACCCAAGGGCCCAATAAGGACTTTAGAACTCCTCAAAAGCACCAGATAAACGCCTCTTTTTGGCGTTCATTTGGCACGATTTTCCTCACGAAGGAACAACATGATAAACGGCCAGGGATTATCGATTGGTTCTACAAGATTGCCAAGGTCACGCAGGAAACGCATGCGTTTATTGAAAGCTACGGGATGGAGTCGGATGGGAATGCCACTTCGTGGTTGCCTGTAGATGAGTATTATGACACCCTCGATATCGATCAATATGTCCTCACCGATTTACAGGAGGATGGTTGGGTGTTCAGGATCGATGGAGAGGTGGAAAAAGTGAAAGAAATAGTGGACAACACTCTCCGTAGATTTGTCAACGAAGTGCAGGCAATTCGCAATGTCAGTGGGAACGACTTTGCCAATAAGGTCATACAGAAAGCGTACTACGAGGTTGACCAGCCTTTTCGAAATTGGCTGAGGTCTTTGAAGGTAAACGAAGATAAAGACGAACGCATTCAGGAGTGGCGCTTAACGCTTCGGGATCTGATTAGAAAACAAGCGGAACAGCTTGTTCAAGCGGCGAGTCACCGCGATTACAAGGGTATCATTGGCAAGGAACAGCCACTTAGGAACATTGCCACCGCTTACAATCAATTTGATTATTGGCTAAACAGAACGTTGGGTTTGATCAAGACTTAGAAAGGAGGATTGAATGAACACCGTATCGGTTTCGGCAAGCATTTACGAGGTAACAGAGAACATTCTGAACTTGCTTACAGGTGACTTATCTGCCAGCTCTACAAAGGCTTATCTAGCCAGTCTGCGTCGCTCTGTAAGCTGGGATGTGCCCAGAGACCCAAGTGTCTTTTCCATCGTGTTTGCCAACATTCCCGACAAGTATTTGGGGGAATCTGGCGAGCTCACAGTCGGAGAACGTTCGATAGTTTTGGCGCTGCAGCTCTTTGCTTTACACCAACAGGGAAAGGAGCAGCCTGTGCACGCTCAGCGGGCTGAATGCAAGGAAAGGGGTTGGGGGAATCTAGGTGCCTCATTACGTGCCTTAAGGGCTGGTGATGCTACTCAAGCGGCTGACCGCAGGTTTAACGCCATGATTACTGCAACGACCTTTAATGAGCTTGCTAATCATCTACGTCACTTAATTAAGTTGCTTAAATCAAAGACTGAAGCAAAAGTGAACTACGCACAGCTGGCACAGGATCTTTATTGGTTCCAGCTGGGGTATCAATCGGACATTCGTCTCAAATGGTCACGAGACTATTACAGACATTACATGGAGGGAAAAGGGGAGGAAAGTGATGAGGAGCAATAGGCGGTTGTTTTTGGATGTACATGCGCTTCAAACTGTCCCGCCATCAAATATCAATCGGGACGATACTGGCAGCCCAAAGACTGCTCAATATGGTGGGGTAACACGGGCGAGGGTGAGTTCTCAATCTTGGAAAAAAGCGATGCGGCAGTATTTCTTAGAGCACGGTGAGTTGAAAAACGTGGGCGTACGCAGCCTGGAGACCGTCCGCTATATAGCTGCAAAGATTGTAGCTCTGGACAGCTCAATCAAAGAAGAACAAGCGATGGAAATGGCCAAGAAAGTTCTCAGCTTATCGGGAGTCACGACGACCAAGGACTACAAAACCAAAGCGTTGTTTTTCATCAGCTCCAAGCAGGCCGAAAAGCTGGCTCATGCAGCCCTTGATGGGAACACAAATAAAAATGAGCTGCAGGAAATCCTTAACAGCGACCCATCCATCGACATTGCTCTCTTTGGTAGAATGGTTGCCGACGATCCTACGTTAAACGAAGATGCATCGTGTCAAGTGGCCCACGCTATTTCCACCCATGCTGTGCAGACTGAGTTTGACTTCTTTACTGCGACTGACGATTTTTCTTCAGCCAGTGATGCGGGGGCGGGAATGCTGGGAACGATTGAGTATAATTCCGCCACCCTGTATCGCTACGCTAATGTTGCCGTCCACGAGTTCCATAGGCAGATTGGCGATCCGAGTTTGGTTGTAGCCTCGCTAAAGCTATTTGTTGAAGCCTTCGCTAAATCGATGCCTACTGGTAAAGCCAATACTTTTGCTAATCAAACACTACCACAGGCAATCTTAATCTGTCTGCGCCCAGATCGTCCCGTCAGTTTTGTCAGTGCCTTTGAAAGGCCGATTCGCTCTTCCGATGGCTATGTGGTTCCGTCCATTAAGCGTTTGAAAGAGGAATATGAGCATGTACTGCAATGGGTGGACGAGCCCGTGTTCGCTTTAAGCCTAGGAATGGACAGTTTCGCCTGGAACCAAAGCAGTTTCCACCAGTTGCTTGATCAACTGGCTGAGAAGTTACTTGCACAACTAGAGCTATAAGCTGGTGAGCAATATGATGACTATTCTGCTAAAACTTGCCGGTCCTTTACAGTCCTGGGGGACGAGTTCTCACTTTGAGACTCGCGCAACCGACCGCTATCCTTCCAAAAGTGCTGTATTGGGGATCTTGGCTGCGAGTTTCGGTTACACCAGGGATGACACTCGGACAGCCCAATTTAACCAGCTGGACTTTGCAGTACGAATTGATCAACCTGGGGAACTGCTTAGTGACTACCATGTGGCCCGGAGGGTTAGAGCAAACGGGACGTTGGAACAGGCTTATGTCACCAGTCGATACTATTTGCAGGACGCGGTTTTCGTGGTCGCACTGGGCAGTCAAGATGAAGAATGGATAACCGAGATAGTTCAGGCCTTACAGCATCCCTATTTTCAGCCCTTCCTAGGTAGACGTTCGAATCCGCTAAATGCAGACTTTTTGATAGGGACAGAACACAAAAATGTAATTCGCGCACTTGAAGAACTGCCGTGGCAAGCGTCGGACTGGTACAAACTGAAACTCCGCGGCGAAGTCAGTCTCCCGATTTACGCAGATGCCCATCTTTTGGAAGGATATCCCAGCCAAATGGTGAGAGATCGAGTGGTTTCGTTCTCGCAAAGGGAGCGTGTCCATAGCTTCAGGGCGGTTGGGTGGAAGAATATTAAGTTCGCACCATGTAGCGATTCCGTGGGCCACGATGCATTTAACGCTTTTTAGGAGGCGGGTTTATGTACCTGTCACGGGTGAAGATTGATGTTAACAACAGGATTAAGGTCAAAGACTTAAACCACTTGGGAGCTTATCACAAGTGGGTGGAGGATAGCTTCCCAAGTGAGCTAGAAGCGGGTTGCCGTTCGCGCAAGCTCTGGAGGATCGATCAACTGGGAAATGACTGCTATTTACTAGTACTCAGCAGAGAAAAACCGGATTTGGAAAAACTGGAGAAGTATGGGGTCAAAGGCAGCGCGGAAACGAAGGACTATTCTGCGCTTCTGGACCAGCTGCAGACAGGAGATAAGCTGCGTTTCAGGCTGGTGCTGAACCCTGTTAAGTCGCTGAGCAGCGGAAAAGAATCAGGGAAGCGTGGGCGGGTAATCCCCCTCGTTACCGCAGACCAGCAGTTGGAATATCTAAAAGAGAGGGCAGTCCAGCACGGTTTCTCGGTCAATGATGAAGAGATCATGCTTACCGGCCGGAGTTTTGAACTTCTGAGGCGTAAGAACCAAAAACCACTAAAAATCTGTATGGCAGCCTACGGAGGACTTCTGAGAATTGAGGACTTGGAACTTTTCAAGTTGGCATTAGTGAATGGAATAGGGAAGAAAAAAGCCTATGGTTGTGGCTTACTTACGGTTATTCCGGTGAGAAGGAAATGAAGAAGCACGTTGGAGCAAAGAAAACAGAGTTGCTGGAGCTGCCGCGAGTGAGTGACCGAGTCAGCTTTTTATACGTTGAACATTCAAAAATCAATCGTCAGGATAGTGCTATTACAGTGACAGACAGGCGGGGGATGGTTCGAATTCCTGCTGCCATGATTAGCGTGCTTATGCTCGGGCCAGGAACTGAAATAACACACCGGGCAATGGAGCTAATTGGTGATACGGGTACCAGCATTGTGTGGGTAGGTGAAAGGGGCGTCCGTCTATATGCACATGGTCGCTCCTTGACCAAGTCAAGTAGGCTCCTTGAGCAGCAGGCTCTGCTGGTTTCGAACAGGAGAAGCAGACTGGCGGTAGCGAGGAGGATGTATCAGTTAAGATTTCCAGAGGAGGATGTTTCCAAGCTTACAATGCAGCAGTTGCGCGGGCGCGAAGGGGCTCGCGTCCGCCAAATCTATCGTGTCTACTCTGAGAAGTACGGTGTGGAGTGGACTCGCAGAGAGTATGATCCAACTGATTTTGAAAGTGGAACCCTCATCAATCAAGCACTGTCTGCAGCAAATGTGGCCCTATACGGCTTAGTCTACAGTGTTATCGTTGCCCTCGGCCTCTCGCCAGGACTTGGGTTTGTACACACTGGGCATGAGCTTTCTTTTGTGTATGACATTGCAGACTTGTATAAGACTGAGACAAGCATCTTAGTAGCATTTGAAGTAGCTTCAGAGATAGAGCCTGGAGAAGATGTAGGGCAGAAAACCCGTTTGAGAATGCGAGATGCATTTGTTGATGGTAAACTAATCAAGCATATCGTTGGAGATATCAAGTATCTTCTGGATGCAGGGAATGAGCCCGAGGAAGTGGATGTTATCCACTTATGGGATGAAAGTGGGCACCTTGTACGGCATGGGGTCAACTATAGCTATTTCGATTAGGGCAGGAGAAGAAGAATGGCTCTCACGGTTATAACCATTTCTAATGCGCCGATGTCCTTAAGGGGAGATCTGACTAAATGGATGCAGGAGATTGCGACAGGCGTATACGTGGGAAACTTGAACTCTCGAGTGCGCGAAGAGTTATGGGAGAGGGTTACCCAAAGCGTTGGCGCCGGACAAGCGACGCTGAGTTATGCAATAAACAACGAACTTGGCTATCAATTTGCGACTCACCGGACTAAACAGGTCAATGTATCCTTCGATGGCATCCCTTTGGTCATGCTGCCAAGGGACGAAAGTCACCTGGCAGAAAAACTAAAACCTGGCTTCAGTAACCAAGCTAAGCTCCGGAAAACCAGAAAATACGCGGGTAGAAAGAGGCCAAACACTGCTTCCGGCGGAAGCTCAGTCCCGACTTCGGCTTTCATTGTGCTAGATATCGAAACAGATGGTCTGAATCCTTTCGAAGATAACATAATCGAGGTAGCGGCCCTCAGGGTTGATTCGGGCGCCGTTGAAGAATTTCATTCTTTGGTTCGAAATGAAAGTGAGCTTCCTGCCGAGATCGTGGATCTGACGGGCATAACAGAGCACCTTTTGGCCACTGAAGGGCGCCACAATCCAGACGTATTAGCAGAGTTAGTGGACTTCCTTGGTGATCTTCCGATCGTGGGTTACAATATCTTATTCGATATGGATTTTATCAACCAAAAGCTACGTGAGCTCAACCAACCCGTCATCACTAATAGAAAGATTGACCTGCTAAGGCTTATAAAGAAGGAGAAAATGTTTTTGAAGTCATACAGTTTGGAGGATGCACTGTTGGCGTATGGTATAGACCAAAAGGTTTCGCATAGAGCCTTAAGTGACGCACACTTGGCATACGCTTTATCAGCAAAAGTGAATGGATTTCGCCAGAAGCTGGAACGCGAATCCCGATGAATAGCGGATCTAACAAGTGTCTTTCCCGCATACGCGGGGGTGATCCTGGCGTCGTTCCCGCTCTCGCATTTTTCTGAGAGTCTTTCCCGCATACGCGGGGGTGATCCTACCTCGCGCGGGTGAACAATTGAAGCATTCAAGTCTTTCCCGCATACGCGGGGGTGATCCTATAGACCCCGAACTGACCAAGCAGATAGGGCTGTCTTTCCCGCATACGCGGGGGTGATCCTAGGCTTTCACCAATCATTCCCTCTATAGTTCTGTCTTTCCCGCATACGCGGGGGTGATCCTGCTCTCCCTCAAACTCTCCCTTTAGTCCGATTGTCTTTCCCGCATACGCGGGGGTGATCCTATCACTGGAGCAAATCTGAAATACTGGAAGAGGTCTTTCCCGCATACGCGGGGGTGATCCTACGCCTGCCCCCACCCTGGCTCTGTCAGTGGCGGTCTTTCCCGCATACGCGGGGGTGATCCACATCTTGGGAGCAATTTGGACACACCGAAACAAGTCTTTCCCGCATACGCGGGGGTGATCCTATACTCCGCTAGCTTTACCGCCGCGTGAATATGTCTTTCCCGCATACGCGGGGGTGATCCTACGGGTGAGGACGGCATCAACCATGTTGTCTAGTCTTTCCCGCATACGCGGGGGTGATCCTGGTCGGTTTCGTGTCCGGTAAACTCCTCAGTGGTCTTTCCCGCATACGCGGGGGTGATCCTGGATACAGTGGGTAAGAGTGTTCGCTCCTTGGGTCTTTCCCGCATACGCGGGGGTGATCCCGGCCTGGGCGACAATTGAGGACACCACATAGAGTCTTTCCCGCATACGCGGGGGTGATCCCGGCCTGGGCGACAATTGAGGACACCACATAGAGTCTTTCCCGCATACGCGGGGGTGATCCTCATTGTAGCAAACAGTGAGGACATGGAAATCTGTCTTTCCCGCATACGCGGGGGTGATCCTAAATTGTTCCATCCATCAAAGATTTTAATTTGAGTCTTTCCCGCATACGCGGGGGTGATCCCAAGTGAGGGAAACTCTAACTCTTATCAATAACGTCTTTCCCGCATACGCGGGGGTGATCCCGCCAACAAAGACGAAGTGCGTCTGTGGGTGTAGTCGTTCCCGCATACGCGGGGGTGATCCTCAGCCAGTCAAAGTTGCAGCTTGTCCATTTTCGTCTTTCCCGCATACGCGGGGGTGATCCTATGTGGAGATGGGTAAGGCTCAAGAAAAGATAGTCTTTCCCGCATACGCGGGGGTGATCCTGTAGTGCCACATGATCATTCCACCTCCGGCATGTCTTTCCCGCATACGCGGGGGTGATCCC
>LFRM01086284.1_pt1 | contig 10940 bp, 7 predicted proteins | sample 618341 | NCBI WGS metagenome assembly LFRM01 (sample SAMN03654438, study PRJNA283298) | anaerobic digester metagenome | isolation source: pool of bioreactors CSTR01a, CSTR02a, and CSTR03a thermophilic anaerobic... | place: Denmark: Kgs. Lyngby | collected 2014-05-21
GCGATTTGCTCAATCACCTTAGCGCCAGACACTTGGTGCGGCAGTGCGGTCACCACCACATCACCGTCGTCCACATGGTAGATAGCGCGCATACGCACTGAACCACGGCCGGTCTGATAGATTTTGAGAATATCAGCACGCGGAGTAATGATTTCCGCATCGGTTGGGTAATCGGGGCCTTGGATATGCTCACAGATATCTTCTAGGGTGGATTTAGGCTTATCCAATAACAGCACACAAGCCGCCGCCACTTCACGCAAGTTATGCGGCGGCACATCGGTGGCCATACCCACGGCAATACCGGTGGTGCCATTGAGTAACAAGTTGGGCAATCGCGCGGGCAACACAGCCGGCTCATTCATGGTGCCGTCAAAGTTGGGAATCCAATCCACTGTACCTTGGCCCAACTCAGTCAGCAGCACTTCTGAGTAACGCGCTAAACGCGCTTCGGTATAACGCATCGCAGCAAAAGATTTTGGATCATCCGGTGCACCCCAGTTACCCTGCCCGTCAACGAGCGGATAGCGATAACTAAAGGGTTGCGCCATTAACACCATAGCTTCGTAACAGGCACTATCACCGTGCGGGTGGAACTTACCCAGTACGTCACCGACTGTACGTGCGGATTTTTTATGCTTGGAGTCAGCGTCTAAACCCAGCTCACTCATGGCATACACAATACGGCGCTGTACCGGCTTGAGACCATCGCCAATATGCGGCAAAGCACGGTCCATAATCACGTACATGGAATAGTTTAAATAGGCTTGCTCGGTAAACTCGGCCATTGAGCGGCGTTCAACGCCCTCAAGGCTTAAATCAACAGGCTGGGTCATGCGTGGCCTCTATCAAATCGGTTGGCAGTCGAAACACAATCAATCAGGTGTAATAGGTGCATTAAACTTGCACCTCAGCTAAGTCACCCTTGCTTTCCAACCAGGCTTTACGATCGCTGGCACGTTTCTTCGCCAACAGCATATCCATCATCTCGACGGTGCCGCTGTAGTCATCCAGCGTCAGTTGCACTAAGCGGCGCGTATTGGGATCCATGGTGGTTTCGCGTAATTGTGGCGGGTTCATTTCACCTAGACCTTTAAAACGTGTGACCTGTGGCTTGCCACGTTTTTTCTCGGTTTGGATACGATGCATAATGCTGTCCAGCTCATCGTCATCCAGCGCGTAATGCACTTCTTTACCGATATCGACACGATACAGCGGTGGCATCGCCACATAGATATGCCCAGCCTGCACCAGCGGCTTAAAGTGGCGCATAAATAACGCGCAGAGCAGCGTGGCAATATGCAGACCATCAGAGTCCGCATCCGCAAGAATACAAATCTTGCCGTAACGCAGCTGACTGATGTCTTCAGAGCCGGGATCAACACCCATCGCCACAGCAATATCGTGTACTTCTTGTGAGCCAAGCACGACGCTGCCATCTACTTCCCAGGTATTTAGAATCTTTCCGCGCAGCGGCATAATGGCTTGGAATTCTTTATCGCGCGCTTGCTTGGCACTACCGCCAGCCGAGTCCCCTTCCACTAAAAACAGCTCGCCGCGCATCGGGTCTTGCCCGGCACAGTCAGCTAATTTACCCGGCAAAGCTGGGCCTTGAGTAATACGCTTGCGCTCAACCTTACGACCCGCTTTAAGACGACGGCCGGCATGGCTGATGGCCAATTCGGCTAACTGCAAGCCCAGCTCGGAGTTGGCGTTGAGCCACAAACTAAAAGCATCTTTCACCACACCAGCAACAAAACCTGCTGCGGTACGTGAGGATAAGCGCTCTTTGGTTTGTCCAGAAAACTGCGGCTCTTGCATCTTCATTGACAGCACAAAGCTGATGCGCTCCCAGATATCATCCGGCGCCAGCTTGACCCCACGTGGCAGCAAGTTACGAAACTCACAGAACTCACGCAGTGCATCCAGCAAGCCTTGGCGGAAACCGTTAACGTGAGTACCGCCTTGCGCGGTGGGAATCAAGTTAACGTAACTTTCTTGCACCAACTCGCCACCTTCTGGCAACCACAATACTGCCCAATCAACCCGCGCAGTCTCAGCGGCAAACTGCCCACAGAAAGGCTCTTCCGGCAGGCTAATAAACTCGGCTACCGCATCGGTTAAGTACGAGCGCAGGCCATCTTCATAAAACCAAGTAATCAGCTCTTTGGTGTTTTTATCTTCAAACTTAACCGTTAAGCCGGGACACAACACCGCCTTAGCTTTTAAAATATGCTTAAGACGGCTGATGGAAAACTTGCCGGTATCAAAATACTTCGCATCCGGCCAAAAGCGAATACTGGTACCGGTATTGCGTTTGCCCACCGTACCAATCACTTCCAGATCCGTGGCTTTAAAGCCATCACGGAAGGTCATCTGGTGCTCTTCACCATCCCGACGTACGCGTACTTCGAGCAAGGTTGATAGAGCGTTTACTACGGAAATACCCACACCGTGCAAGCCACCAGAAAACTCATAGTTTTTGCTGGAAAACTTACCCCCAGCGTGCAAGCGAGTAAAGATCAGCTCAACGCCCGGAATGCCTTCTTCAGGGTGAATATCCACCGGCATACCACGCCCATCATCCACCACTTCAAGGGATTGATCGGTGTGTAAAATCACCTGTACATTGCGCGCGTGGCCAGCGAGAGCTTCATCCACACTGTTATCAATTACTTCTTGAGCCAGGTGATTGGGGCGTGTTGTATCAGTGTACATACCGGGGCGTTTGCGCACCGGATCTAACCCAGATAGAACCTCAATGGCACCAGCGGTATAGGTCGAATTAGTCATGGGTAATATTGTTACTCAAAAGCAGAAAGATCGAGCGTTTGCAGGTCTGACGATTCAAGGCCTGCAAACGCAAATAATGCGGGAAGATGCTCAGCGAAACGCTGAAAACTGTGATCACCGCCCTGTTCAATCACCACAGAGCAGCCACTATAGTACTGTTCAGCCAACCAGTAGTCTAGCGTTTCATCACCAGTCTGTAACCACACGCTAAAGCGTTGTGCATCCTCTGGCGGTGCTACTTCAAGTGCAGCAAGGCCGTGCAAGTGAGACTCTGTAAGTAGCCAACGCTCACCGCTATAGTGGTTTTCTTGCTCAGGCGTAAAATCATCAAATAAATGATGCGGTCGCACGGCTGGATTAATCAGCAAGGCTTTTAAATTAAATTGCTGGGCCAAATAGGTAGCGTAATAGCCACCCAGCGAACTGCCGATTAATACCGGCTGATCCAGTTGCGCAATCGCTGCTTGCAGCTGAGCAATAGCCTGATCAGGATGATGATGTAAAGCTGGTATTAGCAATTGCTCTTCAGGCAAACCTAACTGCCGCCACGCGCGGCGCACATGCTGCGCTTTAAAGGAGGCCGGCGAGCTATTAAAACCATGGATATAAAGGATACTTGGACTATTACACATACATAACTACATAGCAAAAACAGGGACTTAGAATACCACCCTGCTCAAGCGACTGCGCAGAGGATCAAATACTCAGGTAAAAATACCCAACAACCTTACGACAATAAATTCAATAACCACCGCTGTTGATATCCAACTCAAAATCCACACCAATAACACGCGATACACCCGTTTCCAGCTGACCATCATCGTATAAACGCAGCCAGCGATAACCGGGCGCTTGATCATCCACAGCAAAGTCATCGCTGTGCGGGGTAAATTGCACACAGGTCGACGGCGCAGCCAGCCAGCGAATACCTTGCATCAGCTGATCAAACGCTTGATGCACATGCCCCCACAGCACCACCTTCACATTGCTATAGCGGTTGAGCAACGCATGCAGATGCTCAGCATGATGCAAACCAATCGCATCCATCCAGCGACTGCCAATCGGCACTGGATGATGATGCAAGGCCACTAAAACATGGCGCTCACCTGCACTCTTTAGCGCATGCTCTAAAATCTGCAACTGATCCTGTGCCAACTCACCATGCACTTTGCCCGCCACCGAAGAATCAAGCATGACAATGCGCCATACACCCAGATCATAAACTGGCTGAAGACGGTCAGTATCTACGCAGGCTTGCTGCAAGGCTAAGCGCTCATCATGATTACCAGCAAACCAACGCATCGGTGCACCCAGGCTGCCAGCCATCTCAGCAAAACGTTGGTAGGCTGCGGCAGAGGCATCTTGCGAGATATCACCGGTACAAAGCAGTAGATCAATTTGCGCCTGCTCAGCACGCGCCAGCTCAACTACATGCCGCAAGCTGTGCTGCGTATCCATCCCCAACAAACGCGTGGCTGAACTGGCAAATAAATGGCTGTCTGATAACTGCACCACAGTTATATAAGCCGACGCTGTTAAAGGCTGCATCAACATTTCTCTAATGACAAAACTATAGGCTAGCGATTATGCGTACAGTTCGTATTGAGCGCAAACTCAACAGCGCTAAGCAGTTCACACTTTGCAAACATAGCGATCTTTTACAACCTAAAAAATCAATGCCTATACGGAAGCACAACAATACAAAATTGGGTGCTTAAATATCGGGCTGTTATTTTGCTAACAATCTGCGCGCTAAAGAAATTTTGATGTCGCTGACTGCAGGTACAAGAATGCGCTGTAATCCCCAGCACATCTAGTCAAGGCCAACTACAAAGCAGCAAAACGTCTGCATTATTAGATGTAGACTGCTATTATTTGTTTTTTTACCAAGCAGGCTATTTATGCTAGAGCGTCTTTTTCAATTAAAGGCTCATAACACCACCTTGCGCACTGAAGTGCTCGCTGGTGTCACCACCTTTACGATGATGGCCTACATTCTGCTGGTCAACCCTAATATGTTGGCTGAAATCGGCATGGATCACGGTGCGGTTTTTGTTGCCACCTGCTTGGCTGCAGCAATTGGCTCAGCGATTATGGGGTTAGTGGCCAATTACCCGATTGCCTTAGCACCAGGCATGGGACTCAATGCCTTTTTCACCTATACAATAGTTGGCACTATGGGTTACTCATGGCAAGTCGGCTTAGGTGCTGTATTTATTGCTGGCTTTTTATTTTTTGCCATGTCGATTTTCAAAGCGCGCGAGTGGATTATTAACAGTATTCCACTGCCGCTGCGCTCAGCTATCGGCGCCGGTATTGGTTTATTTATGGCGCTGATTGCCTTGCAAAACGCAGGCATTGTCGCCAGCCACCCCGGCACACTGGTCACTCTAGGTGATTTAGCTCAGCCTGCGCCAGTGTTTGCGGTACTGGGTTTTGCCATTATGGTGGCCTTAAGTTATCGACAGGTGACTGGCGCCGTTTTGATCGGTATTTTACTGATTACTGTCGCCTCGATTGCACTGGGTTATTCTGGCTTAGACGGTGTCTTCAGTATGCCGCCCAGCCTGACGCCCACTTTGATGCAACTGGATATTGCCGGTGCATTCGATGTAGGTATGATCAGTGTGATTTTCGCTCTGTTGTTTGTTGACTTATTTGACACCTCAGGCACGCTGATTGGGGTGGCACAACGCGCCGACTTACTGGATAAAGACGGTAATATGCCGCGTTTAGGCCATGCTTTATTGGCCGACAGTACAGCCACTATGGCGGGTGCTTGTCTGGGTGCATCCACCACCACCAGCTTTATTGAGTCTGCTGCTGGCATAGCAGCCGGTGGCCGTACCGGCTTAACCGCTTGTGTCGTAGCTGTGCTATTTTTATTGAGTTTATTCTTTGCTCCGCTTGCTGCAGCTATTCCAATTTATGCCACGGCACCCGCTTTGTTTTTTATCGCAGTATTAATGGCCAGCGGCATCGCCAATATTGACTGGGATGACATCACTGTTGCCGCGCCGGTCATGGTGACAACACTCGCCATGCCCTTCACTTTTTCGATTGCCAACGGTATTGCCTTTGGCTTTATCAGCTGGACCGCTATTAAATTACTCAGCGGCCGCTGGAAAGAGCTCAACAGTGCCATGTGGATTTTATCCACCCTCTTTATTATCAAATTAGGTTTCTTTCCCTGATGCCCAAGACAGACTATTCACCAGCTGCTTATTTACAACAACTGCAGGTCAAACAAGCCCGCTTAGAAAACTTGCTGAGCGAGTTTAATGCACCGCAACCACAGGTATTTGCCTCCGCTGAGCAACATTACCGCCTGCGTGCGGAGTTTCGACTCTGGCGGGAAGGCGGTAAACGCTTCTATGCGATGTTTGCACCCGGTGATAACCGCACGCCGATCTTCGTCAATGACTTCCCCATTGCCAGCGAGCTGATCAACCAGCTGATGCCACGCTTAGAAGCGGCTTGGAATAGCAGTGAAGCCTTGTCTGAGCGTCTCTTTCAGGTGGAGTTTTTAACCACTTTATCTGGCGAAGCTATGGTGACCCTGTGCTATCACCGCCCTCTAGATGAGGACTGGCAAGCCGTGGCTGAGCAATTAGCAGCAGACTTAAATGTCAGTATTATTGGTCGCTCACGCGGTAAACGCACAGTGATCGGCCGTGATTATGTGGTAGAGAAGCTCAATGTTGCGGGCCGCGAGTTTAGCTACCGCCAACCTGAAGGTGCCTTTACTCAACCCAATGGCGCAGTCAATACCCATATGCTCAATTGGGCTTACGAGGCGCTGGGCGAGCAGCCTAATGATCTGCTGGAACTGTATTGCGGTAACGGTAATTTTACCCTGCCGCTCTCAACCCGCGTGCGTAAAGTACTGGCCACAGAAATCAGCAAAAGCTCAGTCAATGCCGCATTAGCGAATTTGCAAGATAACCAGATTGATAATATTGAGCTAGTGCGTTTATCTGCGGAAGAGCTGACCCAAGCCCTGAATGGCGTGCGCGAGTTTCGTCGCTTAGCCCATATCGATTTAGACAGCTATGAGTTTGGTACGGTGTTTGTTGATCCACCACGCGCGGGTATGGATAGCGATACCTGCGAGCTGGTGCGTCGTTTTGATCGGATTTTGTATATCTCCTGTAATCCGGAAACCTTGGCGGAGAATATTCGTCAGCTCAATGATACACACCAGATTGTTAAGACGGCGCTGTTTGATCAGTTTCCGTGGACTGATCATATGGAAAGTGGTGTGTTGCTCGAGCGCAAGTAAACCTAAAGCCTGCAGACTCTGTAGTACGCTTACTTGGCTATACGGCCGTAGGTTGCGCCAGCAGCACTATTGCCGTTCTTCCCTCAATCGCCCATCCTGGGCTCAATTCGTGCGCTACGCCATCCATGGCTACGCTCGTCACGGCAACAGTGCTGTAGGCTGTTGGGCATGGATGGTGCTGGACGTTTTTAGAACTTGATGGTGCTGGCTGGAATACTATTCATGTCTGCAAGCATTAGGGTGCAGATCCTACCCATAACGCCTTCAGTATTTCGCTATAAGCCAATCTTCAGCATCATGCGCCACAACCAGCCCAGTACCGATGGGAAGAGTTGCGGCAGTACAAAACCAATCAGCGCAAACACACTGATACAGCCAAGTAGATAATTACTATTTAAAAACCCGCCATCGACATAGGTGAGTTGTCGATTAATACTCAGCCACAGCAAGGCTGCTGTCGGTACCGAGAAGAATAATGAGGCGCACAGGCCGATCAGGCGTGATTTCATTGAGTTATCTGGATTTAGGATTGTATCACTGGATGTGATCAACAATGGTGTTACAAATATACAGTGTTGCGACCTAAGACCAAACCTCATAGCGCAGACTGATGCTGCGCTATGAAGCGAATGAACTCGCTAATCTTAGAGATTAGGCGTCCAAGTCATACCCAGCAATACAGTGAAGCGGTCTTCACGGTAGCCGTAGTTTTTGCCACCGTAGTTATACATGGCACGCGTATAACCTTTATCAAAGATATTGGCTAAACGCAGATCAATACCTAAATCCTGGGTGGCTTGCCAGCTGCCACGTAAGTCCATAGTGCCAAAGCCCGAAATCTTGACGTCATTATTGGCATCGCTAAAGCTTTTACTCGCAATACGCCAAGTACCACCTACAGCAAACGCACCTAATTGTTTATCTAAATCATAGCTTAAAGTACGTTTAGCAATACGTGGCAATTGATGGCCATATTTACGTTCGCGTGCATCGATCAAGCTTAGGTTTAAAGAACCCTGCGCTGCGAATACTTCATGCTGCAAAGAGGCCTCAAAACCGTTCACGCGTGCTTGGACATTTTTTAATGTCTTATTTGTCTGATATTGAATTTGATCACGTACTTTGCTCTGATAAATCGAAGTTTCTAGACGGACTGTATCAGCCAACTGGCTGCGCCACTGCAATTCATAACCTTTAGATTTTTCAGCCTTTAAGTTTGAATTACCATACATCGGGTAATATAGATCATTAAAGGTCGGCGCTCTAAAGCCTTCTGCATAGGACAAAATAAATTCATTGGCTTGGCCTACTGGCAAACTGACCGCAGCATTCCAAGTATTCTCACTACCAAACTGCTGGTTTTTATCATGACGTAAACCCAGTTCTGTACCGAAGATGTCACCTTTATAGCTGTGTTGAATAAAAACAGCTTGGTTCCAACGACTGTCTTTCTCAAAGTTTTCAGTGCTACGTAATTTATCTTTAGTGTAATCAACACCTGCCAAGACACTATGCTGCTCATTGATAGCCCATGTATTTAACCAAGCCGCAGAATCGCGATAGGTATCAAAATCATCGCGCCCAGCAAATAGCTTATCGTAAGAACTGGCTTTATCTTCACTGTGACCCAACTCTAAACGACTGGTTAATTGCTCACTGGCTTGGTACTCAGCAAATACAGAGGTGCTGCTCACGGCATATTTATCATAAGGCTGCGCAGCAAAACTGGTAAAGGTATTCATATCAAAGCGACCAAACGGATTATCGTATTCCGTTTTCCCACGCTGATCTAATACGTTAATACCCGCACTCAACTGCTCGTTAAATGCATGCGACAAACTAAAGCTAATGGCTTTATTGCGATAGGCATCATGATCCGCATCTGAGCTATATGACTTATCGGTACGATCAAAACCAGTCATTTCATCTAAGCTAGCACTTAAATTAAAACGCGTATCTTGATCGCCGCCAGATAGACCCGCGCTGCGTTCCCAAACACCTTTATTACCTGCGGCAACACGTACACGACCTTGCAAACCTTCACCGGCACTACGACGGGTAAAAATCTGAATCACACCACCAATTGCATCAGAACCATAGACTGCAGAACGTGCGCCACGCAAAACTTCCACACGTTCAATCTGATCCATATTTAAGTGCTGCAGACTGGCACCGCCTGACGAAGCAGAACCCACACGAACACCATCAATCAACACTAAGGTCTGCGCAGTTTTAGTGCCACGAATAAATACGCCTGTGGTACTACCACGCCCGCCCGACTGCTGAATCTGCACACCCGGCACACGGGTCAATAAGTCAGTCACGTTCATCGGCTGCAAACGGTCGATATCATCACGGGTAAATACAGTGACAGCAGCGCTCGAGTCTTTACGATCTTCAGCACTACGGTTAGCAGTAATCACCGAATCAGACAGTTTGAGAGCTTCTTCAGTTTTATCAGCAGCATACAAATGAGCAGCAGGCAGCAAAGCTACAGCCAGCGCGAGGCGGGACAATTTCATTTAGGTAGATCCTCAAAATAGAAACAACTTTTGAGGAGGGCACAAACAAGCGCTGGCGCCCAAACAACAGGCGGCACTTGACGGTGAAGCCCTCCGCAACACCAGTCGACATCTATAAGGCAGGTCTCCGGGCTGACGATTATTTGTTCACCTTCCCAGCTTCAGAGCCAGTGGTATTTAAACAAACTCGCGCATATTTTTTATGCGCATCGTGTACCGTTGCGGGGGCAGCGTAAGTCGGTTATCACCGCTTAACTTCCCTTTTCAGGCTGGAGCAACCAGCGCACCTTACAGAATCAAAGTGCGCGCACAATAGACTCACCCACACAAAGGGTCAAGTCTTAGAGAAACCAATCAGGACAATTAATGTGCGTAAAGTTCCTAAAATAGAGACAAATTCTTTATGGGTGAGCTATTTTTAGCAATACATACACATTGTTGAGTGCTGCAATAGTGCGGTCGCAGGCATGGCCAGCTCCTAACCTAGGGCGCTGGCTTGCTGGAAAATCAGCTTGTAGTTAGGCTAAGCGCTGCTGTACTGCATGCAAGATACCGGCAGCATCCAGTCCACACTCAGCGAGCATTTGCGCAGGCTGCGCATGTTCGACATAGCTATCCGGCAAACCCAATTGCAATAGCGGAACATTGAGTTGCGTGGCAGATAAAAACTCACCTACTGCGCTGCCAGCACCGCCCATCACGGCGTTTTCTTCGATGGTGACAAATAGCCCGTGATCCTGAGCTAAGTGCTTGATTAGGTACTCGTCTAATGGCTTTACAAAACGCATATCGACTACTGTTGCATCCAACTGCTCGGCTGCTTGTAAAGCCTCAGCCAATTGCACACCAAACACCAAGAAAGCCACGCCCCGCCCTTCACGACGTACTACACCCTTACCCAGCGCCACAGCCTCTAGGCTCGCGCTGATCTCAGCATTGGGGCCAGTTCCACGCGGGTAACGCACTGCAGCGGGGCCGACATGGTGATAACCGGTATTCAATAACAAACGTAATTCGTTTTCATCACTGGGCGTCATCACCACCATGTTCGGGATACAGCGCAGATAAGAAATATCAAAGCTGCCCGCATGCGTTGGGCCATCTTCACCGACTAAACCAGCGCGATCCACGGCAAACAGCACATCTAAATCCTGCACCGCCACATCATGAATCAACTGATCATAAGCACGCTGCAAAAACGTTGAATAAATCGCCACAACAGGCTTGGCACCTTCACAGGCCATACCCGCAGCTAAAGTCACTGCATGCTGCTCAGCAATCGCCACATCAAAGTAACGCGTTGGATACTGCTCGCTAAAAGCAATCATATCCGCGCCTTCTTTCAT
>LFRM01385550.1_pt1 | contig 10937 bp, 9 predicted proteins | sample 618341 | NCBI WGS metagenome assembly LFRM01 (sample SAMN03654438, study PRJNA283298) | anaerobic digester metagenome | isolation source: pool of bioreactors CSTR01a, CSTR02a, and CSTR03a thermophilic anaerobic... | place: Denmark: Kgs. Lyngby | collected 2014-05-21
ACAAAAGGCCGTTGAGGCCGAACCCGTGCATAGGGCCAGCGAACCGGATTCGGTACAGGAACAGCCTCCTGTTTCAAAAGAGCCTCCCGCCGCAAGGGCGTTCACCAAGAGCGATGTCCCCACCTTGGTAGCCAAGCTCTCAAAAACACCCATACTCAGCCAGGTGGCCCTATCCATCAAAGAGGTTGAACAAGAGAACAATAGCCTCAAACTTACATTCTCTACAGGATTTTGTAGAGATACTGCTCAAGAGAACAGTGAATTGTTGGGCAGCCTGATTAAAGAAATTTCCGGTTATACTGGAAAAATAACATACCTTTGCACTGAAACCGAACCGACGATTCACAAAGGGGTTGAGGATCCGCTCCTCAGTTCCATTGCTTCCCTGTTTCGGGGCGAAGTGAAAAACCAACCCAAAAACCTACAGTAGGAGTTATCCATGGATTTGAATCCGTTTGAACTTATGAAAAATATGAAAGGTCTCCAAGAGAATATGCAGAAAATGCAGGAGAATCTTCCCAAGATAACCGCAACAGGAAGTGCTGGAGCGGGAATGGTCGATATCACCATCAACGGGAAATTTGTTGTCACTGAAGTAAAGATCGCGCAGGAGATCGTCGATCCTGAGGATATCGGAACCCTTCAGGTACTCATAGCCTCTGCCTTCAACGACGCTTCGAACAAGATCCAAGAGAAGATCAAGAGTGAAAGCATCAAGTATGCCGGCCCTCTCGGCTCGCTCATACCACAGGTCTGATCATGACAGCACTTGAACAACTGATACAAACCCTCACAAGGCTCCCGGGGATTGGGCCTAAGAGCGCTTCGAGAATCGCCTATCACCTGATAAAGACCGATCCTGCCTACAACAGGGTTCTAGGTGAGAACATTGCAACCATTCAGGAACTCATCTTCCCCTGCTCAATATGTGGCAGCTTCACAGAAAATGACCCTTGCCCCATATGCAGCGACGCTTCAAGGGACAAGAGCCTGCTCTGTATTGTGGAACAACCCCAGGACATCGTGACCTTACAGTCCAGCGGAGCCTTTAATGGGCTCTACCATGTCCTTGGAGGCGCAATTAGCCCCTTGGATGGGATAGGTCCTGAACATCTCTCCTTTTCCAAGATGCTCAAACGCATTGAGAAAGGCGCATTCACCGAAATAATCATTGCAACCAATCCAACAGAGGCGGGCGATACCACTGCCCTCTATATCCGCCATATCCTCAAGGGCCGGCCCGAGCTCTCCATAACCCGACTGGCCAGCGGTCTGCCTATCGGAGGGGACCTGGAGTATGCCGACCGCATCACTCTTGCCAGGTCGCTGCGCGGACGAGTCGTGTTTTAGGCTTGATGGGCAAACATAAAAAAAGGATCAGTTCAGAGTGAATTGATCCTTTTTTTATGTTTGGAAGAGCCAGACTCTTTTGAAGAGGGCGCTAGCGTATTCCCCTCTCTTGTTTTATGGAGTCATACGCACCCTGGATCTCCCTGAACTTGGCAGTGGCATGGGTCAGAAACTCATCACCCATCCCTTTGGCTGCGAGGGTGTCAGGGTGGAACTCAATGCTCATCTTCCTATACGCACGCTTCACCTCTTCATTCGTTGCATCCTTGGAAAGTCCCAGGATAGCATAGGAACGCTCACCTGCTGAAGCGTGGCCTCCATACCGCCGGCTCAAGGCATCCACGAAGGAGTCTGGCAGGCGGAAGATGAGAGCTGCGCGCCTGATGAGGGCCTCTTCACTCGAAGTGACCATTCCATCGGCAGCAGCAACCCTGTAGAAGATATCCACCATGAGTTGGAGGATGTTTGGGGCAAGTGCGAAATTTTGATAGAACTGGGAGGCGAACTGTTCAAATGTGCCTTCCCCGGTGAGAGCGGTATCAAACACCTTCCAGGCAGCCTCTTCCTCACGAGGCCCTAAACGAAGGTCAGTCCGGATAAATTCCTGCACTTTTTTTCGTTCATTAGCAGTAACAGAACCATCAATGGAGGCTATACGTGCGATCATAGAAAATGCTCCCACGAAGAACATCATCTGCGACTGATCTTGGGAAGCATAGTATGTGCTTGTAGAGCCTTGTCCGAGGGACCCTGCCTTATCAAACATATGGCCGAATGAAATTCCAGCAATCATACCGAGGGGCCCGCCAAACATGAACCCCAAGGTCCCTCCGAAGAGTTTACCCATCCACGCCATATTTTTACAACTTATCTATCAGCATAGAGCATTTTCCGGAAGGTATGGGAAGGGTCTTCTTCTTATTTTCCCCGAGAATCTCAATGGTGAAATAGTAGAGCTTTTCAGACTCAAGTCGAATTTCCCAACCACGTTCGGTCTTGTTGCTGAGAATCGTAATCATGTTGCGTTTCAGGGAGAGGTTCTCGATACCCATCGCCTCAAGGGAGGACATGACCCAGTTTACCGTCTTACGGGGCAGGGAGATGTCCAGGCCGATGATATTCTCTATCATCAGGGTGATGGTGACCAAGCCTGCAAAAGGCATCAGGCGCCTTCGGGGGAAGCCGGGGATCTCCTTGGTCGTGGAATACCCTTCCTTATTGGGAAGATAGGCCTCCCACACATCCCCTATTGTCTCGGCATCGGGATGGAGCGTATCAAGCAGATAGTACATGTGCCTGATCGCACACTCCCTTGCAAATACAAACTGGTTGAACTTTTCCAAGGCCTTGATGACGATGAAGGTGTTTACCGAGAGAACCCCACCGCAGTGACCATTCCCCTTCTCGCTGTAAGCTGGAGAGGAGACAGGAACACCCGGGAAAGGGTTGTCCGTACCGAACTCCTTCGGATCGTGCAGATCTTCGATCATGTGGGCAGCACGCTCGTCATTGGGAATCTCTGCAAGCATCGCCCAATAGGCACCGATGAACTTGTTCTTTACCCTGTTCTCCTTGATGTCCAGATCAAAATAGAAATTCTTCTCAGGATCCCACATCAGTGAGTTAATTCTGGTCTTCAGGGAGAAATAAAGCCTCTTATATCGGAAGCTCAGTTCCTTGTCATTGAGAATATCACCTATTGCCGACATGTAGAGGGCATTCACCGCAAGTTGTGCGTTGAAATCCAGGGGATAATAGACCCTATCGCGAGGGATGTTTCCACTTTCGCAAGAGGAAATGGGAACTGAATAGAGCCCGTTGGGTTTCTGAAAGGTAGCCTGGATCCAAGTGAAATATTTCTCTAGGATTGGAACAATCTCTTTCAGCCTCTTCTTATTTCCTACCTTATGGTAAAAACCGTATTCGACGTACGCAAACAGGGGAGGTGAGATGCCTTCGGGATTGGCTGCGGTAAAAACCGGAGAGCCGTCCTCAATGGAGTAATCACCTCGGATCGCTCCGTTTTCTTCTTGCTTCGTATAAAAAAAATCCATCAACGGGAACGGAGAGTTGTTCTGGTTGCTATATACAAGAAAAAGAGCGGAAAAACAGGATAGGTACTGATTAAATGTAGTCTGGTCAGGATATGAGAGATAGGACCCTGAGAACCCATTGGCTTCAGTGCCTTGTTTCCAAAGTTCGTCAATCCATACCCAAGACCTGTCATACATATCGACAAAATCCTGATCATAAAAATGAACGAACGGTACCAAATCCTTTATCAACTGGGAACTCCTTACTATATGTGCCATTTCTGGTAAAACTACAAAAGACGCGCATTTTTTAGAATATACTCTCTTTTCTGAGAAGTCAACCGGACTTGATAATATCATTGCTAAAGCAATCATACAGGCAAAACCCAAAAAACACTTCAGAGAAACTAAAGGCTAATCACATATAAGATAGTCAATTGAAACCGAAAAGAAAAGGGAAATTTACCAATAAAACCTAAACAATCCTTGCAATTTGCGGTCAATCCATGAACCCACTAGACACAGTTTTTCATTATTGCGTAAAAACAGGTAGCACAGAAGGCAACAACTCAGTGGAAAACTGATCGCAGCCCTTGGAAATTTCCTCTCCATCGACATGCACGGGCATCGGATAGTTTTCTGACACAAGCTTGATGCTTTTTGCACGGACTACTGAGAAGCTCGGATGCTTGACCTGGTTGCCTTTGAAGAATTTCAGACCAAAAAATAAAAAGTGCGAACTCTTTATAGGACGGTTTGCAAACACCACATCAAAATAACCGTCATCAAAGAGAGCATCGGGGCCCATGATGAAAGCACTGCCCATCCTCCGGCCGTTACAGATACTCAGCTGCTGGGTCTCAACATATCGGGTCTCACCGTCGAGAGTCAGCTGTATATGGTAGGGTTTGGGGTAGTTGATCATCACTTTGACCATCGCAAGCAGATAGCTCAGAGTTCCTGAGACATGCTTGAAATCGCTGGCAACAAAATTGATCAGAGGTTCAAACCCCACCCCCTGGCCATTCACAAAGTACCTGCCCTCAGGATAGAGCCCCCCATACGTAATACCTGCATCAATGGTACGGGTCTTCCCAGCAATAATAATTTCCCCGGCTTTTTTCAGATTGCGGGGAATGCCCAACCCCCAAGCAAAATCATTGCCTCTTCCGACAGGAAGGACTCCCAATCTCGGAATCGGTACCTGCTTTTCAGCAACAGCGCGCAAAATTCCATCTACAGCCCCATTGACTGTTCCATCACCACCTGCTGCGACGATTGTCTTCCATCCCTCAACAGTCGCCTGGTAGGCGAGCTCAGAGGCCCCATTCCCCTTTTCTGTCATCACTACTGTCGCTTCATAGCCACTTTTGCTGAACAGATTCACTATCTCTTTTTTGCGAACTATTCCCCGACCTTTAGCAGCATGGGGATTCAACAGTATAAAGAGTTTTTTGTCAGACATACGGAGCTCCTTTCACCTACAACAAGTATCCTAGTTTACACCCTCTAAGCAATAGCCTATCATGTGCGATGTGAGTCACAAACAGCAACCATCAAGAAACGCGTTTCTTCCTACTACCAGAGCAGATATGCAGGAAAGGTCCTGGGACCAACTGGATATAGCATTCATCTCAGCCGACGCCTACGTAGACCATCCTTCATTCGGTACCGCACTCTTGGCAAGGCTGCTGGAGAGCAGGGGGTATCGTGTAGGTATTATTGCACAACCCCGCTGGGATTCAACTGTTGATTTCCTAAAAATGGGAAAACCTCGTCTGGCCTGCATGATAAGTGGAGGAAATATTGACAGCATGGTATCCCACTACACTGCAAACGTCAAACCTAGAAGTGAGGATGAGTACAGCCCCGGAGGGAAAGCGGGATTGCGCCCTGACAGGGCAACCCTCTCCTACACGAACAGAGCCCGGCAAGCATACGGCAAAGAGACTCCCATCATCATAGGAGGCCTGGAGGCCTCTCTCAGGCGCCTAAGCCACTATGATTACTGGACAGACAAGGTACGTAAGCCGATCCTGCTCGATGCAAAGGCGGACATGCTCATATATGGTATGGGGGAACTGCAAACCCTACAGATAGTCTCCCGTTTGGAAAGAGGAGAGGATATCAAGGATATGCAAAATATCCGAGGTACGGTGTTTGCCCTGTCAGCGAAGACCATCAATCAGTTGGATGCATCCTACCCCCTGATCACCCTCCCCTCCTTTGAGGAGGTAAGCGACAGGGAGAAACAGTCGAATACCCCGACCGAAGAGGGCAAGAGGGCGTATGCAAAAGCCTTCAACCTCCAGATGACCCATGAGAACCCCATCCTGGGAGAAAGGATCATGCAGAAGTGCATGGAGAGGTTCATAATACAGAACCCTCCTGCGCCCCCTCTTGACGATAAGCAGTTCGATGAACTCTACTCCTTTCCCTTTACCTTGGACGCCCATCCTGATTACCAAAAGATGGGAGGCATCCCTGCCTTGGAAGAGGTGCGCTTCTCCATCACCAGCAACCGGGGCTGCTATGGCTCCTGCTCGTTCTGCGCCATAACAAGCCACCAAGGAAGGATGATACAGACCCGCAGCAAAGAGTCCTTGGTGTTGGAAGCGGAAAGAATGGTCCGACACCCTTCCTTTAAGGGGTACATCCATGACTTGGGAGGGCCTACTGCAAACTTCCAAGGCAGAGCCTGTGACAAGCAGGAGAGCTACGGCCCCTGTCCTACCAAGGAGTGTCTCTGGCCCTCTCCCTGTAACAATCTCAAGGACTCGCATGAGAGGTACCTTGATATTCTTGAAGCTCTTGAAGCTGTCCCGGGTGTGAAAAAAGTCTTTATCCGTTCAGGGATCCGCTACGACTATCTCTTGGAAGTTGCTAGCGAAGAGACCCGACGGCGTTTCATGGATCACCTGGTACTTAAGAACGTGAGCGGACAACTCAAGGTCGCACCCGAGCACGTCGATCCCCAGGTCCTCGATGCAATGGGAAAACCTAAGGCGGAGCTCTACGAAAAGTTCAGTTCCCTCTATAAGGAGACCAATGAGGATTTGGGAAAACGTCAGTTCCTCATCCCCTATTTCATCGCCGCCCACCCTGGCAGTACGCTGGACAGTGCCATTGAACTCGCCCTCTACATGCATAGGACGGGCTTTGTCCCTGATCAGGTACAGGAGTTTTATCCTACCCCAGGAACAGTTTCAACCTGCATGTTTTACACGGGGCTAGACCCTAGGCCCCAAAAAAACTATGCTCCCCTTTATATTCCAAAAGGTCGGGAACGACACCTGCAGAGAGCACTCCTGCAGTACAACAAGGCTGAAAACCGCTCAATGGTTGCTGAAGCCTTGGAAAAAGCAAATAGAAGGGACTTGTCAAGGGTGCTTTTGGCGAGACGGTACAATGTGTGAAACCCAAATTAGACAACCGTAAGGACTTTACAAGGAAGATGCTATCCATAGCCCTTCCTGTTGTATTTCAAGGTCTTCTGACCAACTCTCTCTCATTTGTCGACACTCTGATGATAGGGCAGCTCGGTGAAAATGCCATAGCGGCAGTAGGGCTTGCCAACCAGATGTTCTTCCTCATCAGTCTCCTCTTTTTTGGAATCTCCAGCGGATCTTCCATATTCCTTTCACAGTTCTGGGGCGCAAAAAACGAAACAAACATCAAGCGGGTAATAGGCCTTTCTGTTACAGTCGCCTTCCTTGGCGCATCGTTCGCTGCAATCGTCTCTTATTTTTTCCCAACACAACTGATGCATATTTTCACCTATGATCCTGTTGTCGTTAGCTATGGGGTCTCCTACCTCAAGATTGTTGCGATAAGTTATATCTTCACTGCAATAAGCAACGTCCTTTCAACCGCTCTTCGAGTGATTGGCCATGCAAAGATACCTCTGGCGGTGGCGCTCTTCTCTCTCAGCATGAATGCGATAGGAAACTATCTTCTCATCTTCGGCGTCGGACCGTTCCCTGAACTGGGTGTGGCGGGTGCGGCGATAGCTACAACCTTCAGCCGTTTTGCAGAAGTGGCGCTCCTTCTGTATATCACATACAAGAAACACCCTGTCCTGGCGATCAAGGACAGGACCGCCTTCAAGTGGGACAAAGCTTTCCTCCACCTCATTCTCCCCACCAGCATGCCTGTAATCTTCAACGAAATATTCTGGTCCTTGGGCATGACTACCTACAAGGTCGCATTCAGCAGGATAGGCATCAGCGCATTGGCCGCCGTCAACGTCAACGAAGCCATCGCCAATCTCTTCTTTGTTGCAATGATGGGTATCAGCAATGCCACCCTCATCATGATAGGGATTAAGATAGGAGAAGGGAGGACCGACCTAGCAAAGCTGTACTCCAAGAGATTCATCATCATCGCCCTCATTACTGGCCTGGGGGCAGGAGCGTTGCAGGCCCTTATGGCCCCTTGGTTCGCCACCCTCTTCAACATCCCCGACGAAGTCAGGCGGATGGCCATCCTATGCCTTCTGGTCAGTGCAGCGATTCTTCCGATCAAGAGCATCAACATGGCAGTCATTGTAGGAATCCTCAGGGCAGGAGGGGATACCCGCTTCTCGATGTTTGCCGAAATGTTCGGTGTCTGGGCGGTAGGGGTTCCCTTGGCTTTTTTTGGGGTCTTGGTCCTGAACCTGAACATTTGGCAGGTCTACTTGCTGCTGAGTCTGGAGGAATTTACCAAACTGGTACTGGGATTGGTACGAATAAAACAGGGAAGATGGGTCACGGACTTGACTGCTGTTCATTGACCTATTGCCCATATGAACGTATATTTAGGGTAAGAGAGGTCATAATATGGCTATAAGAACAGTTCTCACCAATGGCACGGTCGTGACCGGTTATGCAAAACTTAAAAACTGTGCTATCTACATAAATGAAGACGGGCGCATCGGAGATATCTTCAACATGCGCCGTTTTGAAGAGAAAAAATTTCCCCCTGACACCCAGATAATAGATATGGGCGGCAACTATGTCATGCCGGGTTTCATTGACTCCCACCTGCACGGGATCGGAGGATATGGAACCGAAGACTGCGATCCGAACTCCATTCTTGAAATGAGTGAAAGGCTTGCTGATTTCGGAGTTTCCGCTTTCATGCCTACGGTCTACACCGATGAGCTGGATGTCATGCTCGCAAGTACCAAAGCCATCGCCAAAGCGATGGGTAAGGAAAAGGGTGCGAAGATCATGGGGATCAACATAGAAGGCCCTTTCATCTCTTTTGCTCGCATCGGAGCCCAGAACCCCAAGGGGGTCCAACCGGTAAACCTGGATATTTTCAACCAGCTCATTGATGCAGGGGAAGGCAAGGTAATCTGCATGACGGTAGCCCCTGAACTCAAACACATGCGCGAACTCGCCTTGCTAGCCCGTGAACGAAACATCGTCCTGCTTGCCGGACACACTGATGCAACCTATGAGAATATCATGGAAGGGATGCAGTGCGGGATTTTCCACTCCACACACTTCTTCAATGCAATGAGCCGCCTGCACCACCGCAACCCTGGAACCGTAGGAGCCATCCTGATCCAGAGGGACATGCAGTGCGAGGTCATCTGTGATGGGGTGCATGTGCACCAAGAGTTGGTAAAGATGCTCCTCAGGGAGAAGCCTCTGGACAACATTGTCATGATAACAGACTCCCTAAAGCCTACCAAACAGAGGTCCGGTCCCAAGACTGCAAATGGTATCCCCTGTGTCATCGGACCAGAAGGTTCGTTTATCAGCATAGAAGACCCGACCTTATTCCTCGGATCGGCACTTACCATGCTTCAGGGATTCAGGAATATGGTTGAATGGGAAATTCCCATTCAACAGGCCTCACAGATGGCTTCAACCAACCCTGCAAGGATTTACTCCTTTGAAAAACAGGGGATGCTGGTTCCCGGCTACAAGGCAGATATTGTCGTGCTTGATGAGAACCTGCAGATGAAGGGACTCTTCATCGATGGAGAGCTTATTCGCGATCGTTTCGCATAAACAAGGAGCTATTTGCATGCAATCACTATTCGAAGGTTTGAAATACCAGAACCTATGGAATTACTTTTATCAACTCTCCCAGATACCCAGGGAGTCGGGCAACGAGGAAGGTGTTCGCCAATTCCTATTGGAGTTTGCAAAGGAACACAATCTGGAGGCCATTGTCGATACCATAGGGAATGTCATTCTCCGCAAGAAGGCTTATCCTGGATATGAAAACCGTCCTTCGGTTGCATTGCAGGGACATATGGACATGGTCTGCGTAAAGACAGAAGAGAGCGACCACGACTTCGACACCGACCCTATCACGTTAGTGCGGGAAGGCGACATCCTGCGCGCCAAGGATACCACCCTCGGTGGCGACAATGGCATTGCCGTGGCTATGGCCATGGACATACTCGCAGATCCCAAAGCGAAGCATGGTCCTTTGGAAGCTATCTTCACCGTAAGCGAAGAGACCGGCCTTACCGGAGCATTTAATATCGAAAAGGAACTCATCCAAAGCAGGCTCCTGATCAATTTGGATAGTGAAGAGGAAGGTGTGCTCTATATCGGGTGTGCAGGAGGCCTTGAGGTCGATGCCTCTCTCAAGGCTGATATGCAAACCATCCCTTCGGACTATGTAGGATTTACCCTCTCAGTGACCGGCTTGCTTGGCGGACACAGCGGAGGAGAGATCCACAAGCAGCGGGCAAATGCCATCAAGGCAGCTGCAAGGGCACTCTCAGCGGTAAAGACAAAGATGTTGTTTGCCGCCTCTGGAGGAAGCAAACGAAATGTAATCCCTTCCCTCTGTACCGTAAGCTTCGCATCCCCCTCCTCTGATTCAAAGGCTGTTGAACAAGCCGTACTCAAGTGTTCCAAGGAACTGCAGGATGAGTACTCCATCAGCGATCCCGGAATCAGATTGGACCTCGTCAAGACCGACAAACCCACGAAGGCAGCCTCTGCCAAACAAAGCGAGGCGTTCATCAGAAGTCTCTATATCGCTCCCCATGGGGTCGATGCAATGAGCATGACCATTGAAGGGGTCGTAGAGACCTCCTCCAATCTTGCGATCCTGGAGTTTTCTGATGGTGAGTTCTCTGTTACAAGCAGCCACCGCTCATCAATCCTTTCCTCTCGTGATGACATCGCCCATAGGATGGGAGAGGCGATGAAAAGCGGAGGTGCCACGGTGGAGTATGTGGGGGCCTACCCTTCATGGAAGCCTAATCCAGACTCTGCCCTCACCAAGTTCTGTGCCAAGGCGTATGAAGAGTTTTCCGGCAAGAAGAGTCATATCACAGCCATTCATGCCGGTCTTGAATGCGGCATAATAAACAGCAGGGTCCCTGGTATGGACTCGGTCTCCTTTGGTCCTGACATGTATGATGTCCACTCGGTAAAAGAGAGGCTCTCTCTCTCCTCCGTAGAGAGGATCATGGGCTTTACCCGCCATCTGCTCTCCATCATTGAGTGACCATACCTAGCTAAACAATGCTTAGAATCGGGTAGGAGGATGAGCCTTAATGGCTCACCCGTCCTCCCACAGAACACGCACGTACCG
>LFRM01343232.1_pt1 | contig 10936 bp, 10 predicted proteins | sample 618341 | NCBI WGS metagenome assembly LFRM01 (sample SAMN03654438, study PRJNA283298) | anaerobic digester metagenome | isolation source: pool of bioreactors CSTR01a, CSTR02a, and CSTR03a thermophilic anaerobic... | place: Denmark: Kgs. Lyngby | collected 2014-05-21
TAGTATCTATACTGTGTCTTATTGAAGCCAGATTAATCATTGTGTCATTATAATTTCTAAGATCTAAAAACTCATCAAAGCTTTTTAAAAAATCTTTTTGATTTTCAGTCTTTTCCATTTCTTTAATTATTTTATTAGCTTTTTTCTTTAACTCCTCAATATCGATTCTTTTATACTCATAATCCTTAAACTTCATTTCTTTCCTCCTAGTAATTATCTATTATTATTTCTTCATCTAAAAAGTCGATATTATAATTTTCTTCAATATAAACTATAATATCATTTAAAGTTTTTTCAACAATATTTTTTGAATTTGAAACTGTTGACACTCCTAGTCCTATATTTTTATGATTGTCATTACTTTCTATTTCGCTAATTGATATATTATACTTATTTTTTAATTTGTTTTTTATGCTCATTGTAATACTTCTTTTTTCTTTTAAACTATTAACATATGAGACTCTTATATTGTAAAATCCAATTCCTACAACCATATCAAAACCTCCTAAACAAGTTTTCCTATAGGGCTTCAGTATAAATATTCATTCTTTTTAAAGGGGAATTTATCTTGAAATACTCTTTATTGTCTTTCAAATACTTGATTACATAAAATGCAAAAAATATATCCAGGATTATAACTATAATCCCTGTATATAAGAGCATAGTTTCATTTGGAATAATATTTCCTGTTAGTAAAGGCATTACAAACGCAATTAAATTATTAAACATATGAGCCATAATAGAATATTTTATGTTGCCAGTTTTTTGGTATATAAAACAAATCAAAAAACCTATAATTGCAGTTGGTATAAATGTTTTACTATGCAAGACACCAAAAAATAGTGACGATAATATCATAGCTGGAAGAGTTTTAATGCTTTTATTGAGCAAATTAAAAAGTACCCCTCTAAAAACAAGTTCTTCAACAATTGGAGCCATAACAACTATTACTAGAAAAAATATAGCTATTTTAACTGGATCTTCGTATATTTCAAGATTACTAGTAAGGTTTGGGCTATCAAGATACCTATCCACTAGTGAACTATCAATAAGGTTTAAAATTTGTATGTATATCACAGATGATAAGTTTAAGATAAAAAACGGTGAAATTAAAAGAAGCGGCTTTAGCTTATCTTCTTTCGGATTATAATTAATTTTTTTCCTATCTACTTTTGAAAGGGGAACTCTAACTATTAAAATATAAAGAATTATATAAAATAATATATTAACTAAATTTATATATACCGAATTTGTTATATTTTCTGAAATATATGCTCCAGAAACCCCTGCTATTATATAAAAAATTAAAAATAGCATAAAAAATCTAATAACCGTTAACCTTTTAAAATAAGTATCCATATACTTTACTGCCTCCTATTTCAATTATATTAACTTTTTACTCTTATAAAAAAGATTTTTGCGAAATAATTTATTTATTAAAATTTTTTTATATTGTCATAAAGCTCCCTTAAATAACTTAAGAGAGCTCTATAAAAAACATATTTCACTTATATTTTTCTATTATACATTAAATCTAAAATTGCATATATCTCCATCTTTTATAATATAATCCTTACCTTCTATCCTAAATACCCCTCTTTCTCTAGCTTTAGCTTCAGAGCCTGATTCAATTAAATCATCGTAGGACATAACCTCAGCTCTAATAAATCCTCTTTCTATATCAGAATGAATTTTACCTGCAGCAATGGGAGCTTTTGTTCCTTCTTTTATAGTCCAAGCCCTAACTTCTTTTGGCCCTGCGGTTATAAAACTAATAAGTCCAAGAAGTCTATAACTTTCCTTTATAAGTTTGTCAAGCCCAGGCTCTACAATTCCATATTCTTTAAGCATCTCTTCCTTCTCATCATCTTCTAATCCTGAAAGTTCTTCTTCAAGCCTTCCACTTATAGTTACAATGCCAGCTTTTTCTGTTTCTACATATTCTCTAACTAGTTTCACAAGATCATTTTCAGTATTATTTACTACATCATCTTCTGAAACATTAAGAGCATATAAAACATCTTTACTAGTTAAGAGAAAAAGTCCTTTTATAAACTCTTTTTCTTCTTCTGACTTTTCAAGACTCCTTACTGGATGTCCTGCTTCAAGATGATCTTTAACTTTTATCAAAGTATCATATTCAAAGATTGCTTCTTTATCTCCTGTTCTTTTTACTCTTTCAGTTTTTTCAATTCTTTTTTCAAGAGTCTCTAAGTCGGAAAGTATTAATTCAACATTAATTGTTTCTATGTCACGTATAGGATCAACAGTCCCATCCACATGGACAATATTTTCATCTTTAAAACATCTTACAACATGAACAATAGCCTCAACTTCTCTTATATGAGATAAAAACTTATTTCCAAGCCCTTCTCCTTTAGATGCACCTTTTACAAGGCCTGCAATATCATAAAACTCTACTGTTGTAGGTATTATCTTTTGAGAATCATATATTTTTTTTATTTTATTAAGCCTCTCATCGGGTAGGCTTACAACTCCAACATTTGGCTCGATAGTAGCAAAAGGATAATTAGCAGCTTCTATTTCTGCTTTAGTTATGGCATTAAATAATGTGCTTTTGCCCACATTAGGTAGTCCAACAATTCCTAATTTCATTTTGTCTCCTCACTTTTTAAAACATCTCTTAAATTATACAGACATCTAGGTTAAAATTCAAGAAAGTTTTAAATACTTTAATTAACAACTACCATAGTATACCAAAAAACGAAAAAAGTCCCTTTTTTATAAAAGGGACTTTCTCATTATTTTTTATTACTTTAAATTAATTATTTTAAAGTAGCGTTAAGTATCCATAAAGCTTTATCATAATAAGTTTCAAAACCTATCATTAAGTCAGCTGTAGGCTCATCGCCTTCATCTGCAGCTAAGTCTCTAACTTCTACTGATAAATCACGAAGATATTTAAAGTCATCTCTTACTATTTTAGCAAAATCTAATCCATCTCCGAAAGATTCGTCTTTTTCTTCTATTTTAGCTATTTCTAGAGCACCTTTTAAACTTCCAACAGGTTTCATATCAATTTGTAACATTCTTTCTGCAACCTCATCAAGGTCCTCAGTTACTTGATCATAGTATTCCTCAAAAGCTACGTGGAATCTATTAAATTGTTTACCAGTTACATACCAGTGTACGTTATGTAATTTTGTGTACATCACTGTAAGGTCTGCAACATATTGATTTAATTTTGTTTCTAAATTTGTCATTAATTAATACCTCCGTAAAATAGTTTTTCATTGTTTTGTACTTTGTAATCATTATATCTTTGTACATATTATAATATACAGCATAATAAAAAACTCTTTCTATATATTCTGTAAACAAACTGTTAATAAACCTACAGCGCCTCTCTTACTTCATGGCTTATAGAGTTTTTTTCCTGGTCTGATTTTAATATTAAAGATGATATTTCATTTTTTAATTCTATTTGAGATAGATTTAAATTTTTCCTTGGTAAATTAATAAATACATTAAAGGCTGCACCTTCAATTGCAGCATGAAGCATCATGGCTGAAACTGCACCGTCCGATATAGCATTTTTATTTCCATATTTTACTGCAAGCTTTAAAGGTTCATAAAGCTTGAATGCTTCAGTTGCAATATCATATGGTACCCTAAGTGTTTCTTTTTTAAAAAACTCTATTTCTTTTTTTCTTTTTTCTTTTTCTTCCAATGTTTCTTTAGGCATTTTAAAAGCTTTTAAGTAAGAGCTATAAGAATAGGCATCTGCTTCCATTAAGTCTATTGCCTTAAGCCTCGCTTCTTTTGCCTGGTCTCTTGCACCTTTAAGCTGTTTTATAACCTCTGGGCTATAATCTTTTGAGCATTTATGTCCTATAGTTAAATTTAATACCATTGCTAAAAGAGATGAGGCTAGCGAAAACGACAAGGCAGAGGCAGCTCCTCCACCAGGGGTTGGTTTTTTTGATTCCAAAGCTTTTGTAAATTCTGATACAGTTAATTTTTTTAACATTATCTACTCCTATTTATAAGTTATTATAATCTAAGTCTTTAAGTATATTAGCTACTTTTTCAATTTCTTTATACATAATCTTATCTTCCCTAATAAAGTCAACTTTTTCTCTCACCTTATTATATATCTTTTTTGTTCCTGCTCCAAGACAAGGATCTTTTCTAAAATCAATTGCCTGAACCGCTGTAAAAACTTCTATAGCTAAAACTTTTTCAGTATTAAAAACTACTTCTCTAAGTTTCCTTGCAGCAAAATTTCCCATAGATACATGATCTTCTTGATTTGCAGATGATGGTATAGAATCTACAGAAGCTGGATGAGATAGAACTTTATTTTCTGAAACTAAAGATGCAGCTGTATACTGAGGAATCATAAATCCTGAGTTTAAACCACCTATTGGAGCTAAAAAAGCTGGGAAATCATTTAGCTGATAATTTACAAGCCTCTCTATTCTTCTTTCAGATATATTTGCAAGCTCACTTAAAGCTATAGCCAAATAATCAAAGACTAAAGCCATAGGTTCACCGTGAAAATTACCACATGAATAGATTTCATTTTCATTTAATACTATAGGATTATCTGTTACGGCATTCATTTCTATGAGTACTTTTTCTAAGGCAAAATCAAGAGTATCTTTTACAGCTCCATGAACCTGGGGAATACATCTTAAGGAATAAGCGTCCTGGACTCTTATTTCATTTTGATGGGTTAAGAGGCTGGATCCCTCAACTAGTTTTAAAATCTCCCCCGCAACTTCAATTTGACCTTTATGCCCACGAACTTTATGAAGTCTTAAGTCGAATGCAGTCTTAACCCCCCTTAAGGCTTCAAGAGAGAGGGCTCCACTGACGTTTGATAGTTTGTATACATTTATACCATCATAAAGTGCGAGTGCTCCAATGCTCGTTAAAGCCTGGGTACCATTGATAAGGGCAAGTCCTTCTTTTTCAAGAAGTTCAACTTCTTTAAGACCTGTAATCTTTAGAGCCTCTTTGGAAGTAATTTTTTCACCTTTAAAAAAGCATTCTCCTTCCCCTATTAAAGAAAGAGCCATATGAGCGAGTGGAGCAAGATCCCCAGATGCCCCAAGAGAACCTTTTTCAGGTATAAAAGGAGTTATTCCTTTATTTAAAAAATCTACCATAAGCTTTATTACAGAAAGTCTAATGCCCGAGTATCCTCTCGCAAGAGCATTTATCCTAAGAAGCATAAGTCCTCTTACTTCTTCCTCTTTCATTGGACTTCCTACACCACATGCATGAGATATAATTAAATTTCTTTGCAAAGTTTTTAATTTATCTCTGTTTATTTTCACCTCTGAAAATTTCCCAAAACCTGTATTTACACCATATACAGGAGTATCTTTCTGAGCAGCTTTTTCTAAAAATTCTCTTGATTTTTTTATTCTTTTTTTTGTACTTTCACTTAAACTTATTTTTTCACTGAATCTTGAAACTAATATAAATTCTTCAAGACTAAGCTTTCCATCTTCTATAATAATCATGACATTCCCCTTTTATATAAAATAAAGCTAATATCAAAATTAATAGTTTTCAACTTATTAATCCATAATATTAGCTTTAAAAGATTTTTATTTCTTTTTTATATCTTCTTTAGTTTCAATTTCTTCAAGTCCCAGTTCTTCTAACTGGTCTCCAGAAACTTTAGAAGGAGCTTCTGTCATTGGATCAAATGCATTTTGATTTTTAGGAAAGGCAATAACATCCTTGATATTATCTGTACCAGCTAAAAACATAACAATTCTATCCATACCAAAAGCTAGCCCACCATGCGGAGGTGGTCCAAATGTAAATGCTTCAAGTAAGAAGCCAAATCTCTCCCATGCTTCCTCTTCAGTAAATCCTAAAAGTGAAAACATTTTTTCTTGTAGAATAGTATCATGAATTCTAATACTTCCTCCACCTAGTTCTTCACCGTTTAATACCATATCATATGCTTTTGCTCTTACATTTAGCGGTTCTTTTTCTAAAAGATGTAAGTCTTCTTCCATAGGTGCTGTAAATGGATGATGAAGGGCAACATATCTATCATTTTCCTCGTCTTTCTCAAGAAGTGGAAATTCCGTTACCCAAAGAAAGTTAAATTCTTCCTTATCTTCTAAAAGACCTAGATCTTTCGCTATATGAACTCTTAAAGCTCCAAGAGATGCAAATACAACATCATCTTTATCAGCTACAATTAAAATTAAATCACCTTTTTTTGCATCCATAGCTGAAATTATTTCATCTACTTTATCGTCTCCTAGAAATTTAGCAATAGGACACTTAATTTCATCTTCTTTAATCTGTATGTAAGCAAGACCTTTTGCTTTATAAGTTTTTGCATATTTCTCTAGTCTATCAATTTTCTTACGGCCAAATTCTCCGCCGCCTTTAACGTTAATAGCACGCACAGATCCACCGTCTTCAATAGCTCCACTAAAAACTTTGAAATCTGAATCTTTAACAAGACTTGAAATATCATTAAGTTCCATATTAAATCTTAAATCAGGTTTGTCTGATCCAAATCTTTCCATGGCCTCTTTATAAGTAATTCTTTTAAAAGGAATTTGTAAGTCTACATTTTTTACATCTTTAAATAATTTCTTTATTAGTCTTTCATTTAAGTCAAGTACATCTTCTTTGTCTATAAAGCTCATTTCAAGATCTATTTGTGTAAATTCAGGCTGCCTATTCGCTCTTAAATCCTCATCTCTAAAACATTTTGTAATTTGGAAATATTTATCAAATCCAGAAACCATAAGAAGCTGCTTGAAAAGTTGTGGTGATTGTGGAAGAGCATAAACACTTCCAGGATAATTTCTTGATGGCACAAGATAATCCCTTGCTCCCTCTGGTGTGCTCTTAGTCAGCATAGGAGTTTCAATTTCTAAAAACCCTTCACTATCTAAGAAATTTCTTACAGACATATAAGCTTTACTTCTGATTTTGAATATTTTTTGCATATCTGGTCTTCTTAGATCTAGATACCTATATTTTAGTCTTATACTCTCAGATGCATCTAAATCTTCTTTAATATATATTGGTGGTGTCTTTGAAACAGAAAGAATCTTTAACTCTTTTGCTATAAGTTCAACCATACCTGTTTTCATATCTTTATTAACAGATTCTCTTCTTTTGACTACGCCTCTAACAGCTACAACATATTCGCCCCTAAGCTCTGTAGCTTTTTCATAGGCCTCTTTTGAAGACTCTTCCCTAAAGACTACTTGTAAAATCCCCTCTGTATCTCTTAGGTCACAGAAAATTAAAGATCCTAAGTCTCTTCTTCTTTGTACCCAACCATTTACTATTATTTCTTCTCCAATATTATCTTCATTAATTAATCCTAGCATATGAGTTCGTCTAAGATTACCAAGTATTTCGCCCATATTATCACTCCTATTTTACAGTTTTAAATATTTCCTCTACATCAAGTTTAACTTCAAATTGTTCTCCGCTATCCATATTCTTTAAAGAACAAACATTATCTTTTATTTCATTACTACCTAGAATCATAGTATATACACTATCAATTCTATTTGCATACTTCATTTGACCCTTTAATTTTTTATCCATATGATCTATATCTACTTTAAGGCCTTTTCTTCTAAGTTTTTCAGCTAGGCTCATGGATATAACCTTAGCTTCTTCGCCTAAAGCTGCAATAAATATATCTATACTTCTAGGTTTTGGTATCTCTATACCGTCCTCCTCAAGGGTTAAAAGAAGCCTTTCTATTCCAAGACCAAACCCCACTGCTGGCATCTCAGGACCACCTATTTCTTCCATAAGGTAATCATATCTTCCTCCACCACAAATTGCTATATCATTATCTAAGATTTCAAAAACTGTTTTAGAGTAATAATCAAGGCCTCTTACAATTCTCTTATCAATTTCATAGTCTATTTCCATAGAATCAAGATAACTTTTCATTTTTTCAAAATGATCGCTACATTCGCCGCAAATATTATCAAGCATTAAAGGCGCTTCTGTTAATATTAATTGACAAGATTTATTTTTGCAATCAAGTATTCTCATTGGGTTTTTATGGTATCTTTCTTTGCAGGTATCACAAAGCGAATCATAGTTTTCTTTTAAAAACTCTTTGAGCTTTATATTATAATCCGCCCTACACTCTGGATGTCCTATTGAATTTATTTTAAGTTTAAGACTTTTGATTCCCATTTCTTCAAAAGCTCTCATAGCTAGAGAAATAACCTCTGCATCAGCTGAAGGGTTTTCACTACCAAACATTTCTATTCCGAACTGGTGGTGCTCCCTAAGTCTTCCTTTTTGAACATTCTCATACCTAAATACTGGAGTAAAATAATATAGTTTTGTAGGCTGCATTTCATTGTAAAGAGAAGATTCTATTATAGCTCTTGCTGATGGTGCTGTTCCTTCTGCTTTTAAGGTAATACTTCTACCACCCTTATCTAAAAAAGTATACATTTCTTTTGAAACAACATCTGTAGTTTCACCTACTCCTCTTAAAAATAAATCTGTATATTCAAAAGTAGGGGTTCTAAGCTCTTTAAAGCCATACTCCTCAGCTATTTTTTTAAATTTATTTTCTATATAATGCCATTTATAAGCATCTTTTGGAAGTAAATCTTTTGTTCCTTTTGGTGCTTGTAGTTCCATTTAAAAACCTCCTAATGATTTAAAAAATCTATCTTGTTTTTCATAAGCTCATCAAACCTTTCGGTGTAGTCATCAAGTCCTTTAAAGTTAAAAAACCTTTCCAGCTTTGAATCTCTTATTTTCTTTGTTACCCCTGAGGCTCCAATTGCATAAACATCATAAAGTTCTTCTATCATGTTTATATTATATATATTTTCAAAACCTTTTTTGGAAAAACCTATATTTTCAATGTTTCCAACAGTGTTTTTTTGTTTATACAGATAATAAGGAATATATTCATTTTTATATAAATTTTCCACTACTATATTATACATACTATTCAGTTCATTTTCCTTAGAAATATCAAATTTTTTATTTAGCACCATTTTTTCATGCATTTTTGATCCTCTTTTTATAGAAAGTCCATGCATTGTTATACTTTCTGGACTTAAAGAAATTATTTCTTTTATAGTTTTCTCAGCTTCCTTTTTTCCTTCTCCAGGAAGGCCAAGAATTATATCCATATTAATATTATCAAATCCTAGCTTTCTTGCGGTGTGATAAACTTCTTTAGTTTCTGTAAAGCTCTGGCTTCTACCTAAGAATTTTATTGTGTTGTCATTTGTGCTCTGGGGATTAATCGATATTCTATCCACTTGAAATTTTTTCATTGTCCTAAGCTTATTTTCATTTATAGAGTCAGCCCTTCCTGCCTCTACTGTAAACTCATGTATACTTTTATCTTTAATAAATTTATTGAAAATACTTTCCATAACATGATAAAACTCTTCATCACTTACAGAAGTCGGAGTACCTCCTCCAAAATACACATTTTTAATCTTTAAACTTTTTTCTTCTATAAATTTACTTATAATATTAATTTCTCTGATTAAAAGATTTAAATATTTATCTTTATATGGATTATTCTTGTAAATATTAGAAGTAAAAGAGCAGTATAAACACCTTGTTGGGCAAAAAGGCATTCCTATATAAATATCTATTAAATTATCTTCTAAAAGCGAAAAATCTCTTATAATATTATATTCTTTTTCTGTAACTTCTAAAAGAATATCTATTTTTTCCTCTTCAACAAGATAATCATTTGTGAGTATTTCCCTAATTTCTTCTTTAGTTTTACCCTCTTGCATTAAAGTTAAAACTGTTTTTGTAGGTCTAATTCCATTTAAAATTCCCCATTTTATTTTCTTTTTATTTTTATTCTCAAGTAAAAGTAAAAGCTCTTTTTTCAAAGTATTAATTCCCTTATAACCATAAATATACTCTGCACCAAAAAAATCGATACAGAGTTTTTTATTAGATATGTGAATATTAACATCTATATCTTCTTTAAGAGAAAACTTATTAATTGAGATGTTTTCTTTTTTATAAAAAAGTGAAACTATATGATATACATGATATCTTATATCCTCACTACAGTTAATTTTTATCATAAGTCACCTATCTTAAAAATGGATTGCTATTTTTTTCTCTACCAACAGTTGTAATATTTCCGTGACCAGTGTAGACAATAGTATCATCTGGTAAAACTATTATTTTATTTTTTATAGTCTCAATTAATGTATTATAATCTCCTCCTGGAAGATCAAATCGTCCTATAGATCTTTCAAACAAAACATCTCCAGAAAATAAATGATTATCCATTAAAAAACTGACATGTCCTGCGCTGTGCCCTGGAGTTTCAATAACTTTAATTTCTTTACCATTAAAATCTATTATATCTCCTTCATTCAGGTAATAATCTGGCTCTTTTATAGTTCCAAAAACCATTTCACCCCTATTTATATATTCCATATCCTTTTTTGATATATAAACCGGTGCATTAAAAGATTCAGAAATAAAATCAGACGCTCCTACATGATCTATATGTCCATGGGTAAGAAGTATAAACTGTAAATTTATTTTGTTTTTATCTAAAAAGTTTTCTATAAGTTTTCCCTCGTCTCCCGGGTCTACTATAAATCCATTTAAACTGGTCTCATCATAAACTACATAGCAGTTTTCCATATAGCCACCAAGAACTAATTTTTCTATCTTCATATATAACTCCTAACTAAAATTCTTTTTTGCTATCAAGTAAAATACTTACAGGACCATCATTTATAATTTCTACCTGCATGTCCCCGCCGAATTCTCCTGTTTTTACATTAAATCCTTTATCTTTTACATACTGGATCAGTTTATCATACATTTTTTCAGCTTCCTTAGGATTTAAAGCATTTATATAACTAGGCCTTCTTCCTTTTCTTGCATCCCCGTAAAGAGTAAACTGAGATATTATAAGAATATCACCCTTTACATC
>LFRM01390386.1_pt2 | contig 10935 bp, 9 predicted proteins | sample 618341 | NCBI WGS metagenome assembly LFRM01 (sample SAMN03654438, study PRJNA283298) | anaerobic digester metagenome | isolation source: pool of bioreactors CSTR01a, CSTR02a, and CSTR03a thermophilic anaerobic... | place: Denmark: Kgs. Lyngby | collected 2014-05-21
GATATTATTTAGGCTAAATGGTTGAAATATTGTTGACATAAAAGTTTATTGTAACTATCATATAGTAGTCAATCAAAGCAAAAAATATTTTACTTAAGAAAGGGCTAATTTAAAATTATGAACAATCAACTAGAATTAATGAGAAAAGGAAATATAAAGAAAGCTCTAATACATCTTGGTTTACCAACTGTTTTAGGACTTTTAATGACAGGATTTTATAACTTTGTAGATAGCTACTTTGTAGCTCAGTTAGGTACAGAGGCCATGGGGGCAATTTCGATAACTTATCCTCTGTTAACCCTTATACCTGGGATAGCACTTTTATTTGGAAATGGGGGCTCAGCTTTTGTATCTAGATTACTTGGATCAAATAATACTGATGAGGCTGAAAAAGTTCTTTCATCAACAATTGCCTATGCTATTATTTTTGGAATATTTATACAGTTAGCATTATTTTTTCTTCCAGAGCTCTTAACTTTTATGGGGGCATCAGAAAATGTTTTACCTTATGCCTTAGAATATAGCCAAATATTATTTATATCATTTATATTTCATATTCCATCTATTGCTTTAATGAATCTTGTTAGAGCCGAGGGTGCAATAGGTCTTAGTATGGCTTCCCAGGTAGTGGGTGCGTTACTTAATATAATTTTAGATCCTCTTTTTATATTTACATTTAATATGGGTATAAGAGGTGCTGCAATAGCTACAGGTATTTCACAGTTTGTTGCCTTCTCAATGCTTTTTAGTTATTATTTATTTAATTTTAGTATTTTAAAATTTTCATTAAAGAAAGTAAAATTAAAAAAATGGATTATAATTCCTATACTTCAAATAGGAATCCCACTTTTTTCGATAAATATGTTTCAAAGTGTTTCTCTTGGACTAGCAAACAAATTCGCATCTTTTTATGGGGACAATACAGTTGCTGCTCTCGGAATTGTAAACAGGGTTATAGGCATGTCAACTTTTGCTATAACTGGGTTTTCAAGAGGTTACCAAACATTTATCTCTTATAACTTTGGAGCTAAAAATATGGAGAGGGTAAAAGAAGCTACTAAAGTGGCAGTAGCGTGGAGCCTAATAGGAGCTGTAATATTATCCCTATTACAAGTGATTTTCTCATCTAGTATAATAAACGCTTTCTCTGAGAGCCAAAGTGTTATTTTAAAGGCTAACAGTGCTATGTTTGCGGGAAGTATATTCTTTTGGACATATGGATTCCAAGCTATGGGTGTAATTTACCTCTTAACAACAGGGAAAACTATGATAGGGTTTTTATTTTCTATAGCAAGGCAAGGTATTTTATTTATACCTATTATAATTATACTTAATTATTCTTTTGGAGAGCTGGGTGTATACTACGCTCAAGGTATAACCGATGTATTAACAAGTTTGCTCCTTATTACTGCGTTTTTATATTATAGAAAAAATAAGAAATTACTATAATAAAATTATAGTATAATAGTTTAAAAGCAGTAAAAGGAGAAATAATGAGCAAAAAACATTCAAAATTATTTAACTACATTGCTCCAGTTTATGCTATGTTTTATAACTTTCAGGTTAAATATTATAGGGAAACTTTGTCTAAGATGAAAGATGTTATAGATCTTAAAGAATATAAAACAGTTTTAGATATAGGCTGTGGTACAGGGGCTCTTTGCTACGTATTGTATGAAAATAAACTCAAGGTAACGGGTATAGATGTAGCAGATAAAATGATAAATAAATCAAAAGAAAAACTAGCTAAGACTGATGTGAAGATTTTAAAAGTTAAGCCTAATGAAAAATTTCCTTTTGAGGATAAAAGTTTTGATATTGTAATTTCTTCTTATGTAATTCATGGTCTAAAGCCAAAGGATAGGGCTTTTGTATATAAAGAAGCTTCAAGACTTGCTAAAGAAAAAGTTATCTTCCATGAATATAATGAAAATAGGGCTATTTTAACAACAATAGTAGAATGGCTTGAAAGAGGTGACTACTTTAATTTTATAAAGATAGCAAAAAGTGAAATGGCGACACATTTTGAAAAAGTTAAAGTAGTAGATGTTTATAAAAGAGCAGCATGGTATATTTTAACACCTAAGGATAGATAGCTTTCTGAAAATAAGGAAAATAAAAATATAAATAAAAATCTGTCTAAATTATGTTTAATTAATTATATAAAAGTTATGTTAACCATGAATAAGAGGGTGCGTTTATGAAGGCAAAGGATGATAAATTTCAAGATAGTAGAAGAAAAGCTTGGGGAACTTTTTTAAAAGATGTCCTTATTTGCTCTTTAGGTTCTTATGGAGGGCCTGAAGTTCATTTTGGAGTTTTTATTGATCAAATGGTTATCAAGAAAAAATATTTAACAGAAAAAGAATTTGCAGAGCTTATTGCATTGACTGGAATACTTCCAGGCCCGAGTAGTACTCAAACAATAGTATCCATAGGATATAAGTTTGGAGGACCTTACCTCGCTTTTCTTACTTTGCTTGTTTGGGCTATGCCTGTAATTATTATAATGACTCTTCTTTCATTTTTAGGGCAGTTTTTAGAACAGATAAATATGTCTGAAAATATACTTCGTTATATCGGTCCAATGGCTGTAGGATTTATAATAATAGCATCAATTACTATAGGTAAAAGAGTAGTAACAGATAAGATTACAATCCTACTATTTATTTTTGGAGCAGTAACTACTTATATTTTTAGGCAGTCTTATGTTTTTCCACTAGTTTTGATATCAGGAGGCATAATAAGCATACTTACCACGAAACAAGAAAAGTTATGGAACAAGGTAAAAATAGAACCGCCATGGAAGTATTTAATTGCTTTTTTTGGAATTATGATAACAAGTTTTATTCTTTCTTATTCGTTAAATAATATTATCGTTACACTTTTTGAAAAGTTTTATAGGTTTGGATATTTAGTAATAGGGGGCGGTCAGGTTGTAATTCCATTTATGCACAGTGAGCTCGTTGAAATAAACAAATATATGACAAACAGTGAATTTTTAACAGGTTTTGGTTTAGTTCAAGGACTTCCTGGACCAATGTTTAGCTTTAGTGCTTATGCTGGTGGAATGGCTAGCAGAGAAGGAGGAGTTATTCTTCAATTACTAGGCGCTGCATTCAGTGCAATAGGAATATTTCTTCCAGGACTTTTACTTATATATTTTATTTATCCTGTTTGGGATAATCTTAAAGAAATCAAAGCAATAAAAATCTCTTTAAAAGGAATTACAGCTGTTGCTGCAGGTCTAATTTTTATTTCATCTATTATATTGATGCAAGAAAGCGGCTTCAGCTACGACAACATTTTAGTTACAGTATTTACAATACTGATTTTATATACTAAAAAACTCCCTGCTCCAGTAATAGTCTTAGGAGTGCTTATCTTAGGTTTTCTTATCTAAGTAAATTTCGCTTTTCTTATTGATACTTTAGCCAAGTTAGAGTAATATTAAACATAAGAAGATAACGTTTACTTAGTATGAAAAAATGGAGGCGAAAAATGTCAAAAGAAATCAATATTGAAGGTAGTTACAAAGCGTTCGATGAAACAGATTTATATTTTAAAAAAGACATTCCTAAAGACCCTAAGGCGATAGTAGTAATAGTCCATGGCTTAGCTGAGCATCTTGGAAGATATGATTACGTAGCAAAAGAATTTAACGACTTCGGCTACGGTGTATACCGCTTTGATAATAGAGGTCACGGAAAATCTGGAGGAGAAAAAGGATATATTGATAATTTCACTTATTTCTTTGATGATGCTGACCTTGTTGTAAATGAGGCAAAAAAAGATTACCCTAATTTACCAATATTCATGCTTGGACATAGCATGGGTGGATTTATTGCGGCAGGTTATGGAGTTAAATATCCAAATAAACTAAGAGGACAAATTTTATCTGGAGCAGCTCTTACCTTGCTTCCAACATTTGAGGATTTAAAAAATGCTGAATTTGATAAATATCCAAGAGTAAAAGTTCCAAATGCATTATCTGCAATAATATGTAGAGATAAGGCTGTAGTAGAAGACTATAACAATGATCCTTTAGTTTTAAAAGAAACTAACCAAAAACTACTAGGTGAGACCTTTGTAAAGGGACCTGAATGGCTTGAGAAAAACGTAAAGAAATACACATATCCTTGCTTAATCTTACATGGTGATGATGATAGAATTGTAACTATGGATGCGAGTAAATGGTTTTATGAAGAAATTAATTCCTCAGATAAAGAAATCAAACTTTATAAAGATTTTTTCCATGAAATATTAAATGAAAAAGAAAAAGATATAGTGATAAAAGATATTAAAGAATGGATAGACAAAAGGATTTAAACTAGAGAAGAAAAAGGGATGCTAAAATTTTACAGCATCCCTTTTTCTTATTAAAATTTATAGCCGTTTTATATATAAAAACTAACCAAACCTATTATAATGGACTTTATTATAAAGCAAGTCTTCTTTTTTATGTGGATCTTTTGTTTCGTCCGGATATCCAATTGCAAGCATGCATTCTACCCTAAAGTTTTTTGGAATATTTAAAAGGTTCTTAACATTTTCCTCTACACTTTTATTTTTATCATCAAGTCTATCACGAACTTGAATCCAGCATGAAGTAAGACCTAAAGATTCAGAGATTAGCTGAATAATTGTTGCCATAATCGACGCATCTTCAATCCATATATCAGTTATTTCTGGATTAGCAGCTATCACAATTCCAAGGCCTGCACCTTTAATATGGCTAGAAACTCTTCCTCTTACATCTGAAAGATCTTTTAGAGTTTTTTTATCGTTAATAACTATAAGCTCCCAAGGTTTTAAATTTCTTCCTGTAGGCGAACTTAAGGCTCCCTGAACTATTTTTTCAACAATATCATTATTTATTTCCTTGTCTTTATATCTTCTAACTGTTCTTCTACTCATTAGTAAATCCAACATTATTTATATACCTCCTTTTAAAATCAAATAGTATCTATGAATTTATATTTATTATAAATCCCTTTTTCCTACTTATATGATAAAATAAGTTTAATTGCGTTTTATTTAAAAAAGCTGTGATAATATTATATCATAAGAGCTGAAAATTAAGTTTTAAAGGTTTTTAATAAATAAATTTATAGGGTAGGATAGCCAAATGGAGAAAACAACAAATGCAAAGTTAAATATAATAGTTTCAATGTTAATATGGGGAAGTATTGGAGTATTTGTTCGGGAAATAACCCTTTCTAGTATAGAAATAGCATTTTTAAGAGCCTTTATTGGAAGTATGTTTTTAATAATTGTTATTTTACTAAAAAGAATAAAACTGGATAAAAAGTTATTAAAGAAAAACATTGTGTTTTTAATTTTGTCCGGTATGGCGCTTGCAGCTAATTGGTTTTTACTCTTTGAAGCTATGAAATACACAACAATTTCTAATGCAATTTTAAGTTACTACTTTGCTCCTATTTTCATTGTCCTTTTCTCAGCTATCCTATTTAAAGAGAAAATTACTTTTAAAAATATATTTTATCTACTCATTTCAATAACAGGACTTTTTATAATTATGAAATCAGATGGATTAGAAGTAGGGAATGGTTTTAATCATATTAAAGGTATACTTTACGGTCTTAGTGGAGCTATTGTATATGCTATTATTGTTATTTTAAATAAATATATTAAAGGATTGTCAGGAGTCCATACAACTGTATTGCAGCTTTTAATTGCATCAATATCACTTACTCCTTTTATTTTTAAAAATAGTGGATATAAGTTTTTAGCTTTAAATAACAAAATGTGGTTTTTTATATTAACTCTTGGTATAGTTCATACTGGTGTAGCATATTTATTATATTTTTCAGCAATAAAAAATGTAAAGGGAAAATCAATTGCGATTCTTAGCTATCTTGATCCGATAGTTGCAGTGCTAACGGCCTTTATATTTCTCCAGGAATCTATGAATAAATTCCAGATTTTTGGAGCATTATTAATATTAGTATCCTCATATCTAAGTGAAATCACTAGTGAGAATTAGTTTTTAAAAAGTATCTTTAACTTTTAAATATTCTAGTTTTCATAGCATTTGTTACCAATTAAATAAATAAAAAGCTTTATAAAGAGAATATCACCTTTTCTCTTTATAAAGCTTTTATATTTACTCCTAATTATAAGATCAATTATTTAGAAAAATTATCCATTGAAAAATCCATTTTTGGTATTACATCTGAAAGATATCTTAAACTTTCTTCTAGTTTTTCTTTGTCATCTCCAAACATTTCATTTATTTGTTCCATGGCATTCATTAAAAAATAATTTGTACCCTCTATTAAAATATTAATTGCATGTTCTGTCGGTTTTACTATGACTTCACGCCTGTTTTCTGGATTTACTTCACGAGTTACAAATTTTTTTTCTACTAGAGAATTTACTAGCTGCGTAGTTTGTTGCTTACTAATATCTACTTTTAAAGACAGTTCTCCCATGGTCATAGACTTATTTTGTTTTAAATATCCTACAGCAGCCATTTGGTGCCCATTTAAATCATACTCTTCTCTTAAAAACTTTATATAAGGTTTACTTAAATACTCATGAGTCATGCATATATAGTAGAAAAGAAGGGATAAGAAGTCATCTTCTAAAATTAATTCTATTTGTTTTTCTGGTTTTATTGATATCAATTAATCCACCCCCTATGTAGTATTAATTGTAGCATTCTATATGAAAAAAAACCAATTTATTATGGTATGTAGCTAAATAATATAATTATACTTAAATTTAAAAGTAAGGATAGACAAAATATATTATTAATGTTATAGTATTAACGAACTAGTAAATAGATGTTTACTGTTAAGGTATATTTACAGTTAACTTATACTTACTAAGAAAAGCAATTGAATAAATAGGGGGAATAAAATGAAAATATCAAAAAAGTTTTTTAGTGTACTTTTACTCTTGACTATGTTTTTATCCTTATCAGCTTGTGGAAAAGATGAAGATAAGACTTCACTTGAAACACCATCTGAAAGTGTAAGCTCAGATGAAAAGTGGGATAAAGAAGTAGACATATGTATTGTAGGATATGGTCTTGCAGGAGCAGCTGCAGCTGTTGAAGCAAATGATATTGATCCTGAAGCTGAAATATTAATTCTTGAGAAAATGCCAATAGAAGCTGCTGGAGGAAATTCAATAGCATCAGGACAAACATTTATAGTACCTCAAAAGGAAGACATAGAAACTTTTAAAAGTTATATGAAGGCTTGTAACGAGCCAAATCCAATTCCTGAAGATTATCTTGATTGGTGGAGTAATGAAATGGCTGATCAAATAGGATGGATAGTTGAAACAATGGACAGTGTTAATTACGAAGTTGGATATGTAGGGGGCGGACCACTTGAGTGGGGGAATATGGTGGTTGAGTTTGCAGATCTTGAAGGCTCTGACTTTAAAGGAACATCAGCCCATATAAGAGAAAAAGATGGTCCATCATTTGAAGCTGGTGGAGTTTGGAAAGGTTTTGCAAAGGTAGTTGAAGATAGAAAATTAGAAGTTTTATATGATACGCCTGCGGTTGAACTTATTCAAGACCCTGAAACAAAAGAAATTTTAGGGGTTATTGCTGAAACATTAGAAGGAAAAACTATTAAAATTAAAGCAAATAAAGGTGTAATTATGGCCTGCGGTGGATTTGAAAATAATTTAGAAATGCAAAGAAATTTCCATGGAATGGATGAAGTATATACATCAGGAACTCCTGGCAATACTGGAGATGGAATAGAAATGCTTCAATTAGCTGGAGCTAAATTATGGCATATGAATAATCAAACACAATCCGGAGGGTTTTGGCTTGGAGTTAAAGTTCCTGACTTTGAATCTACATTTATAAGGCAAATGGTATTTAAGACAGGTTCATGGCTAGAAGTAGATTCAGAAAGTGAGCGTTTTTATGATGAGTCCCGTGATTACCATCGTCAACATATGAAGTTTAAAGAACATGGAAGATATGTAGATTTACATCATGAAAGAGCACTTCCTGTAGATTTAATCTTTGATGAAACTACAAGGCTTGGAGATATGGTTATAACACCTTGGTTATCATGGCCTATAACAACTGAAGGATATCAGTGGTCAGCAGATAATCAAAAAGAAATTGATGCTGGGTGGATTATAAAAGCTGATACCATAGAAGAACTTGCAGAAAAAACTGGAAGAGATCCTATTAAATTAAAGGAAACAATTGATAATTATAATGCTATGGTAGATAAAGGTGAAGATACAGATTTTGGTAGAGACCCTGAAAAAATGACTAAAATTGAAACAGCTCCTTTTTATGCAGTTTCTTTAACTCCAACATTAGTTGCGACAACTGGTGGGGCTAAGAGAGATATTAATTCAAGAGTACTAGATTGGAACGACGAACCAATTCCTAACTTATATTCAGCGGGAGAACTTGGAAGCTACGTTTCAAATCTATATCAAAACGGTGTATTTTTGTCTGAAGCAATATTATCAGGAAGAGCAGCATCACAACATATTTTAGATGGAAAAAGTTCAGTTACAACAGAAGTTACAATCAACGATGTATCTGATGTAAAAGAAGAAGTTAAATATGTTGACGGAGTTTATGAAGCTGAAGTTGAAGACACTACTGGTGTATTTACAATAGCTGCAACTGTTGTAGATGGCAAAATAAGCAAAGTTGAAATAGTTGATGGGGCTGAAAATGCTTACATTACTGATGATCAGCTTAAAGAATTTGAATCTTCAATAGTAGAAGAGCAAAGAGTAGATGTTGATGCAGTATCTGAAGCAACTATGTCATGTAATAGTATTTCAGATGCTTTAAAAGAAGTTATTGAAATTCAAAAATAAAACAAATTTAAAGAAAAAAGTGACCTATCATTTTAAATAGGTCACTTTTTTGATATATATTTTAAAGTTAAATTTTATTACAAGATATAGATACTTGATCTTTTTCAACTGTCTTAATTCGAGAAAAGAAGTAATAATATTTTAAAACAATAATTATTGCGATAGCAATCCGTGCATATATGCTATCAATTAAAATTGCAGTAGATATTAAAAGCAGAGAAACAGGAATTAGTATAGAAAATTTTCTTTTTAAAGTCATAGATCTATTTTCTATAAATTCTTTTAAATAATTTTCGTATAATTTAGTTTTTAAAAACCATCTGTGGAAACGTGTGGAACCTTTTGCAAAGAAATACGAAGCAAGAAGTAAAAATGGTGTTGTAGGAAGTATAGGAAGTGCAATTCCTAGTATACCTAGTCCCATAAATAAAAAACCAAGAATAATATATATGATTTTTGTTATTTTTGTTTTCATAAATTGCTCCTAATATATGTTCTAATGATCTAAATTAAGTAACATTTAAAACTACTTTAAGGACACATAAATGTTAACACTAGAACTAATGAATATCAAGATATATTTAGAATTTGGTTAAAGATATCAAGATTGAGTGAATTTATAATTAAATAAATAGTCTATATATTTCTACATAAAAACCATGTATTGACTCTAAAATATTTTTGAATCCTTTATAATTATGGATATTTATTTAAAAGGTGTAGAATATATAATTAGATAGTTAATTTGATTATTGATTAATGAGAGTTTAATGGTTCAGATTATAAATTAAAACCTAGGAGGAATAGTAGAATGGGTAGGAAAGTTGTAATAGTTGGTGGGGTAGCTGGTGGTGCATCTGTAGCAACAAGGGTAAGAAGACTTGATGAGTCTGCTAAGGTGATAGTTTTTGAAAAGGGACCTTACCCTTCTTTTTCAAATTGTTGTTTACCCAACTTTTTGAGTAGACAAATTGCTAGTAGTGAGTCCTTACTATTAATGACAGTTGAAAATTTTAAAAATCAATATAATATTGATGTTAGAGTTTTAAATGAAGTAATTAAAATAAAAGCAAAAGATAAAAAAATAATTGTTAAAAATATTGAAACAGGTAAAGAATATGAAGAGAGTTATGATGAACTTATTCTAGCTCCTGGATCTAATGCTATAATGCCAAGAAGTATAAAAGGTATTGATAAAAAACATGTTTTTTCAGTGAAAAATGTACCAGATATTGTTGCTCTAGATAATTATATTAGTGAGAATAAAGTTAAAGATATTGTAGTAGTTGGTGGAGGATTTATTGGGCTTGAAGTTATGGAAAATTTAAAACTTAAGGGATATAACTTAAGTCTTGTTGAGGCTGAGAATCAAATAATGGATCCATTAGATTACGATATGTCTCAAATTTTAAATAGAGAAATTGTAGGCAAAGGTGTAAATCTTATATTTAATGATGCTGTAAAAGAAATTCATGATGACAGGGTAATTCTTGGTTCAGGTAAAAAGATTTTATCTGACTGCGTTGTTATGGCAGTTGGAATATATCCTGAAACGAGTCTTGCAAAAAACTCAGGAATAGAGCTTGGAGTAACAGGTGGCATTAAAGTGAATCAACACTATGAAACAAGTATCCCAGGTATTTATGCAGTGGGAGATGTCATAGAAAGCAAACACTTTATTACAAGGAAGCCTACAATGCTATCTTTAGCAGGGCCAGCTCAAAGGCAAGCAAGAGCCTGCGCTGATCATATATATGGACTGCCATCTAGAAACAAAGGTGTTGTAGGATCATCAATAATTAAACTATTTGATATGAATGCAGCTTCCACTGGATTAAACGAAAAACAATGTAAAGAATCAGGAATTGACTATATGTATTCCTATATAATACCAAAAGATAAAGTAGGAATAATGCCAAATTCTAATCCATTATTTTTTAAACTTATATTTGATTATCCAAGTGGCAAAATTCTCGGAGCTCAAGCTGTAGGTAAAGGTAATATAGATAAGAGAATAGACCTCGTTGGATCAATAATTCAAATGAACGGTACATTATATGATCTTAAAGAAATGGAATTAGCATACTCACCAGA
>LFRM01145915.1_pt1 | contig 10934 bp, 8 predicted proteins | sample 618341 | NCBI WGS metagenome assembly LFRM01 (sample SAMN03654438, study PRJNA283298) | anaerobic digester metagenome | isolation source: pool of bioreactors CSTR01a, CSTR02a, and CSTR03a thermophilic anaerobic... | place: Denmark: Kgs. Lyngby | collected 2014-05-21
GCATAACCATTTTTGATTAAATAGTTCATTGCATAGCCATCTTTTACTTCCTTAATGTCTCCCTTTTTACCTTGTCCTTTAACATCTTTTATAAAAATTACTCTCATTAACTCACCCACTACCTTTATTATACTATAATTTGATTAACTTGTCTTGAAAATCATTTTATTTGTTTGTTACGTATTCTGTTTGCCAATAGTTCTATTTTCTTAAATCTATGATAAAGTCCGGATTTAGTTATGCTAGTATTTGTTTCAACACTAATAATTTCACTTAATTCATTTAACGAGGCATCTGGATACTTTAAGCGATAAAGAGCTACGACTTTAACTTTATCATCCAATAAATCAAGGCTACCTTCGTCTTCTATTATTTTTATATCTTCAACTTGATTAGTCGCCGTTTGTATGATTCTATCAACATTTGCTTGTTCACAATTATTAAGACGATTTGTCATGTTTTTGTGATCACGATATATTCTTATATCTTCAAAATATAAAACGGCACTACTAGCATTAATTATTCTAAGAAAATCACTAATTTTTTCGGCCTCTTTAATATATACCATGTATTTATTATCACGCATTAAAATTTTGCTGTTTAATTGATATTTATTTAATAATTTATTTATAAACTTTGCATAATCCTTATCATTAACAACAAACTCTAAATGATATCTTGATTTTTTAGGATCATTAACACTACCAATAGCCATAAAAAGGCCGCGCAAATAAGCTCTTTCTGATTCACTATCATCAATAATATAATCCATTGGAATTGATTGAAAAGCATTGTTTTTACGAACACTTAAATCCGTTAAAATCAAGTCAACATTATCTATAATTTCTAAAATATAATGATATCCTTTAGTAAAGTTGTAGCCATTTCGCACTGTTACTTTAGCGTTTATTTGATATAAATCTTTAACTAAATTAAAAATTCGGCGTGCAACACTGGCATTTTCTGACACAATTTTTATTGTTTCATCAATAATACCGATATTTCTAAAAATTGCTGATAACTCTGCAATATATTCCATATCAATTGAATCTATTTTACTAATTTCATTTTTAACAACACTAGTAAATGACACGTAATCCCTCCTATAATAGATAAAGGAAAATGTATGATGCTAATTTCTTATAATCATGACGAATGCTTTCGTTAATAATCATTGTAAAGTCTGATGCAATCACCTCTACACCTAAGTTGTTAACATTATTTACATCATAGATTACTGGGTCTTTTTGTTCTAAGGTCTCATATTTTTTAGTTACAGCCTCAGATATCTTTCCTTTATTTATAACTGCTACATCAATTTTTCTTTTGCCCAAATATTTATTTAATAATTTTATGTGATGACTTACATTAAAATTATCAGTTTCCCCAGGCTGAGTCATAATGTTACAAACATACATTATTTTGGCCGGACTAGCTTCTAGAGCTTCAACTACACCATCACAAATTAAATTTGGAATAATACTAGTAAAAACACTTCCCATACTTAAAATTATTAAATCAGCTTCAGCTATAGCTTTAATTACATTAGGATTAATAATTGGATTTTCTTTATAAAAAACATTATGTATAACTAAATTACTTTCAGTAATATTGTGTTCACCTTCAATAATTGAACCGTCTTCCATCTCACCCATTAAAACAACATTATCTTCAGTTAAGGGTAATACTGCTCCTTTTAAATTTAAAATTTTAGATAGCGTTTCAATTCCATCAGACATATTTCCACTTATGTTTGAAGAAGCAGTTAATAGTAAATTACCAATCGTATGTCCATTTAAACCACTATTAGTTTCAAATCGATAATTAAGTAATTCTTCAAATAACGGCTCAGTTTCAGATAGTGAAACTAGTACCCTTCTTATATCTCCAACAGCTGGAATCTTAAATTCCTTACGAAGACGACCAGTACTGCTTCCGTCGTCACTAACTGACACAACAGCATTTATATCAATAGGAAACATTTTTAAGCCACTTAACAAAGTGGATAAGCCTGTTCCTCCTCCTAATACAACAATTTTTTTCTTCATTAAATCACCTTGCTATATTATACTATATTTTAACTTTTTTTAATAATCAATATTACTATTTATTATAGTTTTCTTTATTAACTTGTCTTCCCCTTGCAATTGCTAAAGCATCATCTGGTACATTATCAGTTATTGTTGATCCTGCTGCAACAAAAGTGTTTTTTCCAACTGTAACAGGTGCCACTAAACTAGAGTTGCATCCTATAAAAGCATTATCTTTAATAATAGTTTTATGTTTTTTAAATCCGTCGTAATTAGCAGTTATTACTCCACAACCTATATTAACATGTTCACCAATTTCCGAATCTCCTATATATGATAAATGTGGTATTTTTGTATTATTCTTTATGGTGGCATCTTTAAGTTCTACAAAAGATCCGATTTTTACATCATCACCAATTTTATTGTTTTCTCTTAGATATGCATATGGCCCTACGGTATTGTTATTTCCAACACTACTATTAATAATTTGAGAATTAAAAATAACTGTATTGTCACCAATTATTGAATCTTTAATATATGTTCCCATGTGAATTATTACATTATTACCAATAATAGTTTTACCTTCTATTAATACATTGGGGTAGATCGTAACATTGTCTTTAATTACAACTTCTTTATCTATATAGGTATTATTTTTATCAATATATTTAATCATTTTGTTCCTCCTTAATTATATCTGCTTATTTAAATTTGTTTAACGTTATTACAACCGGTTTTGTCAACTTTATAATTTGTACATCCCATAAAAAAGTTTTTATCGGTTTTATTTTGCTTTACTATTAAAAATCCATCATTACATTCATTACATGCTATTATGTTTTTTTTCATAACTAGACTATTTGTTTTAAAATCACATAGTTCCTTTTCATTACTACAAACATATAAATTACTTATATTTAAATTGTTAAATGTTTTTTTTGTTAATGGATGTTTACAAACTGGACATAAATCTTCTTTTTTACCAAAAAATTTATTCTTACTATCGGTAATAGATACATTAGGGTAGTCTTTTAATTCAACTAAAAATGAAGATGGATTATTATTAGGTGTAATAATATAAACCTTATTTTTAGTACGTGTTAATGCGACATAAAATAAACGGCGCTCCTCAGCAAATTTAAAACTATTGTCACTAACAGAAATCATATCCAAAATCGGATCATTTTTTATTTGTGATGGAAAACCGTAAACTCCTTCACTACCATTAATTATGATAACGTTATCAAAACCTAATCCTTTAGAACTATGAGCAGTAAGAAAGGTGATTTTTACATTTGGAAAGTTAATTGATTTAATTTTATCTTGTTCATATTCATAAAATAACTTAGTATTAAGCAAATGATATTTATCAAAGTTATATCTTCCAATTAATAATATCGATGAATTTTCACCATAACCTGCAACAATATTTTCAATACATTCATTTACTGTGTTTGCGCGACTCATTGATTTTTGTTCATCCTCATCATAATTAACGATTATTACAGGTTTACTTAATCTTTTTTGAGCTTTCAACTTCTTCTTAATTTGTTTGCTATTTTTCATTACAAACTTACCTGCAATATCAATTAATTCTTGACTATTACGATAAGTATTTGTTATTTGTAATTCTTCCCCATAGCCCATTAACTTTTTAAATTCTGTAAATAACGTTACATCTGAACCCGCAAATGCAAAAACTGCTTGCCAGTCATCACCAACAGCAATTACCTTGGCATCACTTAATCTAGATACTTCTTTTGTTAAATTAAAGCGTTGAAGGGAAATATCCTGGTACTCATCAATAATAATGTATTTATAATCTAAATTTATTTGATTTTTATCTATGTTTTTTAATAAATCATATGAATTGTTAATCATATCATCAAAATCAATCAAATTATTAAGTTTTAATTCCATTTCATAATAATAATATAAATCCTTAAAAAAAGTTAAAAACATTACTGTTCTCTTATCATCCTTATGTTTATTAATTAACTTATCTAATTCTTCAAACTTAAATCCTTTTGATTTAAAACTACTAAGAAAATCCATACAAAATAAGATGAACCTCATGTAGTAAGTGTCTTTACTACTTTCTGATAGTTGATTATATATTTCCTTATCATCTTTTTTTCTTAAAACTATTCCATTTTTTTCTAATTCTTCTTTTAAATGAGTTATTAGATCTTCTCCATCTTCATATTTGGAATAGGTTGCTATTAAATTTGTTTTGTGTTTATCATGAAGTCTTGATTTATAGGCTATACCTTTACGATACCAAATGTTTTCAAGGTAGTTATATCTGTTATTACTTCCTTTTTCATTTATACCATAATGCTCTAAATAATAAGTTTTTTCACCAAAATAAATGGTAAAATCAGGTAAATAAATTTGACCTTTATTTATATATGGATACGGTTTTTCATAATCATATTCAATATTATGCATATAAAGAAAATTAGCAATCATCACTTCTTCACTTGATCTTAAAAATTCACCACGAACAGTATATTTATTTTTAGTGCGATTATCAATTAACTCTTTATTGTAATCTCCTAAACGACTTTTCAAGGTTATATAATCGTTTCTTTTTTTAAACTTATGATAATCATCTAAAGAATCAAATTTTAGTGCCGAAGTTGGTATATCAAAATAATAAATAAAAAAGCTTAAAAATTCTTTTAATCTATCGTTATCTTGGCAAAGATTTTTACTGAAATATTCAGCTATTATGTTATAACTGTTTGTTAGTACTTTAATTGGTTCATCAGTTTGATTCTTTAAAATGTCAAGCCCAAATTTATGAAAAGTACAAACCTTAACGGGAATTTTAAAATCCTTATTTAATCTTTGTTTTAACTCATCTACAGCCTTATTAGTATACGATATTAACATAATATCTTTAGGATCAATGTTTAGTCTTTCGACTAAATACTTAACTTTAGCAGCCATTGTTGTTGTTTTACCGCTCCCAGCACCAGCTACAATCATTGAGTAATCTTCTTCTGTTAAAATAGCAATGCGTTGCTCGACATCTAACATAACATTAGGATCAATATCTTTAAACATATTATCAAAATAAGTTTTCTCTTCAATCAACTTTCGCTTAATAAAAACATCATTATGTTTTTTAACATGATCATTAATATTGTTAATTACATCTTTTGCTTTGTTAACATCATTTGAGTAATAGATACCAGCGTTAATCTTTTTAATTAAATCTTTATTAACTTCAATAAATTTTTTTAATTCTTTTTGTGAAATATAGTTATCTTCAAAAATAAATTGTTCATATTTTCTTATCAAGATTTTATCAGGAGAAAGAGAATTCATAAATCACCATCCCAACTAAAATAAGAATAAATTAATTATTCTTATTTATATGCAATATTAACGATATTCCAACGATTATCACACCGATACCTATAAATGTAAAACTTATTTCTGCCCACATTAAAAAGCCAATAATAATCATTGCTAGGCCAAGTAACAAACTTATCTTTATTTGTTTTTCCATCATAATTCACCTTATTATATTTTATATATATCTAATATAATAATACACTACTTTTATAATAATTACAATGCTTATTAAATTGGGCTTAACAAATTAAATAGTTCATATTAAAAATTAATAAAACAAACAATTGCTAGTTAAAAANNGTTAAAAATTATAGTTTTTGTAATTTTTTATATTAACCGCGAAACGTAAACAGCCTCCTACAAACGATGGAGAGGTTGTTTGTAATACTCAAACAACTTAGCTTTCCACAACTAAGATAACTTATTCATTCATAATGCAACGAACCGAAAGTCCAGAAGAGCGAAGGGAGTCATTACGATAAGATGAATCTTTGTCATACTCTACCTTTCGACTCCAAGTATTAGATCCAGTTGCTGTCGAAGTCCACCATGACCCCGCATTATCAGTATCGATAATTGAGCCATTATTCTCACGCGTACCAGCAAGCAAAGCGGAAAAATCAAAGCTATCATCACCACTAAAGAATGAGCTTTTTAATTTTTTCCCTGCTATTCCTCTATCACCAGTAATATCTATATACATACCATTTGGATCTACAGTTGTTTCTAATATTGACCATTCTGTATCTGTTGGTATATGCCATCCATCCGGACACAATCCTTGACTTCCTTCTGTTGTAATTCCATTCATAGCTACAGACCATTGATAGGTCAAACCTATATAATCTCCGATTGGATCAAATGGTAATGCCACAAACTTTTCGTAACCTAACTCGTTATTATATGAACTTTGACTTGCTTTCATAGTTACAAATGGTTGATAAACTAATTTATTAGTATTGGTTTGATTTCCAACTGCTGCCCCAAAGGAATGCAAGCCTTGGTTACCACAATTATTTGTTCCACTCCAACTATTATTAGAACCAACATTAGTGTATCCTTTAAGAGAACAGTCGAAGCGCAAATCTTCAGACATCCAACATTGGTTTCCTATTTTTACAGTTTTATATACCTCGCTATCCCTTGCATCAATGAGATCCATAGTACAAGAAAACGGAACTTCACAGTCTTCCAATGATTTTTCTTTTAATTCGCCAAATTTATTATCATAACCCTTTTCAGCACAATATACTCCATTATGTAAAGCTAGAGCTATTTGACCATCCTCATTTACAATAATAGTTCCATTTTGGGGAGTTTGACCATCATATTCTAATTTATAGCCATAAGGGTCCGATATTTCAACGCCATCACTATAAGTAAATATAATTTCCTCCAAAGTTTCAGCGCTTAATTGTCTCTCTCTATAATTTACTTGAACAGCTCTTACTATTCCATTTGTTGAATTTTGAAAACTGTTTTTTTTAGCATCATTAACTGTTTTAATAACATTTGGTACCGTCATAAGTGCAATTATTCCTAATAATACAATAACTGCTAACAATTCAACTAATGTAAATCCTTTGTTTCTCATTCTTAACTCACTCCTATCATATATCTTTATTTTATCATATTTTGAATTAAAATCCATCCCTTTTAAAAAAATATATTTACATTAAAAAAAACCTTTTTCAAGGTTCTTAGTTTGTTAAAAAACAGACTTTATAATTTTGGTTATAAATGATATATATTCTTTTTTTATTTTGTCTAATAATTCTTCAGTTACAGCTTCAAATCTTACTGTTAAATTAGGGGTTGTGTTAGATGCCCTTATTAAACACCAGTAATCATCAGTTTCAAATCTAATTCCATCAATTTCGGAAATTTTATAATTTTTTTTCTTTAAAAGATCTTTAATGATATCGATAATTAAAAACTTATGTTCATCTTTTACTGGTATTTTAATCTCGTCTGTTGAGTAATAGCTATTAACACCTTCGATTAATTCAGGGATATTTTTATTTGTAATAGATAAAACTTCAACTAATCTAAGACCAGCATAAATACCATCGTCAAATCCAGGAAATCTATCATTAAAGAAGATGTGTCCTGAATATTCACCACCAAATTCAATGTTTTCTTGATGAAGTCGGCGGTATAGATAAGAATTACCTGTTCTATTCATTATTTGTTTATATCCTAATTTATTTAATTCATCAGTTAATGATTTAGAGCATTTCACATCATATAGCGCAGTTTTATTAGCTAGCTTATCTTGTAAATAGCGGTACATAATAATCATATAAAAATCACTATTTATAGAATTACCTAAATGATCAACTATTCCAACACGATCACCGTCGGCATCCAGCGCAATTCCAATATCATAATTTAAATCAACTACTTTTTTTTGCAAGTCTATTAAATTACTTGGAACGGAAGGATCAGGGTGATGATTCGGAAAGGTTGGATCACTTTCCGCATATAGAAGTTCATATTCCAGGGGTAAACTATCAAGTATTTCTTTAACAATGATTGACGTTGTGCCATTACCACAGTCAATAACAAGTTTTATTTTCTTATCTCCAAAACTTAAAGTTTCCTTAAACAGTTTGATATATTTTTCATTAATACTATACTTCTCTTCACTACCTTGACCTTGAACAAAATTACCTTTTACAGTAAAGTCATAAAATTCTTTTATTTCCTGACCTAAAGCATTTCCGTCTTCTGTGAATGACATTTTTAAACCATTATGGTTACTAGGATTATGACTAGCTGTTATCATTAGTCCAGACCAAATATTTAAATAATATCTAGCATAATAATACATTGGTGTTGTTACTAGCCCTAAATTAATAACATTAATACCAGTACTAGTAATGCCCTTTATTAAAGCTTCACTTAATGACGGTGAAGAGAATCTATTATCATATCCAACCAGGGCTTCTTTTTTTCCTAATTCACTAACATAAGTTCCGAAACTTTGACCAATAACAAATGCATTTTCCTCATTTATATCGTCTGGATAAATCCCTCTTATATCGTAAGCTCTAAACATTAAAGGATTTAAATTATTTAAATTCATTATTTAATTCCTCAATTACTAATTTTTTATAGCCATTTACTCCCGGTTGATCAAAAGGATTAATATCAAGTAAGTAAGCTCCCGAAGCAGCTGCTATTTCTATAAAATAAATTAATTGTCCAACATTATAAGGGGTTAATTTATCCATTGTTATAAAATTACTGTATGTTGTATTTTTAAAGTGCGATTTAGCAACTTGATTAGAAATTAGCAAATTCATTTCATCTAAGTTTTTATTATATTCATCAATCATTAGATTTTCAGTTTTTTCAATATTTATAACTGTTTCAAACAAAAATTGACTACCATCTTGATAAAATTGACCAAGACTGTGTAAATCGCCAGTATTTAATGATGCTATTGGTAAAATACCTTTATTATTTTTACCTTGTGTTTCAGCGAATAATTGCTTGAAAAGTTCAATTAATGATAATAGTTTAGGTTCATATACAGTAAATGATTCAATACTTTTACCACTCTTATATAACATATCTCTGATAATGGCATACTTAAATGCAACTTCCTTATCTAACTCTTTAGCACCTCTTAATAATTCATTGATATCAATTTCTGCTACAGCTACCGGTAATAATCCAACTGCTGTTAACGTTGAATAGCGCCCACCAATATTAGTAGGAAAAACAAAAGATTTATATTGCTTTTGATTAACAACTTTTCTTAGTTTTCCTTCTTCAATATCGGTCGTTACAATTATTCTTTTGTTAAGTTCTTCATTAGTATATTTATCTTCTAATATTTTATATAAATGATTAAAATATAAGTTTGTTTCTAATGTTGATCCTGATTTGGAAATAACATTAACAATAACTTCTTTATTAGAAATATAATCTAATAATTCACTTAGAAACTGTGCTGATAAAGATGTTCCAATAAAGATGATTTCAGGAAGATTAGTTTTAAAATATGGTTTAAAGGCATTAATAATTCCTTTTGCCCCTAAAACTGATCCACCCGCACCGATTACTATAAAAACATCACAATTACTTCTTATATAATTACTAGTTTCTATAATGTCGTCTATAACATCTTTAGTAATACATTTGTCTATATCGTACCAATCGGTCATTTCATCAGCTTGTAATTTTGGTTTTATAGTTTTGATAGGAAATTCATAATCAGAAAAATTGTTAAATTTCTTCATATATGAATCAAAATCAAATTTTATCATTTTTTCCACCTACTTTTACTACAATAGAATGATGTTTTTTATCGTTTTCTAATTTAATAAAGTCTGAATTCACAACTATTTTATCAATTGTTATTTCGTCAACATCTTGTTTTAGTAAAACTTTAATTTCGTATACTGTTTCATAGTATTTATAAGTAATATTAAAGTCTTTCCAAGTTGTTTTAACATTAGGCTTTATATAAAGCTTATCGCCTCGTAAATTAAATCCTAATATATCAACTAGTGCAACTTTATAAAACCAAGCACTTGTACCAGTATACCAAGTCCAACCACCTTGCGCCTTAAATTGTTCATTGCTATAAACATCGGCAGCAAAAACATATGGCTCAACTTTATACTTTATGACATCTTCTTTATTTAAAGTACGATTAATTGGATTAATCATTTGATAATGTTTGAAGGCTAAATCAGGATTACCCGATTTTAATAAAGCCATAATATACCAGGCAGTAGCATGAGTATATTGTCCACCATTTTCTCTAATACCTTTAGGATAATCCATTATATAACCTGGATAATCTTTGTTCTTTTCAAATGCAGGTGTTAATAATTTAATAATATTTAATTTTTTATCAACTAAATTAGTCTCTACAGCATCGATTATAGATTTTTCTTGACTAGCATCAGCAACACCAGTTAAGATAGCAAAACTTTGAGAAATTAAATCAATTGAACATTCTTTATTTTTACTAGAACCAACAGTGTTTCCATTGTCAAAAAATGCTCTTAAATAGTATTTTCCATCCCATGCGACATTTCTTAAAGATTCTTTTAACTTTTTGTTAAATTCAGTATATTCTTTTGTTGATATTTTCGAATCATAAGCATTAGTAAATTCAACAAATTTTTCAATCATTAAGTATAAGAAGAAGCCTAACCAAACACTAGTTCCTTTTCCTTTTACACCAATTTTGTTCATACCGTCGTTCCAGTCTCCACCACCCATAAGTGGTAATCCGTTTTTACCAAGTTCATTCATTGATTTATGGATTGCTAATTTACAATGTTCATAAACTGAAACTTTTTCTGAACTAAAGTCATAAGATATTAGTTTTTCATGTTCATCTGCTTTTAAGGTTTCTCCCTCAACAAAAGGTACTAATTCATCTAAAAGACTGGTATCTTCAGTTATTTTAATATACTCTGATACAGCATAAACAAGCCATAAGTAATCATCTTTGTATAACGATCTTAACCCGCTATTACTGTCTCTTATACACATCTCCGAGCCCACGAGACT
>LFRM01300206.1_pt1 | contig 10931 bp, 9 predicted proteins | sample 618341 | NCBI WGS metagenome assembly LFRM01 (sample SAMN03654438, study PRJNA283298) | anaerobic digester metagenome | isolation source: pool of bioreactors CSTR01a, CSTR02a, and CSTR03a thermophilic anaerobic... | place: Denmark: Kgs. Lyngby | collected 2014-05-21
CGAATAGCGAACTTGAGTCCAACTTCCATGGCGATTGGCGTAATCAGCTTGACCGTAATGGTCACATGGTCACCAGGCATGCACATTTCAACGCCCTCGGGCAGATCGGCAACACCGGTCACGTCTGTGGTCCGGAAGTAGAACTGCGGACGATAGCCGCTGAAGAAAGGCTTATGACGGCCACCTTCTGCCTGGGTCAGGACGTAAACTTGTCCGGTGAAATGGGTGTGCGGCTTGATGGATCCGGGTTTTGCAACAACCTGGCCGCGCTCAACATCTTTACGGGTAATACCACGCAGCAGTACACCGACGTTGTCGCCAGCTTCAGCCTGGTCAAGCAATTTACGGAACATCTCAACGCCGGTAATGACAGTGGAACGGGGCTCGTCAGCCAGACCGACAATCTCGACTGGATCACCGACTTTGACAATACCACGCTCAACACGGCCGGTCGCGACAGTGCCGCGGCCAGTGATTGTGAAGACGTCTTCAACAGGCATGGCAAAAGGCAAGTCGGTCGGGCGCTTCGGCGTCGGGATAAAATCGTCAACAGCTGCCATCAGTTCATGGATGCAGGCATACTTCGGGTCATTAGGATCTGTACTGGTGCATTCGAGGACTTCCAGCGCTGAACCCTGGATAACCGGCGTGTCATCACCCGGGAACTCATAGAGGTTGAGCAGCTCACGAACTTCCATCTCGGTGAGTTCAATCAGCTCAGGATCGGCCATGTCGCATTTATTCAGGAAAACAACAATGGACGGAACGCCAACCTGACGAGCCAGCAGGATGTGCTCGCGTGTCTGAGGCATGGGGCCGTCAGCCGCGGAAACAACCAGAATCGCACCGTCCATCTGGGCGGCACCGGTGATCATGTTCTTAATATAGTCAGCATGGCCGGGGCAGTCGACGTGCGCATAGTGGCGGCTTGCTGTCTGGTATTCAACATGGGCGGTGTTGATTGTGATACCACGGGCTTTTTCTTCGGGAGCCTTGTCAATACTATCATATGCTGTATACTGAGCAGAGCCACCCATAGCCAGAACTTTCGTGATAGCGGCTGTCAAAGATGTCTTGCCGTGATCGACATGGCCGATTGTTCCAATGTTAACATGTGGCTTGGTTCTTTCAAATTTTGCCTTTGCCATTTGAGCATATCCTCCTTTATTCAGCATCCAACGTGCTGATTCCATTCATTATAGTGGCATATTCGCCGTCATTGTCATTGTACACTATTTGCCGGATTTGGCAATCATTCCGTGCCCGCAGACCTTTGACGGCTGTGACGACATCCTGACACACTATTTTTTCAGGATGGTGTCCATCAGGTTTTTCGGTACTTCCTCGAAATGGCTGATCTGCATGACAAATGTACCGCGCCCCTGGGTTCTGGAACGCAAGGTTGTCGCGTAGCCAAACATCTGGGACAGGGGTACTTTGGCTGAAATCGCCTTGACGCTGTCTCTGTCTTCCATACCTTCGATCCGGCCGCGCCTTGAACTGATATCACCCATGACATCACCAAGATAGTCATCAGGGACAATCACGTCCACACGCATGATCGGTTCAAGCAGGACTGGATCTGCCTTGCGGCAGCCCTCCTTGAAACCCATTGATCCAGCTATTTTAAAAGCCATTTCCGAAGAGTCAACTTCGTGGTATGAACCGTCAACCAGCGTAACCTTGATATCGACAACCGGGTATCCGCCCAGGACACCGCTGCCCATGGCTTCCTGAATACCGGCATCGATTGGCGCGACATATTCCCGGGGAACCGTGCCGCCAACAATTTTGTTGACAAACTCGTAGCCGCTGCCGGCCGGCATGGGTTCAACCTCAAGGACACAGTGGCCGTACTGGCCGCGGCCGCCGGACTGGCGGACAAAACGGCCTTCACTGCGCACTGCTTTGCGGATGGTTTCTTTATAGGCGACTTGAGGGGTACCTACATTGGCTTCCACCTTGAACTCACGGAACAGGCGGTCAACAATAATATCAAGATGTAATTCACCCATGCCTGATATCAAGGTTTGTCCTGTTTCAGTGTCAGTCGCAGTCCGGAATGTCGGATCTTCTTCCGAAAGTTTGGCCAGGGCCATCATCATCTTGTCTTGACTGGCTTTTGACTTAGGTTCGATCGCCACCTGGATGACCGGTTCAGGAAAGTCCATCGACTCGAGGATAATCGGGTTTTTCTCATCACAAAGGGTGTCACCCGTGGTGGTGTCCTTCAAGCCGACAGCTGCGGCAATATCACCAGCGTAGACTTTATCCACCTCTGCGCGGTGATTGGCATGCATCTGCAGGATACGTCCGATACGTTCGCGTTTATTCTTTGTTGAATTCAGTGTATAAGAACCTGAATCAAGTGTACCGGAGTAAACACGGAAAAAGCACAGCTTTCCAACAAACGGGTCAGTCATGATCTTGAAGGCCAGTGCCGAAAACGGAGCTGAGTCGTCGCTGGGACGCGTATCCTCTTCTTCGCTGTCCGGGCTGATACCATTGATCGCAGGCACATCAATCGGAGAAGGCATATAATCCACAACGGCATCCAGCAGTTTCTGCACACCCTTGTTTTTATAGGATGTGCCGCAACAAACCGGTGTCATATGGCAGCCAAGGGTTGCTTTTCGAATGGCTGTCTTCAGCTCTTCTTCCGTTATTTCCTCGCCTTCAAGGAATTTTATGGTCAGGGTTTCGTCACTTTCGGCTACCGACTCGACCAGGCGTTCATGCCAGGTTTGCGCCAAATCCTTCAGATCCTCCGGGATTTCGGTTTCCTGAATGTCCATGCCAATATCATCACCATAATAGCTTGCTCTCATGGTGATCAGGTCAATAATGCCGCTGAACGTTTCTTCTTTGCCAATCGGCAACTGAATCGGGACGGCATTGGTTTTCAGGCGCTGCTTCATCATCTCGACAACACGAAAGAAATCAGCGCCCATAATGTCCATTTTGTTGACATAAGCCAGGCGGGGAACACGGTAATGGTCCGCTTATCTCCAGACAGTCTCTGTCTGGGGCTCCACCCCACCTTTAGCGCAAAACACGGTTACAGCACCATCAAGCACCCGTAAAGATCGTTCGACCTCAACAGTAAAATCAACATGGCCAGGCGTATCGATAATGTTGATCCGCTTGCCTTTCCACTGGGCTGTTGTCGCAGCAGAAGTAATCGTAATACCTCGTTCCTGCTCCTGCTCCATCCAGTCCATGGTGGCAGCGCCTTCATGAACTTCGCCAACCCGGTGGATTCTGCCTGTATAAAACAGAATACGTTCGGTTGTCGTTGTCTTTCCGGCGTCTATATGGGCCATAATGCCGATATTTCTCGTATTAAGCAGCGAGAATTCTCTGGGCATTCAGTATTGCTCCTCCCAAATTACCATCTGTAGTGGGCAAATGCACGGTTGGCATCTGCCATACGGTGCATATCTTCTTTTTTCTTGTAGGCTCCGCCTGCGTTGTTCGACGCATCGATCAGCTCATTTGCCAGGCGATCACGCATGGTGCGTTCACCGCGCTTTTTGGCAATATCAACGATCCAGCGCAACCCCAGTGTCTGCCTTCTTTCCGGTCTGACTTCGATTGGAACCTGATAATTGGCACCACCGACACGCCTTGCCTTGACTTCCAGCATCGGCATGACATTTTCCAGAGCCTTATTAAAGACTTCCATCGGATCTTGTCCGGTGCGATCTTTGATCAGATCAAAGGCACCGTAACAGATTTTTTGTGCTACACCTTTTTTTCCGTCCAGCATGATGTTGTTGATGAGCTTTGTCACTCTGACATCCTGATAGATCGGATCCGGCAGCACGTCTCTCTTGGGGACATGGCCTTTTCTTGGCACTTTTCTTCCCTCCTCTCATGATTATGCGGGCGTTCACGCCCGAAACCATAGGTACTCACGATTTGGACCGTGTTTGTGCAGCGTATGCCATATCCACCTTATGTGTATGATGACAGTGTACTGATCACGTTAAGTCCAACCTATTCGCACTATTTGGTCTTGGCTGCCTTGGGCTTCTTGGTACCGTATTTGGATCGGCCCTGCATTCTGTTGGTCACGCCTGCTGTGTCCAGTGTTCCCCGGACAATATGATAGCGTACACCAGGCAGGTCTTTAACTCTGCCGCCTTTGATCAGAACGACCGAGTGCTCCTGCAGGTTATGTCCGATACCAGGAATATAGGCTGTGACTTCTTCCTGATTGGTCAGACGGACCCTGGCAACTTTTCGCAGTGCCGAATTCGGCTTCTTGGGTGTTATGGTTTTCACAACCGTGCAAACACCACGTTTCTGCGGTGACGATAGCGGAACTTCGCGCTTACTCAGCGTGTTCAATGTTGACTGCAGCGCAGGCGACGTTGATTTGTAACGCTTGGATGTGCGTCCTGATTTTACCAGCTGGTTGAACGTAGGCATCAATACACCTCCTTTCTTGTTTCTGCCTGTTTTCCTAGCCTTGCCAAGAGGCACTGCTACATAAAAAGACCCCTGTAGGGGCTTTCAGGCACTTTAGTATAGCACCGTTCATCTCAAATGTAAATAAAAAATAATTTGATGCGGCTAAATAAACGCTCTTCTGCTGAATATATCAGCAGCACCACCTTTTGGCAAGTCAGTTTGCCTGCAATATATTTCTTACATATGAAACTTATTGAGGATGTGCAATAAAATGACCAGTCCTGAACAGCTGGTTCTGCTTTTTTCTATCCTATTTATGCTTCGGCTGCATGTGGCGCTTTGTTCAGCGCATTATCGAAAGACAAACAGGGCAAGCAGGTGCCAGACAGCACCACCAAAACCCGTTCCCTGCGAAAGGCAACTGTCTTGAACAACATACCGGCAGCAACCAGCAGCCATTGCAGCAGGAGGATGATCCGACCTGTTGTGCCCGTAATCACGGTCAAGGCAACCGGTGTATAGGTCCCGGCGATCGCCCAGTATATGGCCATATGATCCAATCTGTTCAGCCGGTTTTTCCAACGGCTTGCCGCCGGCAGGCCATGATAGATCGCGGAGACTGTAAAGAGAAACAGAAGGCAAAATAAAAAAAGGAGGTCACTGCCGTGTACCAGCCTTCGCTGAAGCAAAATCAAGGTTGCAACAAGCAGGGCCATGGCTCCGTGGCTGAGCGCGTTCAAACTTTCCGCCCGGCGATCCAACCATTCGGCCGGTATTTCCAGTCCGGGCGACCTTGTTCCCGGACGCCGCGTATTTTTTATCCTGCTGTTTTCTTTTTTTTCTGTTCTGTTCATCTGCTTATCATATACCAGTTTTCACAGCTGTACCAGCAGCAGCGACCTGTTGTTTCATACGTATAAGATCGCAGGCAACGTGTGTTACAGTAAAAACTGAATTTCATGCTATAATCAGTAGTTGGTAATCATGGTATAATGTTTACTGGTTGGCTTTAGCCCGCCTATCGCCTTATGGCTATGTCAAAGGGCAGGTAAAATCATGAACCTGGAAGATGCGAAAGGGGTTGTCTCATCATGCAAGAACTATTCATTACCAATATCTGGGCCCGGGAAATCATCGATTCCCGCGGCAATCCGACACTCGAAGCTGAAGTTGAACTCGAAGACGGTTCAATTGGCCGTGCGGCTGTTCCCTCAGGTGCCTCAACAGGCGCTTTTGAAGCCGTTGAGCTGCGCGACAATGATCCGGGCCGTTATCTGGGCAAAGGTGTTCTCAAAGCAGTTCAGAACGTCAATGAACTGATCGCTCCTGAACTTGAGGGCTACAATGTTTTTGACCAGCAAAGCATTGATAACCTGATGATCGAGCTTGATGGCACCCCCAACAAAGCCAAGCTTGGTGCCAACGCCATGCTGTCCGTTTCACTGGCCTGCGCTAAAGCGGCCGCGATCGCTCTTGGCCTTGACCTGTTCCAGTATCTCGGCGGTGTGCAGGCACACATGCTTCCCGTCCCCATGATGAACATCATCAATGGCGGCAAGCATGCTGACAACAGTGTCAACCTGCAGGAATTCATGATTATGCCGGTTGGTGCAGAGACCTTCCGTCAGGGGCTGCAATGGAGTGTGGAAGTCTTCCACACGTTGAAAAAACTGCTTAAGAGCCGCAATATGGCCACAGCGGTCGGCGATGAAGGCGGATTTGCACCGAACCTGGAAAGCGATGAGCAAGCCCTGGAACTGCTGGTCGAAGCCATCAAGAGCGCAGGTTTCCGTCCCGGTACAGATATAGCGATTGCCATGGACCCAGCTGCGACTGAGCTCTATGAGTCAGCCAAAGAAGCTGGTGAAGACGGTAAATACCTGTTCTGGAAATCCGGGCAGCTGAAAACAAGCTCGGAAATGGTTGATTACTGGGCTGACCTGGTTGATCGTTATCCCATTATCTCCATTGAGGATGGGCTGGCAGAAGAAGACTGGGATGGTTGGAAAATGCTGACAGAGCGTCTGGGCAAAAAAGTCCAACTGGTCGGTGATGATCTCTTTGTCACCAACACTGAACGTATTGAAAAAGGTATTGATCTCGGTGTCAGTAATTCCGTCCTGATCAAGCTGAATCAGATCGGCACCTTGTCAGAGACCTTAGCCGCTATTGAAATGGCCATGCGCAACAACTGGACCGCTGTTGTCTCGCATCGTTCAGGTGAAACAGAAGATGTCACCATTTCCGATATCGTGGTTGCTGTAAACGCCGGCCAGATCAAAACCGGGGCGCCGTCCCGTACAGATCGTGTCGCCAAGTACAATCAGCTGTTGCGGATTGAGGAAGCCCTCGGTGACAACGCTGTTTATGCTGGTCGCAATGCCTTCCGTTTCTGATAGCACCTTTCGGGTTATCCTAAAATAGATCAGGAGCCGTCCTGGGTCACGCATGGCCGGGACGGTTCTTTTTTTCTTGTTGATACAACCCGCCCGTATCAAGAACAACTTCAGCCAAGCGATCCAATCCGGACTGCAGGGCTTGCCGTGGCAAGGCAAGATTGATCCGCTCGAACCCTGCACCTTCCCTGCCAAAGACCTCTCCAGCGGTAAAATGCAAGTCGGCAGCCTGCAGCAAGGCGAGACGCTCCTGTCCAGATAAGGCAAGCGCACGCATGTCGATCCAGCCCAGGTAGGTCCCTTCAATGGGAAAAGTCCGCAGCTGAGGTATCCTCTGCTGCATCGTCTCAGCAAACAAGGCTCTGTTCCCTGCAAGATATGCCAGTAGGGCCTGATACCAGCTTTCGCCTTTTTCGTAGGCTGCCTGACAGGCGACTGTGCCGAAATAATTGGTGCCATGTATACCGGTTTTGCGCATAGCGGCCTGGTAGCGGCGCCGTAGATTCTCATTGGGGATCATCAGGTTGGCGTTTGTCAAACCGGCCAGATTGAAGGTCTTGCTTGGCGCTGTACAAATGATGCAACGGTCGGTTATTTTTTGGTCAAGAGCGGCCAGAACAGTATGGTGGTGAGGCTGGAAAACAAGGTCAGCATGTATTTCATCAGAAACCAAAAGGATATCGCGCTTCCGGCAAATGCGCCAGACATCCAGGAGTTCTGATTCCAACCAGACCCGTCCAACCGGATTATGCGGGTTGCAGAGGATCAGCATGCGTGCCCGCGGGTCGGCTGCTTTTACTTCAAGGTCAGCAAGATCCATCGTGTACTGCTGTTTTCCTTCGATCAAAGGATTGACTAAAAGGTGGCGCTGCTGTTGCTCAGCGGCCTGAAACAACGGCGGATAGACCGGTGGTTGGACGATGACCGCGTCTCCGGGCGCTGTGAATGTTCTGACCAGCTGGTAAAGGGCATAGACTATGTTGGGAACCTGAACAATCCATTCCGGCCGGCAGGAAAACCCGTACCGACGCTGTTGCCAGGCACGGACTGCCTCATAGTAGGCAGGTTGCGGATGATAATAGCCATAGATGGCAAAGTCAGCAGCCTCATGCAAAGCTTCCTGGATTTCAGGCGCGACCTTGAAATCCATGTCAGCAACTGAAAAGGGAAAGACGTCTTTGTTGCCCTGGCTAAGCGCTTCCGTCAGATGATGCCACTTGCTGGCGCCGATGCGCCGGCGTGGATAAAGGGTATCAAAATCATAAACCATCGTTTCGCCCAATCCGTTTGGCCAAGCCAGATGATCAGAAGTGTTGCCTGATCACCGCCGGAAGCTGTTCAACATCGTTTTCCCAGCCAGCGGGTACAGCAACCGGCTCAAGCTGAAAACAGCGTAAAGCATTTCGGGCCATCAGCAGGTTGCCCAGATGATTGACATGAAAGCCATCACGCATCAGAGCGGTATAGCCTGTCGGATCTGCCTGCCGCAGCGGTTGAAAAAGATTGTACTGGTCAATCAATGGATAAGCGTCTTTTGCGGCCAAATCGCGGTTCACTTGGACAAATTGTTCAAAATGCCTGTCAAACCCTTCATTAAAACATTCATAAAGCGGACAATAATATGTTTGCAGAACAGCTTCAGCACCGGATGAACGGATGATTTGACCAACCTCACTGAGCTGACGTTCATACTGGTCAATTGCCAGCCCTTTCGCTGCGTCGTTGCCGCCAATGGTTACAATGACCATCTCCGGTTTGAAAGAGAGTACATCACGCTCTATGCGCCGGAGCAGGTCGGTCGTCGTTTCACCGCCGATGCCACGATTAATGACACAGACATGATGGCCGATCTGAGCCTCCATAGCGACGGCCAGCCAGGTCACCCAGTTAAAACGGCCGGCATGAACCAGCGATAGCTGTGTGTTGCTTGAACCAAAAGCGACCACCCTTATGCTGTCACTGGTTCTCTGTTTCCATGTCGAGACAGTTTCAAAGACCTTTGGCTTATCCATGATACAACACCTCTCTGCAGGCTGGTCAGCCAGCGTCGCTCTGATCAGCTGCCGCCTGGATCTTGAGTGTATCTTCGCTGGACTGCAAAACCGTGGCTGTGTCCAAGACAGCAGACTTTCCGGCGATGTCATCAAGCAGTGCCTGCAGGCTGGTGCTACTGGTTTTCTGTTCTGGAATAGGAATTAGCCTGGGTTGTGCTTCGCCAGCCATGGAAAGTCTTATTTCCGGCTGGCCATAGGAAAACTCTATGACGCCTCCTTTGCACCATAGTGTGAAGCGCCAATACGAAGGCAGGCTGTAGCCCATGCTATCAGGCGCCGAATAGGAAACATCAGCCAGCAAACCAGCGCCTTGATCAAGTTTAACCATAAACTGGGCACAGTCTTTAAAGTCAGGGTCTTTGTCCGCATAGGCGTTCCAGCAGCGGGCAGCCAGTACGTCCTGCAAACGCAAGCCGGTCAGGCAGGCCATCATGTCCATGCCATGAATCGCCAGGTCGTTGATGGTTCCGCCGTGCATGTTCGGCTCAAAATACCAGGGGGCACGTGTGGCATAATTCAACGGGTGCTGTCCGCTGAAAAAAGCAGCTTGCAGTGGACCCATGGCTTTATCCTGCAGCAGTGACCTCACTGCGCCGGTGATGGGGCTGAATCGCAAATCCAGCATCATGCCAACTTGGCGTTTTTTCTCGGCGGCCAGACGGCGGATTTCTGCCAGTTCCTGTAGGGATGTGCACAGGGGCTTATCCGCGATCACATGCTTGCCGGCCTGCAGTGCTGCGATTGCATGTCCACCCCGCAGGGCAAAGGCATCGCCTATAGCGATGATATCAATGGATGAATCAGCCAGCAAAGAAGCAGGCTGATCATGCGTCAGGACAACGCCCTTCGCTTCAGCATCTTTACGATAAGCAGGATCCACCTCACAAGCGCCCGCAATGATGATGTCCGGGTGTTTTTCTGCCTGGGCATACAATGAAAAAATATGGCCGTGTTTGAAACCGATAAAAGCGATCCGGTGCATAATTACCTCCAGAATCATTCTGCTTCAGGATTTGAAGCCGTTGTTGACCTGCCAAAAGCATATGACACTTGCCAAACCTTGTCAATCGAGACGGATCAATACAGCAAACATGGCTGCACATTCGAGAAAAAAGCCACCTGTTTTTGGCAGATGGCTTCATTCAACTCATCTAATGCGGACACAGCGCTCCCCCGTTTTTTCGGTGCTTTTCCCGCTGTTCAGGCGATAAAGCTGTGTTGCAGACTGCTCAACTGTTCTCGCGGAAGAAGGATGCCCTGTCACCAGCTGTCGCGTCCAGACGACCGTTGTTAAAGGCTCAGTCAAAAAAGACAGGTTGTCCGGTTTGACTTGATTTGTAGATCGCTTCGAGAATCTGGGTGACGACATACGCCTGTTCCGGCAGTACAACGGGATTATCACCATTTTCCAGAGCCTGATAGAAGAGGCGTGCCTCTCTTTCATGAGGCTCTTCAGCTGAACCGCTGTAGAAACCCACACCGCCTGTGCTCAGATCTGGTTTCAGTGTATAAGTGCGGCTGTTTTTTTCGCCATTGATCCGCAGGCCGTCCTGCATATCCGCACCTGCCTTTGTACCGCATAATGTCGTCCTGGCTTCACCCACATCCAGTGTATTCAAAGCCCAACTGGCCTCAAGCACGATCGTAGCGCCGTTCTTCATGGTAATGAAGCCAAAAGCGGCATCTTCCACAGTGAATTTTTCCGGCTCCCAGGGTCCCCAGGCGTTCGCTGCATTTTTCGTGTCAGCCAGCTTGCGATAGGTCTTACCGACGACATAAGCCGGTTCGTAATTGTTCATTTCCCAGAGTGTAAGGTCAAGGGCATGTGTGCCAATATCAATCAGCGGACCGCCGCCTTGTTCATCTTCATTGAGAAAAACGCCCCAGGTAGGTACAGCACGTCTGCGGACAGCGTGTGCTTTCGCGTAATAGATCTCGCCCAGTTCACCGTCTTCAATCATTTTTTTCAGGTAGACAGAATCATTGCGATGACGGCTCTGATAGCCGATCGTCAGTTTCTTGCCTGTCCGGTGTGCTGCATCCAGCATCGCTTTGGCATCAGCAG
>LFRM01225490.1_pt1 | contig 10926 bp, 9 predicted proteins | sample 618341 | NCBI WGS metagenome assembly LFRM01 (sample SAMN03654438, study PRJNA283298) | anaerobic digester metagenome | isolation source: pool of bioreactors CSTR01a, CSTR02a, and CSTR03a thermophilic anaerobic... | place: Denmark: Kgs. Lyngby | collected 2014-05-21
GCTCGGTCATACTTCAACCTCTTGTGCTGGATCAACCTCTTGAAACTGTGTGGCATGCAAACGGCTGTAATAGCCATTTTGCGCCAGCAGTTCTTGATGGTTACCACGCTCAACAATCCGACCTTGATCCATCACTAAAATCAGGTCAGCTTTTTCAATGGTCGAAAGACGGTGGGCAATCACAATGGTGGTGCGGCCTTGTACAGCATGATCCAATGCGGCTTGAATATGGCGTTCAGACTCAGTATCTAAAGCGGATGTAGCTTCATCCAAGATCAATAAGGGCGCATCTTTCAACAGAGCCCGCGCAATCGCGATACGCTGACGCTGACCACCAGAGAGCAGCACACCATTCTCACCCACTAAGGTGTCGTAACCTTGTGGCATACGCTCAATAAACTCAGCGGCATAAGCCGCTTCAGAGGCTGCTTTAATCTCATCCAGTGATGCATCTGCTAAATCACCGTAGGCAATGTTTTTTGCCACAGTATCGTTAAATAACGATACCTGCTGAGTCACTAAAGCAATATGCCGGCGCAGATTAGTTAAGGTTAATTGCTCAACCGCCGTATCATCCAGCAAAATTTGCCCCTGCTGATGTTCATAAAAGCGCGGAATCAAATTAGCTAAGGTGGATTTACCACTGCCTGAGCGCCCCACTAATGCCACCATCTGGCCTTTTTCAGCAGTAAAGCTGATATTTTGTAAGACTGGCGCATCGGTATTAGGGTAAGTAAAGGATAAATCACGCACTTCAAGTTTGCCGCTGACCTGAGCTAATTCAAGTGTGCCTTGATCATTTTCAGGTTCTTCATCAAGCTGCTCAAAGATACTTTCAGCGCCCGAGACACCCTTTTGAATAGTTGAACTGACTTCAGAGAGCTGACGAATCGGCTTAGGCAATAAACCCGCCAAAGTAATATAAGCCACCAAATCACCCGGCGAAGAATCACCGCGTAACAATAAGACTAAAAACAACAGCACTGACATCGCAGTGTAAATCACCAACTGCAACGACGGCGTATACACAGCATTGGTTTTAATCATACGCAGTTGTTTATCGGTATTACTCTGACTGGAATCTAAAAAACGCTGACGCTCATAAGGTTCGCCACCAAAACTGCGCACTACACGATAGCTTTGAATGGTTTCCGAAGCGATATGCGTCACATCCCCCATGGCCACTTGAATCTTACGGCTTTGCTTACGAAATTTTTTACTGGTGCTGCTGACCATCAAGGCAATAATCGGCAGAATCGCCACCATCACCAAGGTCAATTTCCAATTCATCCACAACAAGGTGGCAAACAAGAACACCACCGTCATACCTTCACGCACAATCACCTTAATTGCATCAGTGGCTGCACCGGTCACCATAGTAACGTTATAAGTAATACGGGAAATCAAATGCCCAGAGTTATGGTTATCAAAATAACGATTAGGCAAGGTCAGCAAATTATTAAACAGCTGCACACGTAAATCATGTACCAAACCTAAGGAGACTTTTGCCAGATAAAAGTTACCTAGAAACGAGCCTATCCCCTGCCAGAGTGCAATCACCACAATCAGTAAAGGCACAGCCTGCAATAAGCGCACATCAGCTAACCAAGGCACATCAGGGAATAGCACAGTTTCAGGATTAGCCAAGCCATCAACAAAATATTTCAGCACATAACCGAGCATCGGTGAAGTTGAGGCAAAGATTAGAAAACCAATAATACTGATAATAAACATGCCGATATACGGCTTGATATACCCCAGTAAACGAAAATAAATTTTAACCCCAGAGGTGCTTGCACTCTGCTGTTGTTCTGTACTCATAAACTCAAATTCTCAATAGTGGGTGGCATATTTTAACATGCCCGCAATTTCTGCGAGATTACCAGCCCAATGCTTCTTTTAAAAAAGGAATAGTCAATTTACGCTGCGCTTGAAAAGAGGCGGTATCCAGCTGTTCTAAGGTATCGAACAACACCGTCATACTACGCACTGAGCGGGCTAACATATAACGTCCCACATCATCGGATAAGCGCAAACCACGGCGTGATGCACGCAATTGCAAGGCCCGTAACTTTTCATCATCACTGAGCTCATGCAGCTGAAACACAAGCGCTAAGCTGAGACGGGACTGTAAATCAGGCAATTTAATTGGCAGTTTACGCGGTGATGCATCAGCAGCGATCAACAACTGCTTACCCGCATCACGCAAGCGATTAAAGGCGTGAAACAGTGCTTCTTCCCAATGCGGCTGCCCTAGCACGGCTTGAATATCATCCAAGCAGACTAAATCGCAAAACTCCACATTATCCAACAGCTGCGTGCCATATTTAGCCAAATCAGCTAAAGGCAAATACAAGGCACGCCCACCTCGCTCCTCAACCCGCAAGCAAGCCGCTTGCAGTAAATGACTGCGCCCCGATCCAGCTGTGCCCCAAATATAAAGCAGGCTATCCATCCACTGGTCTTCCGTTTCGCACGCATGCTCAACGTAGCCTAAGGTAACGGCATTGGCGCCAGGATAATAATTGGCAAAGGTAGCATCATCACGCAGACGCATACCCAGTGATAATTGGGTGGGTTTCATGTCGACTCATTTACCGGCTGTTCGCAAACAGATATTTGCTGATCCGAAGAAGGGCTCACGGGCGCGCAGCACTCACTTGGCTGCCCATACATATCCGATTCTTTATACAATTCATGCACATGCCGCAGCAGCACCATGATCACCGCCGCAACCGGCAGGGCTAATAATACACCAGTAAAGCCAAACAACTGACCACCGGCTAAAATTGCAAAAATCACTGCAACAGGATGCAAACCGATACGGTCACCGACTAATAAAGGCGTGAGCAGCATGCCTTCCAACATTTGCCCTATGCTAAACACCACGACAATGCCCAGCAGCGGATACCATTCGATACCGAATTGAAACAAGCCAGCCACCAACGCCGCACTGATACCTACAACAAAGCCTAAATAAGGCACCAGACTGGCTAATCCAGCTAACAAACCAATCAATAAGCCCAACTCTAAGCCGATGCTCATGAGGCCCACGGCATAGACAATACCCAACGCCAACATCACTAATAATTGGCCGCGCATAAAAGCACCCAATACCTCATGGCACTCACCCAGCAATTGCACAGTTAAAGCTTCTTGACTGCGGGGTAACAAACGACGCATTTTAGCCATTAAAATGTCCCAATCGCGCAACAAGTAAAATGTCACCACCGGGATCAGTAACATATTGGCCAACCAGCCTAAAAAGGCCAAACTCGAAGCACTGACTTGACTGAGTAACACTTGTAGAAGATCAGTCGTTTTGCCCATATTATCGCTAAACAATTGCTTAATATTATCTAAACCACTGATTGTAGTATCAATACCTAACTGCACTTGAATCCAAGGCAAAGCACTGCTCTGTAACCAATCAATTAATTGCGGCGTAATCTCATAGAGACGCACTAACTGACGCCCTACCATAGGGACTAACACCAGCAGTGACAGCAACATCAACAAACCCAGTAGCACAAAAACAAACACCACGCCCAAAGTGCGCGAAAACTTATAGCGCTCTAAAAAATCAACAATAGGGTCGCCCATATAGGCCAGCAAAATACTGACTAAAAAGGGTGTCAGAATGGGGAGCAGTTGATAAAAAACCAACAGTCCTAAGCCGAACGCTGCGAGTACTAGCCAACTTTTAAGATTTTGCACCATAGTATAAGTACTCAAAAACTACCAACTAAAGTACAAGGTCTGTGCGCTGGAGTCGAAGCTCTGTAACGCACTTGGATTTCCTGCCCCCTGCTCGGCTGTTTCGTGCAGCTGCCCTAAAGCCATTTGTGCACGTAACTGCTCGACTCGGCTGTGTACTTGCCATTGTGCATAATCCTGATTCACTTCTTGCAACTGTGCAGCAAAAGGCTCAAGTAAACGTTCAAGTAAAACAAAACGCTCTAAATCTAAACCTTGCACGCGCACATTAAAAGTTTCACCTTCACTAGCCTTAATCGCAAAGCGCTCAGCTAAATACTGATTGACTTGAAAAAACACACTGCGAGCTAAAGTAGCTTGAGAGTCTGCGCCAGCCTGACCTTGCTGCAGCTCATCCCCCAGCCATAGCTGCCAATTTGCGGTAAAATCTTCTTTATCAGCAGACTGTTGAACCAAGAGCACTGCATCAGCGGTATAGCGTTCAGCTGAGCGGCGTAATTTTTCATTGTTATACAGTGGATCACTGCCAATCAACAGCTGATCATTGAGATCACCTAAAGGAAAGCGCGCTGGGATACCGGCATAATGCGCAGCGGCATAGAGTTTTTGTGCATTAGATTGACCATCACTGATTAAACGCAATCCATTTAAATCTTCAATTAACCACCAAGTCAGCACTAATGATCGGTTACTGCCCCATACGGGTAAATTGGTTTGCGCTAGCGCCGCTTGTACACTCTCGGGGTCAAAGTTGACCACTAAAGTATTGCCCTCATAACCGTAGCGACTGATCAAAGCTTGCGGATCGGCTTGATAATCTGCAAGTTCAGGTGACTGCGCAGCATCTTCCTGCCCAGTTAAGCGTTGCATTAAGGTCATAAAAGCCTGCTGCAAACCACTATCTCGCTCTTCACTTTCTTGGCTTGTCAGCTCTTCACGCACTTGATACAAACTGCTCACAGGTTCAGCATGACTGATCACCGCGGCTAGTGACATCCATACGGCAACCATACCTATAAAAAATCGCATTTTAATTCTCTCTAACGGTTGATCTAAGCCCAACGCTCACCTTAAACAGCATCAACTCTGACCGCAACTGCTTGTTGAGCAGTGCGTTACAGTACTGCTCAACAAGCAGCTACTTTTTTATCATGGGTGAGTCACTTTAAATTCAAATACCACGCTTGGTCATAATAGAACGCAAAAGCTGCCAACGATTCACTAATAAAGCAAAGAAGATCATCATGCAGCCCAACCATTGCAACATCACTAAACTTTCCCCAAACCAAAATGCAGCAAACAAGGCCACCCAAATGGGTTCAAGAACTAGCATCACCGCACCACTGGTTTGCGTGGTTAAGCTTTGCGCATAGGTTTGCAACCAAAAACGTGCAGCAGTTCCTACTATAGCGCTGGTTAACACCCAAAAAGCCAGCATTGGCGACCATTGCACAGCGCCAGCTTGCCACGACTCAGTCAAAAGCGAGACCAATACAGCCACACAACCAACAGCTGTTAAGGCGACGATAGTTAAAGCCAAAGGGTCAATCGCAGTCATCTGAGCAGCTGCTTTATGTTTTGAAGCATGGCGTATAGTGACCGTTGCCGCACGAGTATTTAAAGTGAAAAACACCGCTAACCCAACAGCCGAAACCAAATAAAAAACTTGCCCGGAAATCAGAGTAAAACCATGTGCCAGCGATAACAGCGCTACGCCAAATAACGCAATAGGAAGTGCAAACCAAGTACTGCTTGGTACCGGCTCAGCAAAAAACACACGGGCCACAAAAGGTACCAAAAGCACGCCTAAACTGGTTAGAAATGCGCCTTCACCCATGCTACTGCTATGCGCCAAGCCTTTCACCCAAAATAGCATTGCCACACCAAAAACCAGCCCCACCCGCGCGCCACGCAAAATATGTTCAAAGGTTAATTGACGAAGTTGTCGTGTGCCAAGACAGGCTAGAAAAGCTGCAGCCAATAAAAAACGTAAGCCCATAAACAGCAAAGGCGGCATCAACGTAATGGCTTCTTTAGAAAACATCCAGCTGATTGCCGCGATCAAAGTCACCACAACTAAGAGCAGATCAGATTGAGTCTCAGGCTTCATGATATCGGCTCTGCTGTGGTTAATCGTTTAAAAAAAAAGCACTTAAGACTTATGCGGTCGCGCTAAAAACTCATGGGACTGCATTTCCAGTAGACGACTGAGCGTACGCTGAAACTCAAACTGCAAGCGATTACCCACATACAAATCTTTAAGCGGCACTTGTGCAGAAATAATCAGCTTGATACTGCGGTCGTAAAACTCATCCACTAAGTTAATAAAGCGACGCGCAATATCTTCGTTGCTGGTATTCATTTGCTCTACGTTCGACAAAATAATCGCACTGTAAATTTTGCCCAGCTCGATATAGTCATTCTGACTGCGCGGGCCATCGCATAAGGCACGGAAATCAAACCACGCCACATCATTGGACACTTTACGCGCAACAATAATGCGATTTTCTACCGTCAGCGGCTCGTTTTCCAGAATTTTACTGTTTCCCAATAATAAACTGTGAAAGCTTTTTTCCAGATCTTGTTCAACCGCATCGCTGAGTGGGTAGTGATACAGTTCAGCCTGCTCGAGTGCACGTAAACGGTAGTCAATACCACTGTCAACGTTAACGATTTCAGTATGTTCTTTGAGCAAAGCAATCGCCGGTAAGAAGCGCGCGCGCTGTAAACCGTCTTTATAAAGACCGTCAGGCACGATATTTGATGTCGCTACCAGACTGACACCGTTTTTAAACAGCTCTTCCAGTAACCCAGCTAAGATCATTGCATCAGTAATATCAGTGACAAAGAACTCATCAAAACAAATCACTCGCGCTTCTTTAGCAAAACGCTCAGCGACAATCACCAACGGATTTTTCTCACCATCCAAGGTGCGCAACTCTTCATGCACACGCTTCATAAAGCGGTGGAAGTGCGTGCGCATTTTTTGCTCAAAAGGCAGCGCATCAAAAAAAGTATCAACTAAATAGGTCTTGCCGCGCCCCACACCACCCCAAAAATATAAACCTCTAATGGGTTGCGTGGACTTTTTGCCCAGTAGGCGGCCAAATAAACCGCTGCTGGGTGGACCCGTTACTAAGTCGTCATAAAGACGCTGCAAATGGCGCACAGCATTTTCTTGTGCAGCATCACGGAAAAAGTCCGGGCGCTGTAAATCCTGTTGATAACATTCAAGTGGTGTCATGATAAGTGTCGACCCGACAGATAAAACGGGTCAACACTTTAACCACGCAGCCTACAATAGGCAATCTCTCAAAGAATATTTAAGCTATTAGCCTGCTCGACGCAGCAGCCAAAAACCGAAACCAGCACAGATTAACGCAGGCAAAATCACCGCAACAATGGGTGCAAAGCCAAAGACTAAACTGGCAGGACCCAGTAAATCTTGCGCGATCCTAAAAACGAAACCAACAATCACCCCGGTAAACACGCGCTGACCTAAAGTCACAGAACGCAGCGGCCCAAAGACAAAGGATACAGCCATCAATACTAAGGCTGCAGTGACCAGCGGTTGTAAGACCTTAACCCAAAATGCCAGCCAATAACGATTAGCATTTAAGCCTTGTGCATTTAAATAGTGTGCATACTGCCACAAGCCACTAATCGGCAAAGTATCAGGCTCCATAACAACAGTATTAAGCAGCTCTGGAGTAATTTCTACATCCCAGCGCTCACTGGTTGCTTGCGTAATCTGGCTGCTACGCTCTTGCAAATCAGTATAAACAACATCTTGCAACTGCCAATAACCGGCTTGGTACAGCGCCTGCTTAGCAAAACTGGAGCGTATTAAACGCTGCTGATCATCGAACATATAGCGCGTGACGCCAATCAGCTGACCGCCCTGCTGTACCGCATTGATATGAATAAACTCATTTCCCTGTCGGTGCCATAATCCGTGCTTAGAACTTTGCGCCTTACCAACTGATTGTGCCAGCGCACGATTGGCCTGCGCCATACTCGAAGCCCAAGGCGCCAAGTACTCACCAATCAACAGCCCAATCAACATCAACACCAACATAGGCTTCATCACAGCCCAAACAATACGGCGAATGGAAACACCCGCAGCACGAATCACGGTTAACTCACTGTTACTGGCCAGACTACCCAAACCGACCAAACAACCAATCAATGCAGCCATAGGTAACATATCGTATATACGCTGTGGCGCCGTGAGACCAACATAACTGGCCACATCTAATAATGTATAAGCGCCGCCAATATCATTGAGTTCATCAATAAAAGCGAACAGCAAAGCCAAAGCTGTAATCACCCCAAGCACGGCAATAATCGCTAAAAAAACACTATGTCCAATATAGCGATCAAGCCTACGCATGGTGCGTCTCCTTATGTGCACGCAACTGCGCCAGACGCAATTGCAATCGCGGCCAATACACTAGCAACACTCCGATGATTAAAAACAGGCCATGCACAGGCCACAAGCCTAAGCCAATCGGCAACTTCCCCTTATCCAGTGCACTGCGCGCAGCAACTAATAAGGCCAAATACGCCATATACAATAAAATAGCTGGCAATAGTTTCAAAAAGCGACCTTGGCGCGGATTCACTCGCGATAAGGGCACAGCAATTAAAGTTACAATCAACACCAAAATAGGAAAAGACAAACGCCACTGCAACTCAGTTTGCATACGCAACTCTGAATGCCCGATCAATTCACTGGTTGCCATGGTTTCGCGCTCACCCATTTTAACTTCAACCACAGGCTTGGGGAGTAATACACCATAGGTATCGTAATGAATCACTCGGTAATCAGCCTCACCTGGCGTACCGTCATAGCGATAACCATCTTGCAAAATCAAATATCGACTACCGTCTGCTTGAATTTCTTGACGACCGCTTTGCGCCACCAGCACAGTAATAGCCTCATCAGCATCACCGACGTTGCGTGTTTTTCGTTTTTCTGAAATAAACACATTGCGTAATTCATCGCGAGCACTGGACAACTCTTGCGTATAAGTCACACGTGAGCCGCCACGCAACGACTGAAAGCGCCCAGGTACTAAAGTGTCAAACTCAGTTAAAGCATCTTGTTCATTTAAAATACGCGCCACACTTTGCACACCTTGCGGCGCTAGAAAAAAGCTTAACCAAGCACAGATCAATGCGACAAGTAACGCAGGCACCAAGGTATAAGATAATAAACGCTGCTCACTCATCCCAGTGGCAGTCAGCACCGTCATCTCACTTTCTAAGTACAAGCGCCCATAGGCCAGCAAAATACCTAAGAAGAGGCCTAAAGGTAAAATCAGTTGTAAAAATCCTGGAATGCGATAGCCCATAATCATCAGCAACACACCCGGATCAAGCATGCCCTGCGCCGCCTGTGCAAGGTATTTAATAAAACGGCCGCTCATAATAATCACAAGCAGAACCGCGCTGACTGCACTGAAGGCCAGCAAAACTTCTCGGGAAAGATAACGAAAAACTATCAAGTAAAAGCTCCGTACTTGTCAAAACTGCCTATCACGGCTCACACTAGTCATACATATTATGGCAGTGTACACACACGCCGATGCAAACGATGAGTATTATCCTGCATCTATTCACCTTTGTCTTGAGGATCCTTGAGTATGGACTTTATAGTCAGTTCCAATTCTGTTGAATCACTGAACACCAGCGCACTTGTCTTAACTGTTAATGAGCAATTAGAACTCGACAGCCAAGGTCAGCAAATTGATACACTGTGCAACGGCGCCATCAGTGCGCACCTTAAAGCAGGTGATATCCAAGGTAAGCTCGGTCAAACCTTATTACTGCATAACCTCGCCAACCTGTCAGCACAACGTGTACTTTTAGTGGGTAGGGGTAAAGATGCTGAACTGTCTGACCGCAATACGCGCAAATTAGTCAGTGCAATTTTAAATACGTTCAAAAACCTATCTATTCAAGATGCAGCGCTGGCCTTTAGCGATCTAAAGTTTCAAGAACGTGATGCCTATACCAGCGCGCGTTTGGTGACTGAGTGTCTAGCCGACGGCCTCTATGTCTTTGATCAATTTAAAAGTGAAAAAGCACCCGCAGTAAAGCTCAGCACAATCACTTTGATCTGCACCACTGCGCAGCAAGAAGCTGTTGAAAAAGCTTGTCAACAAGGTCAAGCGATTGCTTTAGGCATGGCATTTACTCGCGATTTAGGCAATATGCCGCCAAACATCTGTAACCCTCGTTACCTTGCAGAGCAAGCGCTAGAGCTGAGCAAGCAACATAAAAACCTCAGCGTTGAAGTATTAGAAGAAGAGCAACTGAAAGAGTTGGGCGCCGGTGCTTTACTCGCGGTAGCGCAAGGCAGTGATCAGCCTGCACGCATGATTATTATGAATTACCAAGGCGCTGATGATAAAACCAAACAGCCCTATGTGCTGGTCGGTAAAGGCATCACCTTTGATAGCGGCGGTATCAGCCTCAAGCCGGGCGCTGGTATGGATGAAATGAAATACGACATGGGCGGCGCAGCCAGTGTTTTAGGTGTTTTCAAAACCCTGACCGAACTGCAACTGCCGATTAACGTTATTGGTGTGCTGACTTGTGCTGAAAATATGCCCAGCGGTGGCGCCACCCGTCCAGGTGATATAGTCACCACCATGAGCGGCCAAACAGTTGAGATTCTCAATACGGATGCTGAAGGTCGTTTAGTACTCTGTGATGCTCTCACCTACGTCAAACGCTTTAACCCGCAAGCCGTAGTCAATATTGCCACCTTAACCGGCGCTTGCATCGTTGCTTTAGGCAGCAGCACCAGCGGCCTGATGGGTAATAACCCTGAACTGGTACAGAGCCTGCTGCATGCCGGCAAACAAGCCAGCGACGTGGCGTGGGAATTGCCATTATTTGAAGAATACCAAGAACTGCTGGATAGCCCCTTTGCAGATATTGCCAATATTGGTGGCCCCAAAGCTGGCTCCATCACTGCAGGCTGTTTCTTGTCACGCTTTACTAAAGACTATCCATGGGCTCACTTGGATATCGCCGGTACCGCATGGGTCAGTGGCGGTAAAGACAAAGGCGCCACCGGTCGTCCAGTACCTTTGTTGACCCAGTACCTGTTGGATCGCGCGCAGTGAAAGTAGAGTTTTACGTTTTACCTTCCACCCAAACGGCGGACCGCTTAATTGCGGCCTGCCGTCTGGCACA
>LFRM01061589.1_pt2 | contig 10924 bp, 10 predicted proteins | sample 618341 | NCBI WGS metagenome assembly LFRM01 (sample SAMN03654438, study PRJNA283298) | anaerobic digester metagenome | isolation source: pool of bioreactors CSTR01a, CSTR02a, and CSTR03a thermophilic anaerobic... | place: Denmark: Kgs. Lyngby | collected 2014-05-21
CCTAAGATTGCCGTAAAATCATTTTTAAAATTGTGCATATAAGCTATTTTTTCGGCAGTGGCCTCACCATGAAGATCGATGATTTTAATATCAGCTTCTGCTTCAATAAAGGCTTGACTAGCGATAAAAGGATTGGGTTCGACATTGTGCATAAAGGCTTCACCACAAATATTTCCAACTAAGATTTTTTTATCTAAGACATCAAAGAAGCGAAATCCCTTACCTTTTTTTGTTGTCACTAAATTTATTGGTCTAACTATTTTTTCATCTTCAATTATTTCAAAGATTTCTTCTTTAGCATAAGCATGGTTGCCTAAGGTAATTGCGTCTACTCCCATATTTATAATTTGATTATATATTTTAGGAGTAATTCCTTTTCCGTGTGCGGCATTTTCGCCATTAACTATAGTAAAGTCAATCTTATATTCTTTTTGAAGTTTTTCTAAGTGTTTAGCTAAGACCCTTCTTCCTGGTTTTGAGACAATGTCACCAATAAATAATATATTCATTACTTAGCGGTTGCGCTCGCTCTTGTTTCTCTAATTACATTAACTTTTACTTGACCAGGATATGTTAATTCATTTTCAATTCTGTCTTTAATTTCTCTTGCGACACGGTAGCAAGCATTATCATCTAGTTGGTCTGGAATTGCAATAACTCTAATTTCACGACCTGCTTGAATAGCGTAAGATTTTTTAACTCCCTTAAAGGAATCTCCAATTTTTTCTAAGTCTTCAAGTCTTCTAATATAGTTTTCAAAGGACTCATGACGAGCACCCGGTCTTGCAGCACTTAGGGTATCCGCTGCTTCAACTAAGTTTGAAATAATATGGGTTGCCTCAACATCACCATGGTGTGATTGAATTGAGTTTAAGATAACTTCGTCTTCACCATGTTTTTTAGCAACCTTGTAACCTAACTCAACATGGCTACCTTCCATTTCAAAGTCTAAGGCCTTACCAATGTCATGTAACAGTCCAGCTCTTTTAGCTAAGCTTTGATTTAAACCAAGCTCTGCTGCCATAACTCCAGCAATGTGGGCTACTTCTAAGCTGTGGTCTAAGGCATTTTGACCATAACTGTAACGATAACGGAGACGTCCAACTAATTTAATTAGTTCACGGCCCATTTTACCTACACCTAACTCAAAGACCGCGTCTTCTCCAACCTTCATAATATTGTCGTCTAACTCTTTTTGCATTTTGTAGACTACTTCTTCAATTCTACTTGGTTGAATTCTTCCATCTTTAATTAAATGTTCTAAAGCCATTTTTGCGACTTCTCTTCTTATTGGGTCAAAACATGAAACTGTAATAACTTCAGGAGTGTCATCAATAATTAAGTCAACACCTGTAGCCTTTTCAATAGCACGGATATTTCTTCCTTCTCGACCAATAATTCTACCCTTCATTTCCTCACTTGGAAGTGAGACAACCGAAACTGTTCGATCTTGGGCTTCTTCTTGGGCACTGCCTTGAATTGCTAAACCTATAATATTTCTAGCAACTGCTTGGGACTTGGACTTAGCCTCATCTTCTTGGTCACGCATAAATGCGGTAATCTCATCTTGCATTCCGTCTTTTACTTTGTTTAAAATTTCATCTTTTGCTTCTTCTTCATTTAAATTTGCGATTCTTTGTAATTCTAAATTTTGTTCATTAATTTTTTCTTGTAACTCTGTTTCCATTTTATCTAGTTTTTGGATTTTATCGGCAATATCTCTATTTCTCTTATCGTTATGTTTCTCTTTGTCTGTCAACGATTGATCACGAGTGTTTAGATTGTTTTCTCTTTTCATCATAATTTTTTCTTGACTTTCAAGATCTTTTCTTCGACTCATTAGTTCGCTCTCGACTTGAGCACGATGCTCTGCGATGTCTTTTCTTGCTTCCGCTTTAGCATCTCTAATTATATCATCAGCTCTTACGCGAGCTTCTTCCACTATATCTAGAGCGCTCTGACGAGCCTTCTTTTCTTGTGCTCTAACCATTAGCGCCATAACTAGTAATCCGACTAATATACCAACAATACCTGTTAAGACTAGATAGATGAACTGAATATCATTCATTTTCGTTCCCCTTTTCTAGTTGAGCGGTTTATTGCTCCTATCCATAGTACTAAATTTTACCAATTTTAACAATGGCCTAGCACTCTTATGTAAAGAAAAAAGGTGGAATATTCAAATATCCACCCTTATTAATTATATTTGTTAAGTATAAATTATTTTAGCCAACATGATACTTTTATTTTAAATGCTAGATTTAAACAATATTATCTTTTTAGTACTTTGCAATCTTACTAATTAAAAGTTGGTTAAATTTCTCTACATCAACATCAAGTAAAACTTTAACTGCTTTTCCCTCACTATTCATCCGGCGGTCGGCAATGGTCATACCGCGGCTTAAGCCCTCAGAAACATCAACATAAACATCATATTCCTTATATTTAAAAATATCTAAGTTACTAATAGCCATTAGGGCCACTACATCATGTAAGGAGCCCTTATCTCTAATCATATAAGCTGAGTCTGGCCTTAAGATATCATATAAAAATTGTCCAATATAATTTAAACTTCTTAGCTCTTCTAATAACTCGCTACTAACAACTGTTTTTTCAGTAACATCAAGACCGGCCATAACTATGTCAACGCCACTATTCATTACAATGTGGGCAGCTTCTGGGTCAACATAAAAGTTAAACTCCGCAGCCACTGTCACATTTCCACCTTTTAAGCCCCCACCCATAACACTAATATACTTAATCTTTGACTTAATTTCTGGATAAGCCAAAAGTAAGGTGGCAATATTTGTAAGTGGTCCTACGGCCGCAATAATTACCGGTTTTTTGGCTTTTATTATTGTTTCATAATAGGCTTGTAAAAACGGCTTATCTAAAAGTTCTACCATTTCATCATTTTTATAAACATAGTCATTCATCCCATTTTTACCATGGACATGTTCTGCATATTGGGCAACTTTTACTAGCGGCTGGCGCGAGCCCTTTACTACCGGAATATCTTTTTTTGCCATCTTGACAATTCTTTGCGCATTAATTGTATTAACATCAACACTAACATTGCCTGAAACACTAGATATTAATCTAATATCTAAAGTCTTGTCTGCCATTGCATAAAGCAGGGCATAGGCATCATCAATACCTGGGTCACAGTCTATAAGAACTATTTCTTTTTCCATAATTTTAATCTCCTTTAAAGTTAAATAAAACCTTACCTATTTCAATGTCTGAAACAGTCTCGCCAATTATTTCTAATATTTCATCAATATCACGGTAGGCATCTGGATGTTCATCTAAGGTTCTATGCGATAGCGTTCTTGAAAAGATTCCTGCCATCTCATGTAACATATTATCAACCGTTAATTGTTTTTTTGCCTGGGTTCTAGACATAATTCTTCCTGCGCCATGTGGGGCGGCATTTAGCCAGTCGCGGTTACCCTTACCATAGCCCATAATTGTTCCATCACGCATGTTAATTGGAATTACTACTCGTTTATTTAAACTCGCATCAATGGCTCCTTTGTAAACAATGTTAGTGTCTGTATCAAAGTAGTTGTGGTGGACACTTTCTATTTCGTATTCAAAGGGAATATCACCATTAAAGTACTCATTTAAAATTATTTCTATCATTCTAANNCCGATTTAATTTGGCATACTCCATCGCAATTGTCATATCATGGACATAGTTATCATAGTGCTCACCAGTTAAATACTTACCTGGCTGTTTATTGGCAATTTTTTGGTAATAGCGCGCAATTTCNNCGCAATTTCATTTCCAAGGTTTCTAGATCCTGAGTGGACAATTAAACGATTAACCTTTCTAAATTTATTTAACTCAATAAAGTGGTTGCCGCCACCCAAGGTTCCAATTGAATTTATAAACCTGTGCATCTGCTTATCCCGGTATCTAAATCTTAACTCTGATAGACGGTGAAAGTGATACAGGTGTTTTGAGTTGTTTTTATGAATTTTAAATCCGGTTGGAATGTTATCTCTAATTACCTTATGAAGTTTTCCATATTCAATGTGAACTGACTTGGGAATATCAATAAAGCTCATTCCACAGCCAATATCAACTCCAACTGCATTAGGAATTATCTTGTTTTCTTTAAATTTGCCAACAAAGCCAATTGGAACTGATAATCCCCGATGCGTATCTGGCATTAAATGAACTTCTTCACTTATTGCTAAAACCTCGTCATCAATGTTTTCTAAAATATCATCATCATAATTAAGTGCATGTATTATTACTTCTGATCTTTTCATTTTATCACCCTTTTAAAAAAAGAGCCATAGGCTCTTTATATTATTCTTCTTCAGTTACTGGCTTATTTAATTCTGCTTTAATTAAATCATGAATTTCTTCAAATATTTCTGGATTACTCTCTAAATAAGTTCTAACTGCTTCACGACCTTGGCCAATCTTATCATCTTTATAAGAATACCAAGACCCCGCTTTATCAATAATGTCATATTCGACGCCTAAGTCGATAACTTCGCCTAATCTTGAAATACCCTCACCATATCTAATTTCTATTTCTGCAAGTCTAAATGGTGGAGCTACTTTATTTTTAACAATTCTTACTCTGGTCTTATTACCAATTATATCCTTACCCTGTTTAATTGCCTCACCACGTCTAATGTCGACACGAACTGATGAGTAAAACTTTAGAGCCCGACCACCGGAGGTAGTCTCTGGATTTCCAAACATTATTCCAATTTTTTCTCTTAATTGGTTAATAAAGATAACTGTACACTCTGATCTATTCATAATTCCTGCCATCTTACGCATTGCCTTAGACATCATTCGCGCCTGCATCCCAACGTTTGCATCAGACATTTCGCCATCTAACTCTGCTTGAGGAACTAGGGCTGCAACTGAGTCAATTACAACTAAGTCAATTGCCTGACTTCTAACTAACATGTCGGCTATTTCTAAGGCTTGTTCACCACTGTCTGGTTGTGATAAGACAAGTTCATCAATATTAACCCCTAAGGCTCTTGCATATTGGGGATCAACGGCATGTTCAGCATCAATAAAGGCTGCCCGCCCACCCTTTTTTTGTAGTTCAGCAATTGCATGGAGAGCCAAGGTTGTCTTACCTGAAGACTCTGGTCCAAATATTTCGATAATTCTTCCCTTTGGATAGCCACCCACACCTAAGGCCTGGTCAATTAAAAGCGAGCCACTACTAATAACATCAACATTTACATTAGCGCGGTCGCCAAGCTTCATTACTGAGCCCTTTCCAAATTGTTTTTGAATTTGTTTAAGCGTATCATCTAAGAGTTTTTCATCTCTAGCCACTATAAACCACCTTTTCCTTCTATTATTGAAATTAACCTAGACTTAGCTAGACTAACAATTCTGCTTCTAATTTCATTTCTTGTGCCACTTAATTTATCACAATAATTATATACTTGATCTTTTATTACAATTGTTGAATAAACTAAGCCAACTTCTTTATTTTCTAAAACATTAGGACCGGCATTGCCAGTAAAAGAGACACTAACATCACTCTTAAGGATGCTTTGGCCAGCCTTGGCCATTAACTCTGACACTTCTTTACTTACAACACCAAATTTTTCAATTATTTCACTATCAATGCTTAAAACATCTTTCTTTACATTATTAGCATAAGCAACAATACTTCCTAAAAATACAGCCGAAGATCCTGAAACTGATGTTAAGTCACTTGCAAAAAGACCGCCTGTTAAGCTTTCAACACTACAAATACTTAAGTTGTGATCTTTTAATGCTTTGATTAACGATTTCATTACTTACTTTCCATAATGATATCTTTAGCACCTACAAAGTAGGAATAGCCACTCAAAAGGCTAATAAAGGCTGAAAACCATACTAAGACATCCGCTACTGGTAAGCTGTAAAACTCAAAGGGAATATTATTCATTAAAAGTAGAATAATTGTAATTATTTGTGCTACCGTTTTAATCTTGCCTAAAATACCTGCTGAAATTGTTACACCTTTGGCTGAAGCCATCATTCGAATACCATCAACCATAGTATCGCGCCATACCATCAATAAAACTGCGACAATTGGTACCACCCCTTGAAAGGCCAAAACAATAAATAAGGTGTTTACTAAAATCTTATCTGCAATTGGATCAATAAACTTTCCAAATGTTGTAATTTGATTATTTTTTCTTGCTAAATAGCCATCAAGAAAGTCAGTAAATGAGGCCAGTGCAAAGATAAATAAGCTTAGTAAATTTTTTAAAGAAATTAGTACTCCATTTATCATATAAGTTGGAACCGTTATATTAAAGTGGGCATATGGAAATATCATGACTAAAACAATTAATGGTACTAGTGAAATTCTAAATATTGATAATTTATTTGGGGTATTCATTAATTCACATCCGCATCTAATTTAAATATTACATCGGTACCGCCATTTGAATTAGCGACACTTTCATCTAAGCTGTATTCTTCATTATTTATAAATATCTTATTGTTTCGCATAATCCCAAATCTAAAGGCGATTACATCGCCAGCCTTAAATTCTAGCTCTTCTTCATTGATCTTATACTTATCAAATAAAACTAACTCTTCATTAGGAGTGTATGTTTTACTTTTATTATCTTCTGATGGGATATTGATTACTTGCCCATTAACACTAATTTGCGTCCAAGTGTTGACTCCAAAAACTGTTTTTATAGAAAAGTTTTCTTGACTTTGCCAGTTTGAAATTAAATAATTATTAGGATCTTCTTTTTTAACAAGTACTGGTTCAATTTCTGGCTCTACAATAACTTCTTCATCCTCATCTTCATCAACCGGTGGTGGATTTACATCCACAACAGGTGGTGTTTCTGGTTTTTTACCTTCATCCATAAAGTTAATTACAACTGAGTACACTAAAAAACCAACAATAATCGTCACAATTGAAATTAAGGATACCAAGGTCCAGTCGACACTTTTTCTAACCTTTTTAATTCCGCCATGGGTAATTGGTGGTGGTGTTTGTTTTCTTTTCACTGTTATATTTTCATTTAATTCTTTTATTTTTTCATCTTTTAATACTTGCATACTCTGGGTATACTCAAATGTTGATTCTTCAACCTTGTCGGCAAGGGAGTCATAGTCGACATTGACGGCATTGGCAAAGGATCTAACATAGTACTTTAAATAGGTTAAATCATTACTAAAATAAGCAACATTACCTTCTTCAATGTTTCTTATTATATTTATATTCATCTTTGTATAATCCGATATATCTTGAATTGTCTTTTTTTGTTTTATGCGATTTTCTTTTAAAAACTTACCAATATCTTTCATTTTACCTCCAAACCAATAATTTTAATAAAGTTATGACATTCTGTAAGCCATGTTCTGTACCTTGCGGTGACAATCATTTCTCTACACAATAAATTATGTTCTAACATTAGCTTGAATTCGCCATGTCAAATTCCCCTACCTATATTTGGGTTTCTCGCTTATGGGGTTTACCTCGTTCCACCCTTAAAGTTTCCTCTAAGTATCGTCTCTATGGCACTTTTATAGAATACTCCATAGCCAATTGGCCTTAGGATTCTTCCGCCGTCAGCTTGCGCTGCTAAGACTTATCTTTTCGTCTTACATAAACACTACACTCATCTCAGAGTGTGCGAGCATGGACTTTCCTCTAGTTGCCCAGCGATTGTCCGAATGTCATACCTTTTTTATTTTAAAATTATATCTTCAAGTCTTGATAAACGTCTTAAGATGTCAATATTACTAACACCCCTATTTTCGCCTGCCATTTTATTTGAAGCCTTTAGTTCAATAATTTCAGCTTCTAGGGTTGCGATTTCATATTTCAATCTTCTATTTTCATCAAATAGTTCTTCAGTAATTTTATCCATAATTTGATAATCTTTAATAACAACGTCTAAGTAGCTATCAATCTCTTTTGGCGAGTAGCCTTTAAACTCAATTGAAAACTCTTTGTTGTATATTTTTTCTGCATTTAGTTTCAATAAATCATCCACAAAATCATCCTTCCAAACTTATATGATAGTAAACCTATATATCCACAACCATTATAACAGAATAACCAAGATTAATAAACGCATGTAATAGCATTATTTCACAATAAATCAAATAACTTGCTAATAACTTAGTCCTTTAGTGTTACTAGTCACCTTTTATATATTAATGTTATAATACTAACACTTATGACCCATTTAATACTTATAGCAATATTTTGTGATATTAGTTATAATGTGGGTGGTGAGAATATGATAAAATATCCTAATGGAAGCAGAAAATCATTTAAATCAAAGCGTAATATATCTACTTCAGCTAATCGCGGAATTGCTTTAGAAGAAGAGATAAATGCTACAAATAAGTATTACTTAGATTTAAATGTAGCTGTAATTCATAAAAAACCAGTGCCAATTCAAGTAGTTGATGTCCACTATCCACAAAGAAGTATGGCAGAAATTACAAAGGCATATTATGTAACTCCAAGTACTACTGATTACAATGGAGTTTACAAAGGTAGAGCAATTGACTTTGAAGTTAAACAAACAAAGTCAAAGACCTCCTTCCCCTTTGCTTCTATTCACAAACACCAAGTAAAACACCTGGAGAAAGTGATAGCACACGGGGCAATTGCTTTTATTATTATAAGGTTTAGCGCTTATGACGAAACCTACTATGTAAAAGCTAAGGATCTTATACCCTTATATTATGGTAAAAGAAGGTCAATACCTTACCAGTGGTTTAGTGAGAATGCATACTTAATTCCTTTTTCACTAAAGCCACCTGTTGATTACTTAAAAGTAATTGATCAATTATATTTTGAAAGAGAGTGTTAAATATGAATGACAATAAAAATAATGATAACAATAATTTAGACGAAACTAAGGTTTTTTCGACTATAGATGACAAAAAAGAAAGTCAAAAGCCTAGATCACTTGAAGATACAATGGACTTTGACATTCCTTTTGCAAAAAAAGCAAATAACGACTTAGAAGAAACTATCGCAATTAGTGAAGAAGAGTTAATTGATGAGGGTTTAAGTAATATTAAGGCTGCAGAAGCAGAAATAGAAGAAATTTTAAAAACACAAAATGGAAATAATGGGGGCGATGATATGGGCAAGAAAAAGAAGAATGAAAAACGCATTTCCGGTTTAGGAAAGTTTAATATCTTTCTAATAACCCTTGTCTTTTTGATGATAGTAGGCTTTGGAGCTGCCTTTACAATATGGAATGGCTTATCAGCAGGAACTCCTGAATTAAATATGGCGGCACTAGCCAATGAAGAGTCAACAATTTTATTAGATAATAAAGGTGAAGAGTTTTTTGACCTTAGCGTTGCTAAAGGGCCAAGTAGTGAAGACTTAGAGTATATCAATATGTCACAAAACATTATAGACGCCTTTGTTTCAATTGAAGACTCCAGATTTTTTAAACATACAGGCTTTGATGTTCCTAGGTTTACTAAGGCCTTGCTTGAAAATATTAAAGATCGAAGATTTTCTCAAGGTGGCTCAACCTTAACAATGCAGCTAATTAAAACTTCACACCTAAGTGCTGAAAAAGCCTTAACAAGAAAAGCTGAAGAAATTAACTTAGCCTTAGAACTTGAAGAAATATTGAGTAAGGAAAAAATCTTTGAATACTATGTAAATAAAATTAACTATGGAGCTGGAAATACAAGGGGCTTAGAAGGTGCCTCACTATTTTACTTTAATAAAAACGCTTCAGAATTATCACTTAGTGAAGCTGCCCTTTTAGCCGGTGTTGTTAATCGACCAAATGCCTTTGATCCAATTAATAACCTAGACTCAGCCTACAAACGCCGTGACACTGTATTAGAATTAATGAATTATCATGGCTACATTGATGATGAAGAAAAAGCCTTAGCAAAGGCGACAAAAATAGAAAACCAATTAACAGATGAAGGTCGTGCTAATCTTTCAATAGAAGACAGCCCATATATTGACTATGTAAATGCAGTTATTGATGAAGTTGCCGCAAGACTTGATATTGACATTGTTTCAACTCCACTTATTATTCATACTCACTTAGACCGTGCTGTGCAAGAAGATGTCGCGGCAATTCAAAATAGTGAAGGCTACCAATATCCAGATGACCATATGCAGTCAGCTGTTGCGATTGGAGATAATGAAACAGGTGCCCTAATTGCCTTAGGTGCAGGACGAGACAGTCAAGTTGTAAAAGGAAGAAATAGAGCAACTAGAATGTTTCAACAACCAGGGTCAGTTACAAAACCGCTTTTATCTTATGCCCTAGCCTTTGAACACTTAGGGTGGGCAACATCTCATGTTGTAGAAGATAGACCAGTGCAATATGCTGGTACTGATAAGTATTTAGGAAACTTTAGTGGCCGCTTTGTTGGTGAAATGCCTTTAAAAGATGCCGTTGCTCAATCAATTAATACCCCTGCATATTTAACCCTACTAAATGTTGAACAAGAAATAAGTAGGTATGCAGTTGCTGACTACTTACATGATAGTCTTGGCTTTAGTAAGGTTAATCGAGAAAATTATAATACCCAGTATGCAATTGGTGGCTCAACTTTCTCAATTTCACCAGCAGAATTATTTGGAGCCCAGGCTGTTATGATGAATGGTGGCTACTACACAAAGCCGCATACAGTTAAGTATGTAGAAACAATGGACAATGAAATAATTAAAGAAGAATTTGAATATCCAAAAACTAAGGTTATCTCAGAAGAGACCGCCTACCTTGTTTCAGTCTTAGAAGCTAACAACGTTACTTCAGGAATTGTAAACAGAATGGAAATTTTAGGTGGAAGACCTTATGACGTTTATGCAAAAACCGGAACTACTGACTATGGCGATACAGCCTTACACTTAGGAATCCCTGAAGGTGCCGGTAAAGATCAGTGGATGTTTGCCTCATCTAAAGATTA
>LFRM01213196.1_pt1 | contig 10923 bp, 11 predicted proteins | sample 618341 | NCBI WGS metagenome assembly LFRM01 (sample SAMN03654438, study PRJNA283298) | anaerobic digester metagenome | isolation source: pool of bioreactors CSTR01a, CSTR02a, and CSTR03a thermophilic anaerobic... | place: Denmark: Kgs. Lyngby | collected 2014-05-21
AGCTAAGCGTAAAGCTTCATAGCGATCACGTTGTGTGCTGGTTAACTCAATGTAATGGGTGATTTCAGTTTTTTCCGGTAGTTCACTGGCGACTTGCTGTTTACTGCGCCTTAAAATAAAGGGCTTTAAGCGACCTTGTAGGTGCGCTAAGCGTTGCTCGTCAGCATTTTTTTCAATAGGTGTGCGGTATTGGCGAGTAAAGTTTTTATTGTCCCCGAGCCAGCCAGGCATCAAGAAATTAAATAGCGACCAAAGTTCGCCTAAATTGTTTTCTAAGGGTGTACCAGTTAAACACAGGCGTTGTTGTGCGCTTAGCTGGCTGACACACAGCGCTGCTTTACTGCGCGGATTTTTAATGGTTTGTGCTTCATCAAGGATCACCAGATGCCAGTTATGGGCGAGTAAGTGCTCACTGTCGCGCGACAGAAGGGCATAGGTGGTGATAACAATATCTGCTGCGCCAATCTGCGAAAATAATGAGTGACGCTGCGCACCATGCAAAGTTAATACATTTAACTGTGGGGTAAAACGCTGTGCTTCATCTTGCCAGTTGGCGATTAGGCTAGTGGGCATAACAATCAGCGCTGGCTGTTGCAGGCGCTGAGAATTTTTCTCGGCGAGGATATGCGCCAAAGTTTGCAAGGTTTTACCCAGGCCCATATCGTCAGCCAAAATACCACTCATCCCCAATTGCATAAGATTTTGCAGCCAAGTGAGTCCATCACGTTGATAGTCACGCAAAGTTGCGTTCAAACCTTCTGGTGTTGGGCTTAAGTTTTGCAGCGGCTGCGCTAGACGCTCTGCGAGCGCTTGAATCCCTTCGCCACCATGCCACTCAATACCTTGTGCTTGCAGCTCACTTAAACGTGCCGCCTCTTGGCGTGGCAGGCGTAAGGTGTTTTCGTTAGTTAAGGCTTCGCGTATATAGAGCTCGCTGAGCGTAGTCAGCACAGGGCGAATACGCGCATAGGGTAGCGCTACTCTTTGTCCCAACTTGGCGATATAGACCACTATTACGTCTTGATCGTCACGCTTAGCAAGGTACTCTGCATCGAGTAGCTTGGGCGATTGACGAATAAGTTGTAATAAAATAGGTAGTAGGCTGATGGATTTACCTGCTACTTCAATACCCAGTTCCAAGGAAAACCAATCCAAACCGGGTGATTCTTCAACCGTTGCTTGCCAGTTATCAATGGTTAGCAGGTTGAATTGGAACTGCGGCAGCATCACTATTCGCCAGTCTTGCGCACGTAAATCTTGCAGAGGCTGCTGCATAAATGATAACCAAGCTTGCTCATTCGTTAGCTCGTAAGCATCACCAGCATTGTCCGGTACGGCGTCACTGCGTCGTAAAGCTATTTGCCAGCCGAGTTTTTTTAGCTGTTCACGGCAGGCTTGTTCAAATGCTAAATCACGAGTAATACGCAGACGCTGATAAGGGCCCGTATGTGCTAGAAAATCAGCGGTGGGTTTGCCGCTGCATAGATGGCCTTGGTAATCAAAAGCCAGTGCAGCACGGTGTTGCATATTTGTTTGCATACGCTTGCTGCGGGTGTCATAGCGTTCGATGCTGATACTGCCGAAGGTTAATTGCGGTTTAGGCCGCAATACCGGCGCATCGCTAATCTGTAGGCTTTGTGTGTTGTTTGATTTGCTTGCTGTATTTGTAGGGCTGAGCAAGTGGGGCGGTGGTTGGCCGTGCTCTTGCATCTGCTCCAGGGTTAGCAATGCAGCAACCACATGCTTGCAGTTATAGCCTACATAGCATGAGCAACGGCCATTGATATCGTAGTAGCCATCTTTAGCCAGTAGGGTGATGGTTTGCAGATAAGTTTGTCCAGCCGAGCCTTTGCATTGCGCGGTCAGCGTCGAGTCTTGAATATGCAGTACGCTGCTACGATTTTGTGCGGCGTAAACTTTACCGCGCTGAAAATCACCGTGGGCAATAGCTTGGCGCCATTGGGCGCACTGCAGATTATTGATGTCGAGAGGGCTTGGCATAGGCACATAAAATACTAATTAGCCCAATAGTATGTCATAAGCTACTCAACTGTTGTGTAGCTGGCTGCGTGCGGTAAAATTGTTAGGTATTTAATAATTTAGTGAGCTCTTGTGCTGTGGCTAGGAATGGAGGTTAGTAAGCTTAATGACTGTTGCTGTAATTCAGATGGTGTCTGGTGAAAATATTGCTACCAACCTAGCTTGCGCTCGAAGTTTACTCGAGCAAGCAGCAGCAGGAGGTGCGCGTTTAGTTGTGCTCCCAGAAAACTTTGCTGCGATGGGGCAAATCAATGTTGCGCACATCGCTGCACTTGAAGCGCAGCAACAAGGCCCCATCTTACCTTGGTTAGCGCAAGCTGCACGAGAGTTGGGTTTGTGGATTGTTGGCGGTACTATTCCACTGTTGCCTGTCGAGCAAGCTGAAGGTAAACCTTGCGCCAGTTCTTTGTTATTTAATGATTTTGGCGAATGCGTTGCCCGCTATGACAAGCTGCATTTATTTGATGCAGCAGTTGCTGACCAGCAGGGACGTTATAAAGAGTCCGAGCGTTATGCCAGAGGGCAGACTTGCACTGTAGTGGATACGCCTGTTGGTCGCTTAGGTATGACAATCTGTTACGATTTACGTTTTCCAGAGTTATATAGCGCATTGCGTGATGCAGGTGCTGAATTGATTAGCGTACCGTCAGCTTTTACTGCGTTGACTGGCGCTGCACATTGGCAGGTTTTATTGCGTGCCCGTGCGATTGAAACCCAGTGTTTGCTGCTTGCAGCAAACCAAGGTGGGGTGCATGGGGTAGGGCGTGAAACTTTTGGCCATTCTGCGATTATTGATGCATGGGGTACTGTCTTGGCTGAAAAGCCGATAGGTGCGGGCTGTGTAGTACATAGATATCCACGCGCTGAACAGGCACAGATTCGCCAGCGTATGCCAATCTGGCAACATAAACGATTTTCTGTCGCGCAATTATCGCGCACAGACATAGAGGACACACAATGAGTGATTTGTTAGCCAGCGCCAGTTCTGTTTTGTTGGCGCCAACTGGTTTAGAAATAGAGCAGTTATCTAGTGTGTTCAGCGAGTTAGCTGGACCAGGCATTGATGCTGCTGATTTATATTTTGAAAACCGAATTTCTGAAGCCTGGGTGTTGGAAGAAGGCATCGTCAAAGAAGGCAGTTTCAGTCTTGATCAAGGTGTTGGTGTGCGCGCCTTAGCTGGAGAGAAAACTGGTTTTTCTTATAGTAATGCGTTGACTTTGCCCGCTTTATTACAAGCAGCACAAGNNAGCGATTCAGGCCGTTGCGCATACACCGCTATATTCCGCCGATAATCCGCTCGAAGTAATCAGTCGCGAAGACAAAGTTGAGTTGTTGAAGAGCATTGATGCTGCTACTCGCGCACTTGATCCGCGTATTTGTCAGGTTACAGTTAGCTTAACCGGCTCTTGGGAACAGATTTTAGTTGCGACTTTAGATGGTCGCTTAGCTGCTGATGTGCGGCCATTAGTCCGTTTTAATGTCAGCGTGATTATTGAGCATAATGGTCGTCGTGAGCGCGGGAGCGCAGGTGGTGGTGGGCGGACTGATTATCGTTATTTCTTAGAACAAGACCGTGCCATGGACTTTGCCCGTGAAGCGGTACGACAAGCGCAGGTCAACCTTGAAGCCATTGCCGCTCCAGCAGGTATGTTGCCGGTAGTACTAGGGCCTGGTTGGAGTGGAGTATTGCTGCATGAGGCTGTGGGACACGGTTTAGAAGGTGATTTTAACCGTAAAGGTAGCTCAGCTTATAGCGGTAAAGTAGGTGAGCAAGTGGCTTCGTCACTCTGTACTATTGTTGACGACGGCACCTTAGCAGGACGTCGTGGTTCTTTGAGTATCGATGATGAAGGCACGCCAAGCCAATATAATACGCTGATTGAAAATGGTGTGTTACGCGGTTATATGCAAGACACTATGAACGCACGTCTAATGGGTGTTGCGCCAACGGGTAATGGCCGTCGTGAATCCTACGCGCATGTGCCAATGCCGCGCATGACTAATACCTATATGTTGGCGGGTGAAAGTGATCCTGAAGAGATAATACGTTCCGTTAAACGCGGTATCTATTGCGCTAATCTAGGTGGCGGTCAGGTTGATATTACTAGTGGCAAGTTTGTTTTCTCCACCAGTGAAGCCTACTTAATTGAAGACGGTAAAATTACTGCACCGGTAAAAGGCGCGACCTTAATTGGTAATGGTCCAGAAGCTATGCGCCAAGTGTCGATGGTCGGTAATGATTTAGAGTTGGATAGTGGTGTAGGTGTTTGCGGTAAAGCGGGGCAATCAGTACCAGTAGGCGTAGGTCAGCCGACTTTGAAGATTGATGGTATTACTGTAGGCGGTACAGGCAGTTAATCTAGTGTTCAGCCTATCCGTTACCAAAGTGGCGAATAGGCTGAACGCCTTGAGTTTATTTTAAACCTAGGCGCACTTCGTCTAGGTCGCGTAAATACTTAAAGATTTTGCGCGAAGCAGTCGGAGCCTTGTTGCGAGCAAGCTCGTGTTGAGCGTGACGCACTAGACTGCGCAAATGCTGAATATCAGTATCTGGGTAGTCTTCAACAAAGCTTTGTAGCGCGCTATCACCTTCGGCGATTAGGCGGTTACGCCAGCGTTCCAAGGCATGAAAGCGGTCGTTATATTCACGAGTTTGGCTATCAGCCAGATTCATTGGTTGCATAATTGCGTCAATATCGTGATTACGTAGCAGCTTACCGAGAAACTGTGAGTGACGTTTGCGGGCAATATGCGCGGTGTGTCTACAGGTTTCCTCTAGGGCTCTGCGCAACTCATCACTGAGTGGCATTTTATTGAGCAGTTCAGGCTTAAGGTCAGCAAGACGCAAGCCTAGCTCTTGCAGAGCCAGCATTTCACGTTTGACTTGTGATTTGCTTTTTTCTTCTTCGTCCAGCGAGTCGTCGAGATAGTCAGACATAACGGTGTTCCATTTAATTAGGACGCTATGATAACAGAGCAAGACCGATACTTTGATAGGGTCTTGCGAAAATGCTTTGGAGTAACTATGAGTGTAAGTGAAAGTGTCGGTCCACAAGCGTTACCTGAGCTGAAAATTCAGGTAGAAAAAATTCTTGCGACAGCCAAACAGCAAGGCGCAACTGCCTGCGAAGTGGCTGTTTCAGTACACCAAGGTTTATCGACCAGTGTGCGTCAGCGTGAAGTTGAGACGGTCGAGTTTAATCGCGACCAAGGCTTTTCGATCACCGTTTACCATGGCGAGCAAAAAGGTTCTGCCAGCACCACCGCCACCGGTGAAAATGCAATTAAAGAAACCGTAGCTGCCGCCTTAGCTATTGCTAAATATGCCTCACCTGATGAGTTTTCAGGTTTAGCAGATAAAGAACTGATGGCCAGTGAGTTTCCTGATTTAGATTTATGGCATCCATGGGCGTTAACTCCAGCACAAGCTATTGAGCTAGCGCTGGAGTGTGAAGCTGCGGCCTTTGCTGCTGATCCACGTATCAGTAATGCCGATGGTAGCAGCGTCAATAGTGACGTGGGTTGCACTGTCTATGGCAACAGTCATGGCTTAATTGCCGGCCATTCTGGTACTCGACATAGTCTCAGCTGTGTGATGATTGCTGAGTCTGAAGGGCAGATGCAGCGTGACTACTGGTATGATTATGGTCGTCGTGCGGACCTGTTGACCGACGCTGCGACTATTGGTCGTCTCGCAGCAGAGCGTACAGTAAGCCGTCTTGGTGCGCGTTCAGTGCCAACTTGCGATGTGCCAGTACTGTTTGCGGCAGAGTTGGCCGGTGGCTTGTTTGGTAGTTTATTGGGTGCGATTGCTGGTGGTAATCAATACCGTAACTCTTCATTTTTGGTTGGCGCGCTAGGGCAAACTTTATTCCCAGAGTGGCTTACTTTGGATGAGCGTCCGTTATTGCAAGGTGGTTTAGCTAGCAGTGCTTTTGATGGTGATGGTCTCGCAACTTATGCTAAACCTTTTATTGAAAACGGCGTGTTAACTAATTATATGCTCAGTACCTACTCCGGTCGTAAATTGGGTATGCCAAGTACGGCTAATGCTGGTGGGGCGCGTAATGTCTTTGTTACTCATGGTGATGATAATCAAGCGGCTTTATTAAAGAAAATGGGCCGTGGCTTGTTAGTTACTGAGTTAATGGGCCAAGGTTTGAATATGGTCACCGGCGATTATTCGCGTGGTGCAGGTGGTTATTGGGTGGAGAATGGCGAGATTCAGTTCCCTGTACAGGAAGTGACGATTGCCGGCAATATGCGTGATATGTTCCAGCAAATTGTAGCCGTGGGTAATGATCTTGATCGCCGTGGTAGTGTTTGTACAGGTTCAGTCTTGATTGAGCGGATGAAAGTCGCTGGTAGCTAGTTAATGATCGGGTAGTGAGCTGCAGCGTGGAGAGTGTTTAAGTCCTGCGGTTCACTATCAGTCGGGCGAAATAAAATTCAACCGGTAGTTGACTGTATCCTCGCTCGGCTTGAGTGTTTCTATAGCAATATGAATGGGTGTTTGCGGTTGCATCTGCTGCCTAACATCCATATCACTAAGATATTGACTAGACTTAAAGAGTCGGCTGCTCAGTGGTTGATCATGTTGATTAAGATATATCAGTTCGACTAGCGGAAAAGATTGATTATAGGCCGCACGGTTATAAATAATCGCATTTACCAAAATGGCGCCACTGAAATCAGGGTGACTGCGTACCTGTAAGTTGCTGCTCTTGATCTGTTCTATATCAACCTTAGGCGGTAACTCGCAATCCAGTACTTGGCAAATAGAGGTTAGCCATGGACGGGTGCTGTCTTGTCGAGCGAACTGATGAAAGTTGCTGTAGATATATAGACTAAGTAATAACAGCAAAGTTAAATTGCTTAGCAGAGTCCATATGATGATCTTGCTCGATCTTTTTTTAGGCTGCTGATTTGGTACTAAGGGTCTAGCATCTTGTATAAAGCTGCGCGTATCTAAATCCCCTAGATCAATATCATCATTCAAGGTTAACGGCAGTGTACAAACAGTAGCAGGAGTCACGTTCCGTTGTGGTGCGTCTTGTGTAAAGGTGACGCTAGGCTTCCTCGCGGTTGGCGACACATTAGCAGGATGACTGATTTGACGAGCAGCATTAAATGCCTGTTTACATGTCTCACAATGAACATCACCCAACGCCGTTGTTCGTAGGTTGCGCTGGAGGTGAACGTCAGTTTGGCAATGCGGACATTGAACTGTAAATGTACCAGTTATGCTGCTGTTCAAATCAAATACACCATAAATACATTAGTGCCTAGCGTGCTTTTGCTCTTTAGATACGTACACCAGAAATACAGACCCAGCCGTCTTTTTCCGCAGTTGGCGCTAAGTCGAAGTGCTGACTATAAGCATCGCGTACCTCTTGTGCTTGTTCAGCTAAGATGCCAGATAAAGCAATACGACCACCCGAGCGAGTGTGCTTAATTAACTGTGGAGCTAACTCAACCAGTGGTCCAGCTAGAATATTGGCTAAGACCACATCGAACTCCTGCTGTGGCATATCTTGCGGCAGATACACCAACATATCATCTTCGGCAATAGCATTGCGGTTGGAGTTATCGCGAGTTGCTTCCAGTGCTTGGCTATCAATATCAGTACAGGTTAACTGCGCAGCACCGAGTAGCTTAGCGGCAATTGCCAGAATGCCAGAACCACAACCAAAGTCGAGAACGCTGCATCCGTCTAGAGGTTGTCCATCGAGCCATTCTAGACACAAAGCCGTCGTTGGGTGTGTACCTGTACCAAAAGCTAAGCCTGGGTCAAGCAGTAAGTTAACTGCGTCAGGTTCAGGTGCGGCATGCCAGCTTGGCACAATCCATAAGCGCTGACCAAAGCGCATTGGGTGGAAGTTATCCATCCAGCTGCGCTCCCAATCCTGATCTTCAAGATGCTCAATCTGCATATCAGGCGTATCAGCGCCACCTAATAGCTGAATATGCTGACGCAATGCGTCGGCATCGACATTGTCTTCAAATAAAGCCAATAAGTGCGTGTGCGACCACAGTGGTGTCGTGCCTAAGTCAGGTTCATAAATAGGCTGGTCCTCACCATCCATAAAGGTGACTGAGACAGCACCCAGTTCCAGTAAAGTGTCTTCCCATGCTTCAGCTTGAGCGGGTTGAATAGCTAAGCGAATTTGTAACCAGGGCATAAAAACCTCAAGAGCGTATGCAGTTATCTGCGAAATTTAGGCGTGAAGTGCATTGCTGCGATATTGATTCTGTAATGGCATAGCGTATTGCATGATCAAGTACGGGCGGTGTTCTTCTGGGCATGCAGTTAAGCGGCGTTGCCATTCTTGCTGTGCAGTAACAATTTCTTGCTTGGTAAAAACGTCATGAATATCTGGAACCACTAAATCCGCTTCGCGCTTATCCCACATTGCCCAAGCAAGGTAGTGCGCTGGAAATAGTCGATAATCACGCCAGATATGTTGATCAACGATACCTGCAAGTTGTTTTGCATCACTAAAATCAGCGTTTAAAATAGGGCCGAAATGAACATGCACACGGCCTTTATAACCAGTGATACCGAGCGCAATGCTGGCATCATCTTCACCGACTTGCTTTTTATACTCACCGGTTGTCTCGCGAATATATAATTCACGGGCTTTAGCGATATCACAAGGGTCGTATTCATAGCTGATCGCGACAGGTATTAAGCGTAATGAGTTAATTACGTCCTGGAAGTCCTCATCTTTACGGGACAAATGAAACATTTTTAATATGGCGCTTTCAGTGCGGTCATCGCCGTCTTTAGCGCGGCCTTCAGCTTGTGCGATCCAGATTGACTCATGATCATTTAGGATTGAATGGTTGATATAAGCTGATAAAAGCTGAAAAGCTGTGAGCTTCTCACGACGATTAGTAAGAGAACGGTGCACAATAAAGCTTTTGTTAATACGCATCAGATCGCTAACAAAAGGACGTTGTAATAAGTTATCGCCAATCGCAATACGTGGGGTTTTATGTCCGGCCTGAAATAGAGCGTAGTTAACAAAGGCAGGATCCATCACAATATCGCGATGGTTAGCAAGGTACAGGTGCGGCGAGTTCATCTGTAGATGCTCAACACCTGAAAAACTAATGCCATCTGTTGCTTGTGTAATACTGCGCTCAACATAAGATGCAATACGTTCTTGTAGAGCAGCAACACTGTTGATTTGCGTCAGCTCATTGCGCAGCTTGCGAGCAATCACCGGGCGTAACAGCCAGCCAAGGTAGCGTGATGCTTTGGGGAAACGATACTGAGTGATGATAGATAAAAAATCTACATCAGCCAGTAAGCGTTGCAATACAGATGCCACCTCGTTGTCATTATAGGGACGAATGCTCTCAAATTGATCCATGTGATTCTCTTATGCGGATGCTGTTCAGTGCTTTGGGCGCTGTAGTTGTGGACAATTGAGCTATTATACCTGCATTACTTGCTAACTTGCAGAGGAGATCTAAGGTGCAACGCATTCATGAGCCTGCTGATTTAATGGAAGCACAGATGTTAATCAGCATGTTAACCAGTGAAGGTATTGGTGTGCATTTGCAGGGCGCAGACTTGGTCGGTGGTATGGGTGAATTACCTGCTTTAGGGTTGCTGGGCTTAATGGTTGCAGACGAGCATGTAGCGCTTGCACGTGAGTTGATTGCGAGCTATCAACAAGCTACGCCAATTGTTGAGGGTGAACTCGATGCTCAGCAAAGTGTTCAACATGGCGTTTTAGAATGTTAAAAGAGAGGCTTTAATGTCAGGGCGCTATGGGTTGTTTAATTGGCCAGAAATCTGGCTAGAGTTGCCAGGTTTTCCACAGCAGATGCGCGCACATTGGAATTTAGCACCAAAGTCGCAGGTGCTGATGCTATTTCAGAAACAGCAAAAGCAGCAAGCAACACTAGCTTTATGGGGTTTTACCTCGGAGTGGATGACTGATTTGACTCGTGCGGTTGCCCATGCGCGTGTTGAGACTGTTAGTACGCAACCAATGTTCAAAAAGGCTTGGCGCAGTCAACGCTGTGTTTTACCAGCCAACGGTTTTTTTGAGTGGCGTGGTCAGCAACGTAAACAACCTTTTTGGTTGAGTGCAACAGAGCCATTGCTATATTTTGCTGCGATTTGGGATGTGTATGCTGTGCCTGGGCGTGATTATTACAGTGTCGCGATGCTGACTCAGCAAGCGTCCAGTTTACGCCGTCCGGTAATTCTAAATGAGCAGCACTTGGCTGTATGGTTAAGTCCAGAGAGTAGTGATGAGGAGTTGCGAGCTGTTTTAACAGAGCCGCAGCCGCAGTTACTTGAGCGCCGCGTTAGTACTCTAGTAAATGATCCATTGGTTGATGGGCCGCACTGCTTAGGTACTGGTTAGGGATGGTTCGTTGCTCTTATGATAGCTCTAGCATTCTTCTGCAAAACGCTCAGCGATAAGTTTTTGTAATGCAGTTAGCGCTTCTTCTGCTTGCTCACCTTCAGCACTGATATACAGCTCAGTACCTTTGCTGGCAGCAAGCATCATCACTGACATAATATTCTTACCATTAGATAGAGTATTGGCATTGCGGCCAATACTAATCTCGCATGGGTAACTGCTGGCTACTGAAACAAACTTTGCGGATGCTCTTGCGTGTAGACCCAACTTGTTAATGATGGTGACTTGGCAGCTAGGCATCTTTTTTCTCTTCTATACGCACCACGTCACGGTGGCGAATTTGTACATTGCTGAGTTCTTTGCCGAGTACTTCGCCTAAGCGTTGTGCCATATAAACAGAGCGGTGCTGACCGCCGGTACAACCAATAGCAACGGTAACGTAAGCGCGATTGCTAGCGGCAAAACGAGGAAGCCATTTAGCAAGGTAGTCGTGAA
>LFRM01148967.1_pt1 | contig 10922 bp, 11 predicted proteins | sample 618341 | NCBI WGS metagenome assembly LFRM01 (sample SAMN03654438, study PRJNA283298) | anaerobic digester metagenome | isolation source: pool of bioreactors CSTR01a, CSTR02a, and CSTR03a thermophilic anaerobic... | place: Denmark: Kgs. Lyngby | collected 2014-05-21
TCTTCTCTATATGAATATATTATTATTGATTTATAATCATACTTTATACTTTTTAATACATCTAAGATTTTACTAGCTTCTACTTTAAATCCTTCCTCATTCTTAAATACACTATTATTTGATTTTAACTCTAATTCTATACTTAATGGTTCCTTACCTGAATAATCATCATTTAATTTATATTTAAATTTGGGAAGTTCAAAATCAACATTTATAATCATATTATCTTTACTTATATTTGTTTGTTGATATATTAAGTTTTTTAAAGTACTATTTATTTCATCTGACATATTCATATATGTTCTAAAGTGATAATCATCACCTATATGTCCTGTATTATAGTAATTTATATTTGACTTATTGCTAGGATTATCAATTTCTTCAACTTCTCCTATATAACCACCAGCTTTTTCACTATAAAATATATTAGTTATTTTTAATTCATTATTATAATTTTTTTCTATATATTCACTTATGTTATTCTTAGCTTTAATATACCCTATAGGATTCCCGTGAAACGAGTTATAAATAAATATACTTATACATAACATAGCTACTACCCCAAATACTTTAATAAAATTACTACTTTTCATATTTATATTCTCCCTTCAATAATATTTTTCATAAGCTTACTTGTCATAAGTCCACTACTTATACAAAAAATATTTATAGGTAAAGTAAATAACATATATCCTATATCATTCATAGCAACAGCTATTACTAACTGAGTTATTATTGAAGTTGTAATTATAACTCTATCTTCATCATAGAAAAGCTTTAAAATACATGGTACTATTATTATTATTGGAATAGTAGCTATAAACCCCTTAGATAATATAGAACTACTTACAGCAACTATCATTGAAAATATAATAAAAGTATACTTTATTCTATCTTGATTTTTCTTTATCTTATCCAGTATTATTTCTCCTTTATCCCTTAACTCTTCATTGTTTATCTCTAAATTTATATCTGTGTCTAATTTTATATCCTCAAAAAAAGAATTACATTCACTACATTCACTAAGATGCTTTTTTATATACTCATTTGTATCTGTGCTAGTTAGTCCTTCTATATAAAGTGGCATTAAGTCTTTTATTAAGCTACAATTTTTATCACTCATACTTTAAAACCTCCCCTATTTTTTTCTTTATTCTAAAAAATGAAACTCTACAGTAATTTTCACTTTTACCAGTTATAACTCCTATTTCTTTAAAGCTTAAATCATTTATTAACCTTAAAATTACAATTTCTTTATTAATTTCATCTAGCTTACCTATTTCATTAATAATAGTATAATAATTCTCATTATAATCTTCTTTATATATAAAGCCACTTGCCCCTATATCCTCAAGTGAATTATTTAAAGGATTTTTTCTTCTATATGTGTAGTACTCATTTTTAGCTATTCCTATTAGCCATGTTTTTACCGATGAATGTCCTTTAAATTTATCTAGTGATTTTATTGCACTTAAAAATGTACTTTGCATTACATCCTCAGCTATATATGTATTTTTACTTAAAGATAATATAAATTTATATACATCAACTGAATATAGTTCATATAGCTTTTGTATATCCTCCAATATTTCACCACCTTAATTTACCTTTTATATATTAGTGTATTATATTAATGCTTTCGTTACAAAAATAAAAATTTTTTTATATATAAAAAGCTATACCACAAATATGTGATATAGCCTTCTAATTCTAATAATTTTATGATATCTTAATAAGTTTTTTAGGTATATATATAAATGATAAAATAGCTATTACCCAAAAACCAATATTAAAATCTAATACCAATGCCCCTATAAAACCGATTCCTAATAAGTTTAATATAAGTATAGACTTAGTTTTCTTATATGTATATATTCTCATGTATGCATATGCATCTCTTATAATAAAGTAATACATTATGTATTTTATAGATTCTGTTATTGTTAATATATAAGGTTGACTTATATTGATATTTAAAACATTTTTAATTTGCATTATAAGTAAATATACTAAACATATATAAACTAATTTCATAGAACAATATATATAACTACCGAAGTGTCTTATATTTTTAATTATATATATTTTATCCTTACCACTTCCTTTTAACGACTTTATTCTATCTCCTATAAACAAGCTTCCTAAATAAGTCATTATAGTAGTTCCAAGTGGTAGTACTGCTATCATTATATAAAATATAATATCTGAATAATATTTATTTAAATTTAAAGGTTTCATCATATCTCTTGTATCTTTTATAAAGCTAAATCCTATAAGCTTAGAGCAATATATATCTATAAGTACCATTATAAAACAAGAAAATATACTTAAGCATAGTATGTCATCTAATATTTTACTTTTTTTAGGTATCATATATCCACACATAAAGCCTATCATCATACTTTGACTCATCCAAATAGCAGAACCTATTTTTCCCATAACNNNNATATTTAGTGTCACATCTTAAGTAAATTATAGCTATAAATATAGGTATAACTGAATCTATATATAATGAATAAAATACTCCTGTTGTTAATGCAAATATAGTACAAACTATAAATAAAGCTGACATTATAGAGGCTTCTGTTAATTTTTTTGTATTCACAAGTATTCCTTCTCTCTATTTTAAACTATATTTTTAGTTTTATATTATAATATAATCTTTAAATAAAATAACCCAAGATTATACTATTAATCTTAGGTTACTATATTCATTCCTAATTATCAATTAATATTTATTAAGCTTCTTAACCACTCTTTAGTAGAATTATCTGCAAATGTAGCCTCTACAGTATTTAAATATATATTTACATATTCATCTTTATTCATATTAAATTTATTAAATACAATATCTATCTCATTAGTTAAATCTATATTTGAAACAGTTCTGTTATCAGTATTTATACTTACCCCTATTCCGTCCTTATAAAAATCATATAAAGGATATTCACTAAAATTTTCAACTGTCTTAGTTTGAATGTTACTTGTTGGACACATTTCTAAAATAACTTTACTTTCTTTAACTAAATTATAAGCTTCCTTCATATCTTTTATTCTAACTCCATGACCTATTCTTTCTGCTTTACCTATATTTATAGCATCTATTACATTTTGACCACTTGCTGCTTCTCCTGCATGTATAGTTATTTTATATCCATAGCTTCTAGCTAATTCAATTGCTCTTTTATATTTTTTAACAAATCCTTCTTCTTCAGGTCCAGCTAAATCTATCGCCACTACACCTTTGTTTAAAAATTTCTTTCCTTCTTCAACTACTAATATTGCATCTTCTTCACTCATAGTTCTCATACAACATAATATTACATTCCCTTTTATGTCATACATTTTTTCAGCTTCATTTATTCCATCTACTACACTTTGTATAACTTCTTCTACAGTTAATCCATTATTTATATGTAATAATGGAGCAAATCTAACTTCTATATATTTTATATTCTCTTTTTGTGCATCTTCTAAAAGTTCAAAGGTAATTCTTTTTATATTTTCACTACTTTGCATAACTTTATTAGGTAAATCAAATCTTTTTAAATATTCATTTAGAGATGTACAGTCATTTGGTACTTGAGCCTTACGCTCAACATCATCTTTTTTATAAGAGTCTAATTTTATACATTCTTTTTTAGCTATATCTATAATTGTATCTACTCTTACACTTCCATCTAAATGGCAATGTAATTCTATTTTTGGTAACTTATTTATCATATTTACCCCCTTATTTGATTTATATTATTTTATTATTTTATTTATTTAATGAAAAAAAATTCTTCATTATTCATAAAATATAAATTAATTATGAAAAGCCATATATATTCACACTTTTTATAATCTATTAATATTATAAATATATGTTTTTGTAATATTTGATTTACTCTTTAACACTCAGAGGTTAAAAGGAGGTTTATATATGCTTGAAAAAATAAATAGAATTTTAGTAGCTAATAGGGGCGAAATTGCTATTAGAATTTACAGAGCCTGTTCTGAGTTAGGTATAAAAAGTATAGGTATTTATAGTAAGGAAGATAAATATTCACTATTTAGATCAAAAGCTGATGAATCATATTTAATAGGAGAAGATAAAGGGCCTATAGATGCTTATTTAGATATAGATGGGATAATAGAATTAGCTAAAAGAAAAAAAGTAGATGCTATTCATCCTGGATATGGATTTTTATCTGAAAATCCAGAATTTGTGAAAAAATGTGAAGAAAATGGGATAATATTTATAGGTCCATCAGCTAACATTATGAATATGATGGGAGATAAAATAAATTCTAAAAAAATAGCTAAAGAAGCTAATGTACCAACAGTTCCAGGTATAGATAAACCAATTAAAACTATTGAAGAAGCCAAACAAATCGCTAAAGAAATAGGCTATCCTATTATGTTAAAAGCCTCTAATGGCGGTGGCGGTAGAGGTATGAGAATAGTATATGAGTAATCTAAACTTGCTATAGAATTTGAGACCGCATGTAGTGAGTCTAGAAAGGCTTTTGGGCAAGATATTATATTTATAGAAAAATATATATCTAATCCTAAACATATAGAAGTTCAGATTTTAGGAGATAAATACGGTAATATAGTTCATTTATATGAAAGAGATTGCTCTGTTCAAAGAAGACATCAAAAAGTAATTGAATATGCACCTGCTTTTTCTCTTTCTGAAGATTTAAGAAAATCTATATGCGATAGCGCTTTAAGAATTGCTAATCATGTTGGTTATGTTAGTGCTGGTACAATAGAGTTTTTAGTTGATGATAGTAATAATTTTTATTTTATAGAAATGAATCCTAGAATTCAAGTTGAACATACTGTTACTGAAATGATTACTGGTATAGATATAGTTCAAAGCCAAATATTAATAGCTCAAGGTCATAAATTAAGTGATGAATATATTAATATAAAATCTCAAGATGATATTATTTGTAATGGATACTCTATTCAATGTAGAATAACTACTGAAGACCCTAAAAACAACTTCATGCCTGATACAGGTAAAATTCAAGTATATAGAACAGGCTCTGGTTGTGGTATAAGGCTTGATGGTGGTAATGGGTTTTCAGGTTCTACTATAACTCCTCATTATGATAGCTTATTAGTAAAAACTATATCTTGGGATAGAAGCTTTAAAGGCGCTATAAATAAAACTATACGTTCCATTAAGGAACTTAGAATTAGAGGTGTTAAAACTAATATAGGTTTTTTAATTAATGTATTAAATGATTCCACATTTATAAATGGTGATTGTAGCACTAAATTTATAGATGAGAACCCACAATTATTTGATATAAAAGAAAGTAAAAACAGAGGTACTAAACTACTTCAATTCATAGGAAATACTGTTGTTAATGAAAATGAAAACATGGAAAAACCTTCATTTGATAATATATATCTTCCTAATTTAGATAAACCCTATACCTTTATTGAAGGAAGCAGAGATTTATTTAATAAGCTAGGTAAAAAAGATTATTTAGAATATATAAAAAAAGAAAATAAATTATTTTTAACAGATACTACTATGAGAGATGCACATCAGTCTTTATTAGCAACAAGACTTAGAACTCATGACTTATTGAAGGCCTCTAATGCTACTAATAAATATATGAAAGATTTATTTTCCCTTGAAATGTGGGGAGGTGCAACTTATGATGTTGCTTATAGATTTTTAAAAGAATCTCCTTGGATAAGACTTGAAAAACTTAGAGAAAACATTCCTAATATACTATTCCAAATGCTATTTAGAGCATCTAATGGTGTTGGCTATAAAAACTATCCTGATAATGTTATAGAAGAATTCATAAAAGAATCTGCAAAAAAAGGTATTGATGTTTTTAGAATATTTGATTCTCTAAATTGGATAGAAAATATGAAACCTTCAATAAATGCAGCTTTAGAGAGTGGAAAAATAGTAGAGTCTGCTATATGTTATACAGGTGATATTTTAGATAAAAATAGAAGCAAATATAACTTAGAATATTATGTAGATATGGCTATAAAACTTGAAGAACTAGGCTCAGACATTATATGTATAAAAGATATGTCAGGATTATTAAAGCCTTATGCTGCTTATAAGTTAATATGTGAGTTAAAAAGTAATGTTAATATACCTATTCATCTCCATACTCATGATACTAGTGGTAATGCTGTTGCTACATGTTTAATGGCATCAGAAGCTGGTGTAGATATAATTGACGGTGCTCTTGAAAGTATGTCCTCTCTTACAAGTCAACCATCTTTAAATGCTATAGTAGAAGCTCTAAGAAATACTGAAAGAGATACTAATATAAATCTATCTGGATATGATGAACTTAGTAATTATTATAAAAGCTTAAAAAATGTTTATTCAAAATTTGAAAGTGATTTGAAAAATCCTTCTACTGAAATTTATAAATATGAAATACCAGGAGGTCAATATACAAATTTAAAACCTCAAGCTGATAGCCTTGGTCTAGCTAATAAGTTTGACCAAGTAAAAGAAAAATATAAAGAAGCTAATGATATTTTAGGTGACATTATAAAAGTTACACCTTCATCTAAGGTTGTTGGAGACTTAGCAATATTTATGGTAAAAAATAAACTTAATAAAGAAAATATTATAGAACAAGGGTCTCAACTATCATTCCCAGATTCAGTAGTTGATTACTGTAGAGGTATGATCGGTCAACCAGAAGGTGGTATACCTAAAGATATTCAATCTATAGTTTTAAAAGGTGAAAAACCTATAACTGATAGACCTGGTGAACTATTAGCTCCAGTAGATTTTAAAGATGTTAAAAATTATTTAGATAAAACTTTTAAAATGAACTCTAATATAAGAAATATATTAAGCTATACTTTATACCCTAAGGTTTATGAAGATTATCTAAATCACTTACAATACTATAATGATATTTCAAGTTTAGAAAGTCATGTATATTTTTATGGTTTAAATAAAGGTGAAGAATGTGAAGTTGAAATAGAAGAAGGAAAAGTATTAACGATTAAATTAATAGATATAGGTGATGTTAAAACTGATGGTAATAGAACGCTTTCTTTTGAATTAAATGGTATGATTCGAGAAGTTGAAATTAAAGATAATAAATTTGAAGGTGTTATTAAAGATATAGTAAAAGCAGATATGAATAATCCTTATGAAATAGGTGCTAGTATTCCTGGTAAAGTTGTAAAAATACTAGTTTCTGAAAATGATAAAGTTAAACAAAATCAACCATTGATAATAATTGAAGCTATGAAAATGGAAACTGTTATAGTTTCTAAAATTGATGGAACTATTAAATCTGTAAAAGTTTTAACTAATGATATGGTTAAAGATAATCAGTTATTAATAGAATTAAGTTAAGTTATATTAAAAAAAGGAATCTGAATTTCAGATTCCCTTTTTATTATTCTTCGTCTTCTTCTATGTCATGATGATGATCGTGATCATCTTCTATTACAACACCATCTAAAGCTGGTATGTGTATATTATGCTTTTTAGAGTAATCTATTAAAGCTGCTTTTATAGCTTGCTCAGCTAAAACTGAACAGTGCATCTTTACTGGTGGTAAACCATCTAATGCTTCAGCAACTGCTTTATTAGTTATTTCTAAAGCTTCATCTATAGTTTTTCCTTTTATTAATTCTGTAGCCATAGATGAACTTGCTATAGCTGATCCACATCCGAAAGTCATAAACTTAACATCGTTTATTATTTTAGTGTCGTTATCTATATCAAGGTAGATTCTCATTATATCTCCACACTTAACGTTTCCTACTTCTCCAACTCCACTAGCATTATCTATTTCTCCAACATTTCTTGGGTTCATGAAATGATCCATTACTTTATCACTATATTGCATATTAATTACCTCCATTATTTATATTATTGGTTTAATTTGTGGTATAAAGGTGACATACTTCTTAATCTTTCGATTATCTTAGGTAAGTTGTCTATTATATAATCTATATCTTCTTCTGTTGTAAAATCTCCAATACTTAATCTTAATGAACCATGAGCTATTTCATGTGGTAATCCCATAGCCATAAGAACATGTGATGGATCTAATGATCCTGAAGTACAAGCTGAACCACTTGATGCAGCTATACCTAACATATCTAACATTAATAATATTCCTTCTCCCTCTATAAATTCAAATGAGAAGTTTACATTACCTGGAAGTCTATGTTCTAAGCTTCCATTAACTTTTGTATATGGTATTTTTTCTAATATTCCATCTATTAATTTAGTTCTTAACTTAGTAAGAGTTTCTATATGGTTATCCATATTAGCTTTTGCTATTTCACAAGCTTTAGCATATCCTACTATACCAGGTATATTTTCAGTACCTGCTCTTCTTCTTCTTTCTTGAGCTCCACCGTGAACAAATGTGTGTAACTTAGTTCCAGTTTTTATATATAAAGCTCCTATACCTTTTGGCCCATATATCTTATGAGAAGACATACTCATTAAATCTACATTTAATTCTTTAACATCTATATGAATATTTCCAGCAGCTTGAACAGCATCTGTATGGAATATTACTTTATGTTTTTTAGCTATTTCACCTATTTCTTTTATAGGTTGTATAGTTCCTACTTCGTTGTTAGCAAACATTATAGTTATTAGTATAGTATTATCTTTTATTGCATTTTCAACATCTTCAACTCTTATTCTACCTTCAGCATCTACATCTAAGTAAGTTACTTCAAATCCATGATGCTTTTCTAAGTATTCACAAGTATGAAGTACTGCATGGTGCTCTATTTTAGAAGTTATTATGTGGTTACCTTTTGCTTTATTTGCAAAAGCAACACCTTCTATAGCCCAGTTATCACTTTCTGTTCCACCGGCAGTAAAGTATATTTCATTTGATTTTGCATTTATAAGGCTAGCAACTTGTGCTCTTGATTTATCTAATACGTTTTTAGCATCTCTTCCGAATCCATGGAAACTTGATGCATTTCCGAAAGTTTCTGTGAAATATGGCATCATTGCATCTACTACTTCTTGCTTAACAGGAGTTGTAGCTGAATAATCCATATATAGTCTTCTTTTTTCCATTATATTCATCTCCTAAGTCTATAGTTTAATTAATTCCGTTATATCATTTATATGTTTATTTTTATTATAATCATCTATCATATCCTGAAGTGTTATTGAGTTTATAACATCTTCTATACCCTTTTTTAATCGCTCCCAAACAACTTTTGTAACACATATACCTGAATTTTCACATATATCTTCATCTATTATGCATTCTGAAATCGAAACAGGGCCCTCAAGTACTATTAATATATCTCCTACAGTTATATCTTTAGGCTCTTTAACTAATAGATACCCACCTTGTGCTCCTCTTACACTTTTTATTAATCCAGATTTTTTTAAGATTGAAAATATTTGTTCTAAATATTGCTCTGATATATTTTGCTTTTGAGCTATTTGTTTCAGAGGTACTGGTCCACAAGTTTGTCTAAGCGATAACTCAAACATTGCTTTTAACCCATATCTCCCTTTTGTTGATAGTTTCATATTCTACACCTTCTTTTTCGAATATGTATTTCCTACTACTTTACTAGGTTTTATTTTCAAATTAATTTTATTATACCCTAGTATTTTTGTCAAGATTAAATTCATAGTGTTTTTGTAGGAATTAAATTTATAATCTACAGTCTATTAAATCAACTAATTTACATAAAAAAGACATTCTCATAAAAGATATATGTTATATAAGATCACTCTTATATTTTTTACTAATATCTCTAATAAAATGCCTTTTTATATAAAAATTTATATTTATTTGTAATATATACTCCATTTTCCTATTTCAGTAAATCCTATATTTCTATAAACACTTCCTGCTACTTCATTATCATAAAATAAACATGGTCGTTTGCCATTCTTAACTAAAACTTTACACAACTTTACCATACAATTTGTTGCATATCCTTTATTTCTATAATTAGGATGCGTAGCTACACCTACTATCATGGCATGTGTACGATTTTCAGAAGTTGATTTTGCCATAGCTACAACTTGACCTTTATCTTCTATACAATAACCTCTTCCGCTTTTTAATCCTATCTTTATACTTTGTATTGTTGGTTTTTCAAATTCATCTATAGCTTCATATAACTTAGCTACTTTTCTTATTTTACCAAATCTAATAGGCTTTACATTAATATCATCTTTATATCCTCTTAGCATTTCTATTTGATTGAGTATAGAGAAATTTACAACTCTTTTTCTACTAAAATCTAAATATGGTTCTAACTCTTGTAAAGTATCTTCTTTTCCACTTATCTCATTGTAATATAATTCATTTATTAAATTTGAAAATTCAAATACATTATATTTATCTCTAGAGTAAAATATTAACGTATCATAGTATTTTACTAAAACCCCTCTAAACTGACCTAAACTATCAATTTGAGCCCATATATTAAAAAAATTACTATTATAACCATAAGTATCTATATCTCCAAGAGTAAATATATTAAAATCAGCTTCTGCTTTTAAATATCTTATTAATTGACTATGGTAGCTCCTATCTAATTTAATAATCATAATGTCATCCCCCCTGATAATACCATTATGTTAAATAAGTTTTTATATATTCTATTTATTCTTTTTGATATATGTGCACTTATTATATATTAATTCAATAAAACTTCTTTACTCCCCTTTTATCTTTTTCCAATATTCAATTAAACTTTTTTCATATTTATTATTATCTGGCTCATAATAAATAGTTCCTTCTAAATTATCAGTCATATATTGTTGTTTAACATAGTTGTTAGGATAGTCATGTGGATATTTATATCCTTTTATACCTAACTTAAGAGCACCACTATAATGAGAATCTCTCAAATGTATAGGTACCTCTCCTATATCTTTATTGCTTATATCATTCATTGCTTTTGATATT
>LFRM01075442.1_pt2 | contig 10921 bp, 9 predicted proteins | sample 618341 | NCBI WGS metagenome assembly LFRM01 (sample SAMN03654438, study PRJNA283298) | anaerobic digester metagenome | isolation source: pool of bioreactors CSTR01a, CSTR02a, and CSTR03a thermophilic anaerobic... | place: Denmark: Kgs. Lyngby | collected 2014-05-21
GTAAATTCCGCCAGAAACTTCTTTAGTCTCGTGTAGCGCTTCTGAGCCCAGTCCTCCATAGCCTGACCGCCATAGGGCAGCCGGGCTTTTGCCCACAGAGTCCACAGATAGTCGACGAAGATTTTTGATGCCAGAAAGTGCATGGCTTCCAGTTGATTGTCCGCTCCCAGATAAGCTGCGAGGAGCTGGCGGTCACAATCAGCGTCATATTCTGCTTCTATAGACACAGCGGCCAGATCCCACATACCATCGTTCATGCCGGCGTACTCCCAGTCAACCAGGTAGAGCTTGTCCCTTCCCATGATCCAGTTTTCGCACAGAGGATCGTTGTGACAAGGCTGCAGTGCTGGCTTGATAGCCTGATCCAGCCAGCCTTTAATCCTGGAAACTGATTCTTTCGTCTGTTCATAGTCTTCAAAAAGGGGCACCCTGAGGTCTGCAATAATACTTTCGTATTGCTCGGCCATCGTGAAAACATTAAAAGGCACTCCTGTATCCTGGCCGCTATGATGGATTTTCGCTAATACTTCAGCAATCTGTTTGATTACTTCAGGCTGACGAAGCTGGTCTGCCGTCATGGTTACGGCGCCCGGGATATACTTGCTGATCTTGCTGCCGTCATCTCCGAAGTAAATCAACTTAGCATCGATACCCAGCTCGCAGGCAAGTTCTGTGCTGATCTTCTCGTTTTTACGATTGATTATAGCTTCTGTGCCCTCACCCGGAATACGCACGACCAGTTCTTCGCCATCAGCGAAAACAAGATGGTAAGAGCGATTGGTGAGGCCACCTAAACGCCGGATATTCCTGCTCGTGTCTGCTGCCACAGGCAGACCGGGAATATCTTTGGTTAATTTATTGATAAGGGTTAAATCTGCTTCAACAATTACAGACATTTGCTCATTTCCAGTTTCAAAAAGTATTTATTTAGTAGACGATTCTACCTGTTTGCGGTAATCCGGGTCAAAAGCGCAGAGATCGTCCACTGTGTCAAATTCGTAAATGATGCCGGGGGGATATTTCCGGGCCTTCATTTTCAAAGTATCCAGGTGCTCCCGGAAAATTGCTTCCCAGAGCAGGGGACGGGTTTTTTCCAGATGGTACTCCTCTTCCAGAATAGCCAGAAAGCGCCGGCTGAAGTCTTGATTCCAGAAGACGTGACCCAGCATGTACCAGCTATTACTCCCGCCGGTGGTCACCTCTTTAATGTAATCATCCTCATCCAGACTGAGACACCATTCCTCAGTTTCACCATCAGCATACACTGCTGCATAATAGCTGTCTTGCAGTTCTTTTTCAAAAGGATTCTCTGCAAAATAATTATCAGCAGAACAGATATAACTGTTACGCAGGAACTTACGTGCCGCATAAATGCTGCCGTTATTATTGCGTGTTACATAATCCGTATTATAGATAAACTTGACTGGAAATATATCTTGCAGATACTGGTAGCTTTCTGCTTTATAGCCCAGCACCAGATATATTTCAGGTATTTCCGCCTCCAGCAGTTGGCAAATCTGACGTTCCAGGAGAACTTCACCTTTTGCCTTTACCAGTCCCTTGGGTATTCCTCCGGACTGCGCAGTGAAACGGCTGGAAAGGCCGGCTGCCATAATAATTGCATTGTCTACTGTATGCGTCATCTTACCTGCCTTCAAATTAACTTTTTAATTATAGACAAGCCTGATAGTAATGTAAATCAGCAGATCTGCAAAAGATTGCCTTTTAAATGCTTTTGAAAAACAGGACCCTTAGCGGATAATTCAACTAAGGGCCCTGTATGACAGATAGTCCGGTCTTAGCGGGAGTGAACCAGCATTTTGCTTGAGTGTTTATGGACAAAGTCATCCATCACTTCGGCTAAATTCAGTCCTTCCAGTTCTTCCAGTTCATAATGTACGCGAGTATAGGGTTTATCGATCTGGATGACTCTGGATAAATCCATGGGTGTACCGATAATGACTGTATCACAATCTGCCTTGCCAATCGTTGCTTCCAGGTCCTTTACTTGCTGACCGCTATAGCCCATAGCCGGCAATAAGCAACCGATGTCGGGGTAAATTTCGAAGGTCTCGCTCAGCTTTCCCACCGTATAAGGACGGGGATCTACGATTTCACTAGCACCCAGCCTCTCAGCAGCAACTGTGCCGGCACCGAACTTCATGCAGCCGTGAGTCATGGTAGGTCCATCTTCGATGACAAGAACCTTTTTGCCCTTGATCAGCTCGGGCTGATCGACAGTGATCCGGGAGTTTGCATAGATAAGTTTTGCCCCGGGGTTGACCTTTTTGATATTGTCCTCGAGCAGGGCAATCTTCTCCGGGGCTGAGCTGTCCATCTTGTTGATAATAACCAGATCTGCCAGGCGCAGGGTTATCTCACTGGGATAGTAGCTTAGTTCATCCCCGGCCCGGTGCGGATCAGCTACCACGATCGATAAATCTGCTTCATAAAAGGAGAAGTCGTTGTTACCGCCGTCCCAGAGGATGACGTCACAGCCGTCAGGGTCGTTTTCAGCAGCGCGTAAAATTGCTTCAAAATCCACACCTGCGTAGATGATATTGCCTCTTTCCACATGCGGCTCGTATTCTTCCATTTCCTCAATCGTGCAGTGGTGCCTCTCCAAATCTTCTACCCTGGCGAAGCGCTGTACTTTTTGGGCAGCTAAATCCCCATAGGGCATAGGGTGTCGTATAGAAACGACCTTCAGCCCTTTTTCCATGAGAAGCTCAATAATTTGCCGTGACGTTTGGCTCTTACCCGCCCCTGTTCGTGTTGAGCAGACAGAGATAACAGGCTTTGTACTTTTGAGAGCAGTGTGCTGAGGACTTAGCAGGCGGAAGTCGGCACCGGCGGTGTTAACTACAGCCGCCAGAGCCATCACATAGCTATACTTCATATCGCTGTATGAAAAGACACATTCGTCTACGTTGAAATGGCGGATCAATTCAGGAAGTTCTTCCTGAGTGTAAATATTGATGCCATCGGGATAGAGCTTGCCGGCCAGCTCGGCGGGATATTTCCGCCCGCTGATATCCGGGATCTGTGTAGCGGTAAAGGCGATCACATTGTAGGATTCGTTATCCCGATAATAAGTGTTGAAGTTGTGGAAGTCTCTTCCCGCTGCACCGATGATAATTACGTTTTGCTTTTTCACTTTTTCTCCTTTAGCCAGAGTTCATTTTTCATATCCCAGGGACAAGTCCGGGAACTGTTTTTGCTACTGCATATTTATAACACATAACAAATAAATATACTGTACAATTCTTGGGATAATTAAGGTTAAACTCTTGATTAATTCGCCTGACAACCAAGAATTGCCTGTCGGATAGACTGCAATAATATACAAATAGCATACTTTCATACATGGAAAGTGGGGATACTGCTGAAGCCGTCTGCCTGATTTGGCAAAGCAAGGCTATCTTGTTACACTGATGGAAAATATTATGCAAAATAATGCATTTTATCAGCAGATATACAGATCAGGCCGGAGGAAGATAAGCAAAAAGTAAAGGAAAATACATGGCTATTGAAAAAGTACGGGAATATTTCAGTCAATCCGGGCTGGCAGATAGAATTCTGGAATTTGATGTCTCCAGCGAGACGGTGGAGCTGGCAGCGCAGGCCATTGGCTGCGAGGAAAAACAAATTGCCAAGTCTATGTCTTTTCTCCTGCATGACCAGGCAATCCTTGTAGTGACATCAGGCGATGCCAGAATTTCCAATCCTAAATTCAAAGAACAATTTCAGACTAAGGCTAAGATGATCCATCCTGATCAGGTGGAAAACCTAATTGGCCACGATGTCGGTGGTGTCTGCCCCTTCGGGATACATGAAGATGTCGCTGTATACCTGGATATCTCGCTTAAGAGGTTTGACACTGTCTTTCCTGCTGCCGGCAGCAGCAACAGCGTCATCGAGCTTTCCCTGGATGAGCTAGAACAATACTCCGGGGCCACAGCCTGGATTGATGTTTGCAAAGACTGGGAATAAGTTAGCGACAGGCAAAATTGTCGGACAATGCAGCATCGGGCAATGTTGACAAGAGTCTATTTTGGGACTATCCTTCAATAGTCCCAAAATGGACTCTTGTTTAGCGCCTGCTATTGCGGCTGGAAAGGGAGTTTACTCTTGGAGAATATGGCAGAAAAACAACTGGAAGCTCTTCTTCAGCAATTTAAGGAATTGACCAGAGTTTATCGTGATGCTGTAAGCCATAGCGGAGTATCAGAGAACGTGTTCTGGATCTGGTATTCATTAATACTCTTTGACGATGAATATTCTCAACAAGATCTTTCTAACATCTGGTCGTTGGCGAAGCAAACAGTCAACAATATTATCACTCAGATGGTGCACAATAAGTATGTAATTCTCGAACTTGTTCCGGATTCACGAAATCGCAAAATAATCCGCTTGACTGACAGGGGCAGACAATACGGTGCAAGCATTGTAAAACCCATATTTGAGGCAGAAAAGAGAGTATTGCAGCGGATAGATCCCGGAGAACTTGTCGCATGCACAACAGCATTAACAAAATTTACCAGCATCTTAAAAGAAGAAATCGATGAAGGCTGATAATAAGAATACAGAATCAAAAATACTTACAGTTACAAAGAACTTATCTGTTTTTCGCATATGCTTAATCCCGGTCATCGTGTGGCTTTATGGCTGTGTGTACACTGCTGATCGCCCTCTCCTTTGTCCTTTATGTAATAGGTAATACAAGAGCTATGAGACACATCAAGTGATAAAAAGGAGATTGATTGTGAGTTCTTTTACAAAATGTGTTCTTTACCTTGCGGCAATCGGAGCAGCTTCCTTTGTGCTGGGCAGGCTTGTCCCGAAACACTGGTTTTGTCATGATAAATTTCCGTATTATGCTGCATATCCTGAACAAGAAGAAGTCTTATATAATGCCCTGAGAGTGAGAAAATGGAAGGATAAATTACCGGATATGAGTGAAGTCTTTCCCGGTCTGCTGCCGTCCAAAAAGCTTCCGGGGTCGTTTACGTCACAGGAACTGACCCTGATGGTACAGGAAACTTGCATTTCAGAGTGGATACATGGCTTACTGTCTGTCGTGGGTTTCGGCTGTGTATTGATTTGGAAAAACCTGGGAGGATGGATAGTTTCTATTATATTTGCACTAGGCAATTTGCCCTATATCATCATTCAGCGTCACAACAGACCCAAACTTCTGCGGCTGTTGACAAGACTAGAGGAAAAAAAAGCTGCGACAGCAGCCAGTGCCCGGAGGGGAGCATATGAAAAAAGTTCTTTTACTGAGTTGCAGCACAGGCCAGGGGCATAACTCCTGCGCAAAAGCAATTAAAGAGTATTTTTTGCTGCAAGGGGTAACATGTGAACTTTGGGATGTCTTAGATTTCATATCTGTGCGCCTGGCAGCTTTTATATCATGGGGACACAGTTTTGTATATCGTCATCTGCCGGGACTCTTCCAGTGGGGATATACATACTGTGAAAAGAAGCCCTCTATTCTTGCAGATGGCTCCTTCGTCTATAATTTTTTAGCATCACGCACGGAGAAACTCCGCCAATACATAGTTGAAGAAGAATATGATACCGTAATTTGCACTCATCAGATAGCCGCGATTATGCTGGATAACATACAGAAGAATTCTGCTATAGCTGTGCCGGGAGCTTTTGTTGCTACCGATTATACCTGTTATCCGGGACTCTATGCCTGTTATCTGGAAAAGAACTTTATTGCCAGCCAGCTTCAGATTGAAGCATTCGTTCAATGTGGCATCCCTCCAGACAAATTAATGGTCAGCGGTATTCCTGTCCGCCCTGAAATTTTACAACACAGAGAAAAGGCGGCTGCCAAGCGCCAGTTAGGGATAAAGGAAAACAGTATCGACCTCCTGATAATGTTCGGCAGCATGGGCTGCGGACCCATGAAGAAAATTCTGCGCCATATAGTAGAAAAACTACCCGAACAGGCAGAAGTTTCAGTTATATGTGGAAGCAATCAGCGCTTATACCGAAGCCTGAAGCGTCAATACGGGACAGATCGAAGAATCCATATTGTTGGATATACCGACAAGATTTCTTTATATATGGATGCTGCAGATCTGTACCTGACAAAACCGGGTGGAATCAGTGTAACCGAGGCTGCTGTGAAAAATCTCCCCATGGTTTTTATCAATACAGTTGCCGGCTGTGAAGAGTACAATATGGATTTCTTCCTGAAGATGGGTGCTGCGGTCACAGCTGACACACCCGAACAAGTAGCTGCCAAAAGTATTGATCTGCTTCATTCCCCTGCAAAAAGGCAGGAGATGGAAGAAGAGTTGCGCAGATACAGCCAGCCCAATGGGGCAGCGCACATTTACCAAGTATTGCAACAAGAGTAAAGACAAACTGTAAAAAGGAGAACAGGTTTTTCTTCAAGTTTTTTGCAAAGACCTAAAGCCGGCAGAATGGTCGCAGAATAACAAAAATGAAAAGCTGACGCTTATCTTAGAAACGAGAAATTAATGAAAAAATCAACTATTGTAGACTACCGGAACTTTCGGTTCAGCAAATTAAATACTCCGGAATTCTCACACTTAAAACTGCTTATTTTCTGGCCTGTTTTCGGTCTGATGTTTTTAACAATAGAACAGCTTTGGATCAGAGACAGTTACTTTCCCATTTATTGTGCCTGTGACGACCTGATACCTTTTTGCGAATATTTTCTGATTCCTTATTTATTTTGGTTTGTTTATCTGATAGGAATGCTTGTTTACACTTTACTTTGGGATGTTGAATCTTTCGAAAAACTGATGAAATTTATTATTATTTCATATTCCACAGCGATGCTGATTTACATATTATTTCCTAATTGCCAGGAGCTGCGGCCACTGGTATTCGAGAGAGATAATATTTTTACCAGGTTTTTAGCAGGTTTTTATCAGTTTGATACCAATACCAATGTCTGCCCCTCTATCCATGTGATCGGGTCTGTTGCAGTAATGACCTGTGCCTGGCACAGCAAACACTTCAGCTCTAAAGGCTGGCGAATTGCCTTTACAGCTGCCGCAGTCCTGATTTCCATATCTACTGTATTTTTGAAACAGCATTCTATTTTGGATGTGCTGGCAGCAATCCCGGTTTGTCTGCTTGCTTATTATGCTGTTTATGGTCAAAGAAGCAGAAATGTATCTTCCAGATTTAATCGTAGTGAAGAAAATGTATAGATGTGGCGGCTGAACAAACGAAAACATCTTCTTTCATCCAGTCTTTCATTTGTCGTTCATTTCATAGAATCGAGGGACAGTGGTGTGTAAAGCGCCTGATCAATGAAAACTGCTTTTTAAGCTTTAGTTCCTTTCGCTGTCCATAAGGATCAAGGTGTTGCGCATTTTTCCGCTCTTGCCCAGAATGGGTCTTTCCTGACTTGTCGTCAGCTCCAGCTTGTCAAGTCCTTCACGTATGAGTCTGTCTTTGGTCACGGTCAGGAGGTCACGACAGAGCTGCTCGTGTCCTTCTCCGTTTTCCGGAATACAGCGAATTTCCAGGCTGGAAGGTCCTCTCTGGACAAACTGAACCTGGCCACAATTGGGCGTATCTAACGAAATATCGATGAAGAGGGATGAGGGCAGGCAGATCCAGGAGCCTTGCTCGTCCTGAAAGGACAGTCTGTCTTCCTTCCGGCCTTCAATCTCCATATAGGGGAAAGGGGAACCGCAGGCGCAGGCTTCCTCGTGCAGGACGATCCGGTCCGATATATAGTAGCGGATGAAGGGCTGGACCAGGTTGGCCAAATTGGTCAGGAGGATCCCGTCACTCTCCTGACCGGGAGCTAGCGGCCGCATATTCTGGTCGACGGGCTCGACGATGACCCAGTCGGAATTCAGATGCATGTGGTTTTCCCTGCACAGGCAAGCAACTTCACCGCCCTCAGTCGAACAATAGTTATTAAGTACGGGGCAGCCAAAACTCTCTTCGATGTAGTGAATGTCCTCCAGGGAAAGGTGTTCGGCACTGCAGGCGATCAGATCGGGGGAAATATCCAGCTTGCCCAGCCGCTGCTGGCTGGCCAGGACGCGGATATTGCTGGGGTATCCGGTGAGAAGGCTGGGTCTGAAAGCATTGAGAGCTGCCACCATTTCGCCGGTTGCCATCCCCACAAAGAGGGGCATAATCTCCCCGGCCATGCCAGCCGCCTCATAGGCCTGCCTGGTCCTCAGGAAGGAAAGGTAGGTAGAGCTGTATCCACCGCTCGCCAGGACACCCGCTGTGCGGGGATAAGGCAGGGCAGGCACGGGGTTTCCCTCTGTTTTTCCGCTGCCCAGCAGGCGCTGTGAAATTACAGCTGCGTGGATCAGATTATGGCGGTCATCCCGGACCATACGGAGAGGCACGCCGGTGGTGCCGGAGCTTGTGAGTACCCGATAGCGCCCCAGGAAGAGGCTGCTGGCTGAGGCTTCGTCCTGACGGGACAGATAGCTGTCGAGCCCGGAGCTGGTAATCTCAGGGTCACAGACCCATCGGTCCAGCTGGGGCATAGCTTCTTCACGGAGGGTGATGGGAATATCGGAAAGCTCGGGGCAGTCAGGAATCTGCAGGTATTTTTCTCTAAGAAAAGGAGAGTGCTGCCGGGCATAATCCAGGAGAATCAGGAGACGCTCCTTCTGGAGAGCCCGGATCTCCGGACCGGTCATCTGGCCAGCCTGCCTGACCAGGGCAGCTGCCAGCCAGGGGGTCATAAGTGGCATCTTTTGCATACGGTTCTCCTCCTATCTGGACTTGAGCAAGTGGGGTTTTTCGAAGAAACCCAGGCTGATCAGATCGCGCAAAAACTTGCGCAGGTAGTCGCTGTCGGTAACCGGCCAGCGCCAGTTCATCCTCAGAAGTACCTGGCTGGTGTAGTGATTATCGACCGCGACCGGGGCCAGAACCTTGCCTCCGGCCATACCCTGGTAGGCCACAAGGCTGGTCAGGTACTCGGCCCGGCCCGCCTGGATCAGGCTGTCCTGAAGTGCTTTTTCATAGGCTTCGTCTTCCAGGAAATCAATGGGAATCCCTTCTTCCCGCATGATGGTGACAATGTCACCCAGGAAGATTGAATGATCGTTGAAGGGCTGAAATACCCGGCAGGCAGCGGGTGTCTTGGCCAGCAGGAGCACAGCCTCCGCCGTACTGTCGATGGGGGCCATGCGGGCAGGGGCCAGATAGGCCGAATAGGGGAAAGACCCGACGACGCTGTAGGCTCTTAAACGCCCCAGGAAGCTGTTGGTACTCGCGTTCATCTGGAATTCCCCATCGGAGTTACGGGCCATAAGATTGCCGACCCGCATGATCTTGGCGTCCAGACCCCGGCTGGCAGAGGCTGCCAGCAAATTGCGCTCGGCCAGGAACTTGCTGTAGGCATACTGGTTTTCCAGATTCTGTCCCAGATAAAGCCCCTGTTCAGTGAGTTTTTCTCCCGGCAGGGGTTTCCCGTCTACCGAAAAGCCCGCTATGCTGGCAGTGGAAATCTGAATAAGCCGGGCGCCGGTTTCAAGGCAGAAGTCAATCAAGTTATCGACACCGGCAGTGTTAATCTTGAAGATACTGTCATCTTTTGCAAAATGGGTAACATTGGCGGCGCAGTTGATGACTGTATCGATTCCGGCATCCTTGAGCCTGGTTAGAGAGGCCGGCTCTGTGATATCGCCTTCAAGTGGGATGATGCGGTCTCCGAAGAGGTCAGCGTAGGAATCCTCAAAATAGTAGAAGAGGTGGTTTTTCAGCCTCTCATGGAACTGTTTCTGACGTCCGCTCCGCATCAGGCAGAAGATTTTTCTTGCTCCGGGATCGCGGATCAGTTCGCGGAGGACATGGATGCCCAGGAAGCCGGTGGCTCCTGTGAGAAGCACCTGTCCCAGTTCGCGAGCTGACCCGCTTCTGAAAGAATCAAGGCTATTGTCTGCCAGGGCGCGATCGATTTCCCGGTAATCGTAGTTGTCTGCAGCTTCTGAAACACTCTCCCGGACATCTCCCCGGGCCAGAAGTGAGGCCAGAGCTCTGGGCGTAGGATTGGCGAAGACATCACCGAAACTGACAGCTTTTCCAGTGGCCGTTTCCAGACCGCTTTCTTTCAGGGCAATTACTACCCGGGTAACCGACAGTGAGCTGCCGCCGATATCAAAGAAGCTATCCTCAGCCCCGACTTCGTCAGGATCGAGGTCCAGGACTCTGGCAAAGAGGGCAGCAAGCTTTTCCTCTGTTGCCGTGGCGGGAGCGGTGTATTGCTGCAGGCGGAGGGGGCTGGGGTCAGGCAGTTTCTTATAGTCGATTTTGCCGGTCGAAGTCTGGGGAAAGGCAGGAATCTGCAGCCAGGCGGTGGGCACCATATAGGGGGAGAGATGCCGGGACATTTCCTCCTGCAAGTAGTCGGGCGCCATCTCTTGCTCAGCAGTGTAGTAGGCGCAGAGCCGGTCAGCTCCCTGTACCTCTTTGATGACAACCGCAGCATTTTTTATGCCCGGGATGGCCAGGAGGGCTGCTTCCACTTCACCCAGCTCGATCCGGAGGCCGCGCAGCTTGATCTGTTTGTCATTGCGGCCCAGCAGCTCGATCTCTCCGTCTTTAGTCCAGCGGGCCATATCACCCGAACGGTACATGCGGATGCCCTTGTGGACGACGAAGCGTTCCCTGGTTTGCTCCGGCAGGTTCACATAGCCCCGCGCCACGCCGGGCCCCCCGATCCAGAGCTCGCCGACAATGCCCGTAGGCAGTTCATTGCCGTCGGGATCCATCACCGACTCCACCACTCCAAGGAGGGGGCTGCCGATGGTGACCTTGTCGGCACTCGTCAGTTCTTTGGCGTTGGAGGAGACGGTGATCTCAGTAGGGCCATAGGTATTAAAGAGGCGGGCCTTCTGCCCCTCACCCTCTCTTAGCCGCTCCATCAGCTGGGCGGGATATTTTT
>LFRM01107576.1_pt1 | contig 10920 bp, 7 predicted proteins | sample 618341 | NCBI WGS metagenome assembly LFRM01 (sample SAMN03654438, study PRJNA283298) | anaerobic digester metagenome | isolation source: pool of bioreactors CSTR01a, CSTR02a, and CSTR03a thermophilic anaerobic... | place: Denmark: Kgs. Lyngby | collected 2014-05-21
TATATGGAAAAACTTTGATAATAATATTACATATAAATATACATATATTGCAAAAGGCATAGTCTGCACCGCAGCCCCACTTAACGAACATTATATTAATATAAATACTAATTATTCGCAAATAAATTATAACATTTAAAAAGCACAATAATAACTTAAAAAATATTCAAAATTGAAATGCTAGCTATGCCAATACAAATGGAGTTTTTAATTTTGTTTTGATAAAAAAATAATTGACAGTTATATGAAACTAAGTTAAAATTTAAATATAGATGTTAATTCAATAACAAATTTTGATAAACAATCTTTAAACACTAAACTTTAATTTTCAAAGTTTGAAAGGAGAGCTTATTACTTCAAAAAAATGTAATTAGACAATATTAAATGTACCAGTATCGACTTATTTAGAATTATATTAAGGAGTGAAATTAAAAATGCGTAAAAAATTATTAGCAAGTATCATGGCACTTAGCCTTGTAGTTTCAGTATTTGCGGGGTGTTCAAATGCAAATGATGATAAAGACGGTGTAGAAACTCCATCTGTAGAAAGCCCAAGTGATGAAGCTGGAGACATTAAAGACGGTACTTACAGCTCGACTGTGAACGGAATGATAGCACCAATCGAATTAGAAGTAGAGATAAAAGATAATAAATTAGAAGCGATAAATGTTTTAGATAATCAAGAAACTCCAGGAGTAGGAGAAATAGCGATAAATGAAACTCCAAAAGAAATATTAGAAGCTCAGTCACTTGATGTAGATGTAGTAACGGGCGCAACTGTTACAAGTAGAGCTATAATGAGTGCTGTTGAAGACTGTATTGAAGAGGCAGGTGGAGATGTATCAGCATTTAAAATCTCTGTTGATAAAGATGAAGAAATGGAAGATGAATATACAGCTGATGTTGTTATTGTAGGTGGAGGCGGAGCTGGGCTTGCAGCAGCAGTATCTGCTATAGACGAAGGATCATCCGTTATATTAATAGAAAAAACTGGTTATTTAGGTGGAAATTCTATAGTTGCTGGTGGAATATATAATGCTCCAGATGAAGAGCTTCAAGGCTATTTATTTGACGAAAGATCTAAAAGCTTAGAATCTTTAGTTACTGAAGCGGTCTCAGAAGAAGCTATTAATGATGAGCACAAAGAACTTATGGAAACTGTAAAAAAAGAATATGAAGAATATCTTTTAACAGATAAAACTTTATTTGACAGTCTTAACTGGTTTGCACTTCAAACTTGGAACGGTGGAGATAAAGTAGCTAACCTTGATATGGTAAAACTTTTAACAGGAAATAGTTTAAAAGATTTGCAGTGGATTAAAGATATGGGTGCAAAATTCGAAGACTATGTTATTCATGGCGGAGGTTCTTTATATCCAAGAACTCATGTATCTACAAGTCCAAACGGAACAGCATACATAGATGCATTCAAAAATAAAATAAAAGATAATGATAAATATGTAGAACTTTTAAATACAACTGGTGATGAATTAATTTTAGACGGTAAGAAGGTTGTTGGTGTAAAAGCTACTAATAAAAGTGGTAAAGAAGTAACACTTAACGCAGATAAAGGTGTAATCCTTGCAACAGGTGGTTTCGCAGCAAATGTAGAACTTAGACAAGAATACTGTGAAGGAGAAAAATGGCCAAATCTTGGTCCTGAAGTTCCAGATTCCAATATGGCTGGAGTAACAGGTGACGGAATATTTATGGCAAGAGATGCAGGTGCAGAGCTTGTAAATATGGAGCAAATACAACTTCTACCTTATTGTAACCCTAATACAGGAGCAACTTATGACATAGTAATGGGTACAGGAAGCAGCTTGTTTATTAATAAAGAAGGAGAAAGATTTGTTCGTGAGGATGGTAGAAGAGACGAAATGTCTAAAGCTATAATTGAGCAAACTGACGGAATAATGTATCTGTTCCAAAGTGCAGATGGAATTCCAGATCCAGAAACAAAAGAAGCTTTAGGAGGACAAAAACTATCATATTATTTAGAAAATAATATAGCTGGTTATGTATCTGCTGATACTTTAGAAGAACTCGCTGAGAAAATTGATGTTCCAGCAGATGCTCTAAAGAAAAAAGTAGAAGAGTTTAATAGCTATGTAGAATCAGGTGAAGAAGATCCATTTGGACGTGTTTCTTATGAAGGAAAAATCGTGACAGCTCCATACTATGCATATCCAAGAAAACCTGCTGTTCATCATACTATGGGTGGAGTAAACATAGATGAAGAAACAAGGGTTATCGCAGCAGACGGTTCTATAGTAGAAGGTTTATACTGTGCTGGTGAAATAGTTGGAAATATACACGGAGCTAATAGACTTGGTGGAAATGCTATAGTAGACTTTGCAGTATTTGGAAGAATTGCAGGTAAATCAGCAGCAAACCAAAAATAAAATAATAAAAATTAAATATTAATAAATAAATCCCTTTGAGATATGATTTTCTCAAAGGGATTTTAAATATCTTAAGATTAAGACTCTCAATAAGATAAGAGTTAACTTAAATAAAAATAAACAATAAAATAAAGTGAAAGTTTATATTTTGTATCCGTGTTTAAAAAGTAACTATATGGGAAGTTATATAAATCACTGTAAAGGATTTTTTCTATCATTATATTATAAATAGGCCTAAAAAACTAAAAATCGAATTAATTGACAAATTATTCTAATTAGGTTATGTTTTATGTATTGTTGTGAATTTGTTATCAATTTTTAATTAATAATTTAAATAATAAAACTTTGATTTTCTTAGTTTGAAAGGAGATGCTTTATTACTTCAAATAAAATATAATTGGACAATATTAATTACATTAAAATCAGCTTATTTAGAATTATGATAAGGAGTGAAGTTTGAAATGCGTAAAAAAGTATTAGCAAGTGTTATGGTCTTTAGTCTTTTGCTTTCAGTGTTTGCAGGATGTTCAAATGCAAATGATGATAAAGAGGGTGTGGAAACGCCAGCTGTAGAGAGTCCAAGTGGTGAAGCTGCGGATATTAAAGATGGTACTTACACCTCAACAGTTAATGGAATGATAGGACCTGTTACAGTTGAAGTAGAAGTTAGTAACAACAAGATTGATAAAGTAAATGTTACTGATGAAATGGAGACACCAGGTGTTGGTGAAATAGCAGTTAACTCAATCCCTAGTGATATAGTAAACAATCAATCAATTGATGTAGATGTAGTTTCAGGAGCTACTATATCAAGTTATGCGGTAATTAATGCAGTTAAAAACTGTCTGGAAGATGCTGGAGCAGATCTTGCTTTATTTGAAACTCCAGTAGAAGAAGAACAAGATACTGAGGATGAATATTCAGCAGATATCATTATTGTTGGTGGCGGTGGAGCTGGTCTATCAGCTGCAGTAGCTGCAACAGATGAAGGTTCATCAGTAATACTTATTGAAAAAGCAGGGTTTTTAGGTGGAAATTCCATAGTAGCGGGTGGTATATACAATACTCCAGATCCTGTACTTCAAGACTATGCATTTGATGAGAGATCACCTAGTTTAGAAAGTCTTATTGTAGAGGCAGTTTCAGAAGAACCTGTTAATGATGAACATAAAGAACTTATGGAAACTGTAAAAAAAGAATATGAAGAATATCTTACAACAGATAAAACACTATTTGATAGTCTAAATTGGTTTGCATTACAAACCTGGAATGGTGGAGACAAGGTAGGAGTTCTAAGTATGGTTAAGGAAATGACAGGACAATCTTTAGAAGCTATGCAATGGGTAGAAGGAATGGGAGCAGAATTTGCTGAAACTATTGATCATGGTGGAGGAGCTTTATATCCAAGAACTCATAGGTCAACTAGTCCAAATGGAACAGCGTATATTGACGCTTTTGTAAAAAAACTAGAAGCTAATGATGGCTATAAACAATTGTTAAACACTACTGGTGTAAGTCTTATAAAAGAAGGCGAAAAAGTAGTTGGTGTAAATGCAACTGATAAAGATGGAAAAGAAATTGTCTTTAAAGCTGATAAAGGTGTTATTCTAGCAACAGGTGGCTTTGCAGGTAACGTTGAATTAAGACAAGAGTATTGTGAAGGGGAGAAATGGCCAGATCTTGGACCAGACTTAACTACTTCTAATATGGCAAGTGTAACTGGTGATGGTATATTTATGGCACGTGATGCAGGTGTAGAATTAGTTAATATGGATCAAATCCAATTATTACATATGTGTAATCCTGATACTGGAGCAACTTATGATATTGTTTCAGGTAAAGGAAGTGGTATATTTGTTAATAAAGAAGGAGAAAGATTTGTACGTGAAGATGGACGTAGAGATGATATGTCTAAGGCTATTATAGAGCAGACAGATGGAATCATGTATAGAATTCAGAGTTCTGACGGCCTTCCTGATGCAGATACTAAGAAATCTCTAGGTGGAATACCACTTACATATCTTGTAGAGAATAATATTTCAGGATATGTATCTGCAGATACATTGGAAGAACTTGCAGAAAAACTTGATGTTCCTGTAGATACTTTAAAGAAAACAGTTGAAGAATTTAATGGTTATGTTGAATTAAATCAGGAAGATCCGTTTGGTCGAGTTTCATATGAAACTAAACTTATTAATGGACCATATTATGCATATCCACGTAAACCGGCTGTTCACCATACAATGGGTGGAGTTGTAATAGATGAAGAAGCCCGAGCTATTTCTTCAGACGGAACTCCAATTGAAGGCCTATATTGCGCTGGAGAGATCACAGGAGTACTTCATGGAGCTAATAGACTTGGTGGAAATGCTATTGTAGATTTTGTTGTCTTTGGAAGAATTGCAGGAAAATCAGCTGCAAATCAAAAATAAAAAATAAAAATTAAATATAATTAAAGAATCCCTTTGAGATCTGATTTTCTCAAAGGGATTTTTTAATTTATAAGTCTATTTTATTTAGATATTGTTTTAGCTATAATAATCTTTTTTTAGATATAAAAGTATTTTTTTAAGTGGGTTAAAAAGTAAAAGAACTACTATAAAGTTCGATACTCCATGAACTATATCGAAAGCAATTCCTCTTATAAAATAAGCTATACCAAAAGATATACCAAAAAATAAGGATTCAATTACTGCTGCGATAAATCCAAAACTTAGTCCAAATATTAAAGCTAGTATTGCAAAAGTATACTCAGATTTAAACTTTTTATCTATAAAATATGTAGCAATTATGAGAAGTGGCCATACTATAAAATAAAATATCGACCATATATTAAGCCCATAAATAAAAACTTCAGTTGTTGAGAATATTACTGAAACAAAAAGTGTGTTTTTTATTCCAAATACTATTGTATAGAGTATAAAAAGCAAAGTTACTATTTCAACATTAGGAACAAGACTTAAAACAAGTTTACCTGAAGTGATTGATGCGCTTAGTAAACTAATTAAAACAATATCTTTAACTTTCACCTCTAATCACTTAAAACCCTTTAATTTCGAACATATATGTGTCTTTATCTTGAAGTGGGATTTCTTTAACTCCAACTTCAGCATCAATACCATTAATTGTTATATGAAAATACTCACTAGTTTGGTCTGCAGAATATCCTTTTAATCCAATAAGCATTGGCCCAAAATCACTATCTAAAAGTTCAACTTCGAGTTTATCATCGTTTTCTTCCAAAAGTTCGAGTAAAAATTCCTTATCGGTTTTAAAATCCTCTGTGTAGTCTATGTCTTCACTTTCTACCTTAACAACTATTGTTACCTCTTTACTACCTTCAGTTCCCTCAGGCCCGAAGAATTTGTTGTATCCTGCTATAGCAGCTATAGCTATTACTACAACAACTAAAATTGAAATTAATTTTTTTGACATATTTCCTTGATTTGTTTTTTTGTTTTCCATTCAATACTCCTCCTAAATTTTTTGATTTAATTATTATAAATAAAAAAACACCATAGAGGTGTTTAAATGGAAAATCACAAATTAAACACCCTATTGACCCGTAGGGATAATGTACTTTTTCTGGCAGGTATTCCGGCTTTTACTATGTAAAAAAGAACCTTCCCAATAAAATAATATCAGTGGTTTCTTTTAAGAGTTTTACGGCGGCGGGACCGCACAGGCTTAACCTGTTTCCCTTTTTAATAAAAATATTAACCAAAAACTTTTATTTAATTTTTTTAAATCTAAATATCATTATAGCAGAATATCAACACATATTGTAATACGCTTTTAGAAAAACTCAGAAGCTTTAATAAATCATATAAAAAATTAAAACTAATGTACCCAATTTCTTGTACTAGGTCACTCAGATGGGCTATAATGTTAGTAATAATAGAGGAGGTCGAGTTCCATAGGCTAAAATTAAAAGATTTATTAAATTCTTATATTATTTTTAGATTTTTAAATACACTTAGCCAGTTAAATCTATTTTTTACAAACTGTAAAAATATCTTATTGAAATTTTATAAAATTATTAAATTAAAAATATAAAAAAATAATAAAAGTGAAAAGGAGAATAGAGAAATGAGTATATTAACATATGTAGCATCAGGAGTTATGGCATCTGCTTTAGCTTTTCCAGCTTCTGAAAATGGGCATGAGGTTAGACTTGTAGGAACGCATCTTGACAGAGAGATTATTGAAGAAGGTAAAAAAAGTGGATATCACATCACCTTAAAAAGGCAATTACCTGAAAAAGGTATAAGTTTTTATCAAATTGAGGACCTTGAAGAAGCTTTAGAAGGAGCAGACGCAGTTATATGTGGAGTATCTAGTTTTGGAGTAGATTGGTTTTTAGAAAATGTATTTCCTAAGATAAAAGAAGGAACACCTGTTTTATCTGTAACTAAGGGAATGGTTGATGACGAAGATGGAAACATGAAGACATATCCTCAGTATTGGCAGAGAAATATGCCAGAGAGAGATCTTCATATAAGTGCTATAGGAGGCCCGTGTATTAGCTATGAACTTGCAGATCATGTAGACTCATATGTTGCCTTTTGCGGGAACAACATTGAAGAACTTAAATGGTTTAAAGAAATCTTTAAAAGACCTTATTATCATATTGACCTATCAACAGATGAACTTGGAGTAGAATTTGCTGTAGCACTTAAAAATGCATACGGATTTGCTGTAAGTTTAGCTATAGGAGTTGCTAAAGGTAAGGACGGTAAAGGGGAAGAAGACTTTAATTCACAAGGAGCACTTTTTGCTCAAAGTATAAATGAAATGACAAAACTATTAGAGATTGCAGGTGGCGGAGCTAAAAATATTATATATGGTGTATCAGACTTATTTGTATCAATTCTTGGTGGAAGAACGAGGAAAATTGGAACCCTTATGGGACGAGGATTTAGCTATGATGAATCTGTTGCAAAGCTGGATGGTCTTACATTAGAATCAATAGTTATAGCAACTAGAACAGCAAGAGCTATAAAGAATCTTGCTAAAAATGGAAAAGCCGACTTAAAAGATTTCCCATTACTTCTTCATGTAGATGAGATAATAAATCAAGGTAAAAAAGTAGATATTCCATTTGAAAGTTTTACTGCGGAAGATTTTTAGAGTAATAACTATGGCATTCATAATAAAAAGTTTTATTATGAATAAAGAATACTTAAAGTTATTCAATACAAATTAAAATATAAATCAAGTAGGTCCTAAATATCTAGAATATTTAGGGCCTATTTATTTTTCTTATATAGTCATTACAGGATTTTATAACTTGGTATTACCATTAATTAACGAAGCATAATTATTTTAGCTGAAATAACTCTGAAAAGTCTTCTGAATTTAAATAATTATTTTTTATGCTTAATTTAGTTTTAGATATTATTTTTAATCTAGTCAATTTTAAAGCAAGGGGCATTTTTGCAAATATTTATATAATATATATAGTATAATTTAATATAGAGTAATTAAAAGGAGCAGTGCTATGAAAATCATACATTTAGCAGACTTACACCTAGGGAAATATTTTAACGGAGTATCTCTTCTAGAAGATCAGAGCTATATCTTAGATAAGGTATTAAAAATTATAGAAAAAGAAAATCCGGATGTTGTAATTATGGCAGGAGATATATACGATAGATCAGTTCCAAGAGAAGATGCTGTTAAGGTTTATAATAGATTTATAACAAAAGCTTCTAAACTTTCAAAAAATAATCTTATAATAGCAGGAAATCACGACTCTGCTGAAAGGCTTAGTGTTTTAAATAGTCTACTTAAAGGCCATGGACTTATTATAGAAGGAAATGTAAAAGATCCACTAAGAATGATAACAATTGACCATAAAGATGGACCAGTAGACTTTTATTTTTTTCCTTATAAAGATACATCTGTTTTAAAGGCAATTTTTGATTTAAAAGATGTAAAAGGCGACTCTAATGTGTACGAAAAAATAATTGAGAGATCTTTAATAGATAATGATCATAGAAAAGTTATGATTTATCATGGTTTTGTTTTGCCTTCATCAGATGAGGCAAAGGAAGATATTGCAACATCGGACTCCGAGAGATTTTTATCCGTTGGAGGACATGAATATATTAAAGCTAGCGTTTTCAATGATTTTGATTATGTAGCCTTAGGTCATCTTCATAAACCACAATGGGTGGTGGAGAATAAAATAAGGTACTCAGGCTCTATATTAAAATATAGTTTTTCTGAGAAAAACCATAAAAAGAGTATATCTATTATAGAACTTGGAAATGATGGATCTGTATTACTAAGAGAAGAGCCCCTTGTGCCTTTGAGGGATGTAATAGAGATTGAGGGAAGCTTTACGGACTTAATGAATGAAGTCCACTTAGAGTCTACTGATGATTTTGTAAAGGTAAGTCTTCTTGGAGATGAGGAAATTTTAGATCCTATGAATAGACTCCGTAATGTCTACCCAAATGTTATAGAACTCGAAAGAAAAAGAGAAATTAGGGGAGTTACTACAGATAGTGTAGATAGTCTTAGTATAAAAAACAAAGATGTAAGAAAACTTTTTACTGACTTTTATAAAGAAAAAAATGGAAAAGAAATGGAAAAAGAAACTAGTAAAATGTTCGATGAAATTTTAAAAGAACTAGGAGGTCAAAATGAAGCCTATTAAACTTAAAGTAAAATCATTTTTAGGCTTTCAAAGTGAAACCATAATTGATTTTACAGAGCTCTATTCAGATAAAATATTTCTAATAACAGGAGCAACAGGTTCTGGAAAAACATCAATTTTTGATGCGATAACATATGCTCTTTACGGTGAAGGTAGTGGTAATGAAAGAAATAAGGCAAAATGTTATATGAGTCACTTAGCAGATAAGGATGACACAATGGAGGTTAGCCTTGAATTTAGTGTTAAAGGTGAAAATTATTTTGTGGAGAGATTTGACTCAGAGTATATTCCATCAAGGAAAAAAGCAAAGTTTTACAAAGAAGGAAAAGAAGAGGAAGCTATAACAAGGCTGGGCGATATATTAAAAGAAGTTGAAGATGTAATAGGATTAAATGCAGAGCAGTTTAAAAAGATTGTAATGCTCCCTCAAGGAGAATTTAAAGAGTTTTTAAGCTCTAGTACAAAAGATAAAACTGAGATTTTAAAAAAGCTTTTTGCAACAGAAATCTATGAAGATCTTCAAAGAAATATTAAAGTGAAAAATGATAAAGCAAAACTCGACAATCAAAGGCTTATAGAAAGATTTAGAGAATCTTTAGCTGAAGTTGGGTTATATGGAGAAGATATAGAAACCGGATATGAATCTCTTAAAAATCTTATATCGAAAGAAGAAAAACTGAGTAAAGATATAAACCTCAAGAAAACTAAATTAAAAACAGATTTAGATAATAAAAAAAGAGAAAAAGATAAAAATATTGCATTTAATAAAGGTCTTCATGAATATTTAAATATAGAAAAAGAGTATTATGATTTACTAAGTAAACAAGAAGAAATAGAAATAAAAGATAAAAATCTTAAGAATATATATAAATCACGTACTATCTTAGTCTATGAAAATAGAATAAATGAAGAAAAAGAAAATTTGTTAGAAGCTAAGCAAAAGCTAAGTGGTTTAAATAAAAATATCGTAGACTTTTTAAAAATAAAAGAAGAAAATGAAAAAAAGTTTGTAGAATATAAAAATGATTATATTAATTTAGATGTATTAAAAGAAAAATTAAGAATCAAGGAAGACAAAAAAGATAGAATAAACCTTGCTAATGAATTGATTTCTAGGCTAAATACCACAGAAACTCGCTTTAAAATCTTAAATAAAAGTCTATTAGATTTAAAAGAAATGGAAAAAGAAAAAGAAATTCTGAAAGAAAAAATAATAGAGGCTAGGGAAAATAGTTTTGCTATAAAAGAAAAACTGAGGTCTATAGTTGAAGATATAAAAGAAAATGAAAAAACTTTAAAGACCTTAAGAGAGATATTTGCTCTTATCGATGAAACACAAAAAAATAAAGAAGAAAGAGCTTTAAAGTCTAAAACCATAGAAATTCTAAGAAGAGAGATAAAGCTCGCTGAAGATAATCTTAAATTGGAAAATGAAAAAAGAAAGGGTAACTATGCTTTAATATTAAAAAACGATTTAAAGGAAGGAGATCCTTGCCTAGTTTGTGGATCAAAAGAACATCCAGGAATATCTCTTAAAAAAGAAGATTTTTCCGGCGATTTGATAGAAAAGCTTGAAGAAACTATATCTATCAAAAGTAAAGAACTAAATGATCTAGAAAATGCTTTTAATATACTAGTATTCAAAGGAGAAACTACACTTAAGGAAATAGATAAATTAAAAAAAGAATATAAGATAGATTTTAAAGATCAAGACCAATTAACAAAAATTGGTGAAGGCTATGCAAAAGAAAATAAAAGTCTCACTTCTGAAAAAGATGCAATTTTACAATCTGAAGAAAAAAATAATAATTTTTTAAAAGAATCTACAAAAAAGCTCACAGAATTATCTGA
>LFRM01069654.1_pt1 | contig 10919 bp, 12 predicted proteins | sample 618341 | NCBI WGS metagenome assembly LFRM01 (sample SAMN03654438, study PRJNA283298) | anaerobic digester metagenome | isolation source: pool of bioreactors CSTR01a, CSTR02a, and CSTR03a thermophilic anaerobic... | place: Denmark: Kgs. Lyngby | collected 2014-05-21
ATGTAGAGCGGCTTGTCAATCGCTTGGTGAGCGAAGCGGTATAAGATTACTTGGGAAGCACGATGGTAACGCCTTCCTCAAAGTCTTGAGGTGCTAGGCACGGATTTGCGCGAAGCAGACTTGCAACGGGCAAATTAAAGCGAACGGCGACCGCTTCGAGCGTTTCCCCTTCGCAGAGTATGTAGGTGGCCGGTAATGCACATGGGATGTTCTCTGGAGGCACGCAAATGGTTTGTCCTGTGCTGAGCGTGTCAAGATTGATGGCGGGATTGGCAGAAGCCAGCGTATTACGGCTGACAAGACTATTGAGCTGAATGTCAGATACCGTTTGCCCAGACTGCACTACCCATTGCTGCTCAAGGGGACAATCGACAATGAGACCGGGCAGCGTCGAGATTCCAACGGTGCCGCCCGTTGCGCCAGTTGCACCTGTAGCGCCAGTTGAGCCCGTTGAGCCTGTAGCCCCTGTGGTGCCTATAATGCCTGTCATACCAGTAGCGCCAGTTGTGCCAGTAACGCCTGTCATGCCGGTAGTGCCGGTTGTACCAGCGGCATTGCCTGTGCTGCCTTGTGTAGCTACGCTCTGTGTGGTTTCAGTGGTTGTTGCTCCTGTGGTACCGCTACCTGTGCTGCCCGTGGAGGGGATAGGCGTAACCGTGGTAGTGGTGCCGGAATTGGCGCTGCTGCTATTGGATGTGCTGCTTCCGCTTGTTGTGCCGCTTTGGGTTGTCGTTGTTGAACCGAGTCCGCCGCTTTGCGCACTGTCATCCTCCTCGCGGGGGATACATAGAACGTCGCCTACCATTAAGCGTGCGGGATGGATGTCGCGATTGGCGGCGAGTAGATCCCTGAGCGGTACACCGAGCTTGTGAGCGATCAGATAGAAACTATCGCCTCGCTTGACGACGTATTCCTCTGCACAAATTGTGCCTGTTGTGTTGCCTTCTTGATTCATAGGTTTCTCCTTTCGAAGATGTTCTCCCTACACCCTATGAACGAAAAGACCATAAATTGCCTAATATGACTTGAATCGCAAATGAAAACTTCACCTATGCTCATCAATCAGCCTATGAATGCTTGTTTTTGTTGACTGAAATGCTGAATTTGCATGCTGAAGGATGACTAAGCAGAGAAAGGGTAGGAATATGCCTCTAGTAAATTACTGTAAGAAATGCAAAACAGAGACGCCAATTGGAGAAACTTGTCCTCATTGCGGCGGTAAACTCACGAAAATTGGAGAACAGATTTCATTTGGCGTTGTGCGCAGACCTGTCAAGGATTGGTTTGCATGGAATCAGGTTTTGCGCATAGGACTTCCGGTGCTTATGCTCGTGCTCATTATCGCTGTGACCGTGGAAGCGATCGCAGGGGGAAGCGAGGGCGTGAATGCGCTTTTTTCGCAAGGCTTTTTCTGGACACTTCTAGGAGTGCTTGGGGTGATGCTGCTATTGATCCTCGTGCTTCTCTACATTCAAGGCGCGGAGCGCGTTCATTACCTATTTGATAAGCAGGGCGTATGGGCGCGTACTTATTTGCCTGACCCGAGCGATTTGCAATTATACTCGCGTTTCCTCACATCACAGTCCATTGCGCTCTTGGAGGATGATCAGCGTCCCAAATTGGAAGGCCTGACACTCATCAGACTCATCTACATTCCATGGCAGGAAGTAAGACGTGTGCGCATCTGGCATCAAGGGTTTACCATACTGTTTTTTAAGCCCACATTTTGGCAAGCACTGGCTGTTTCCTGTCCAATTGGAGAGATGACGGAAGTGGAAGAATACATACGCAAAAAGATGAAGAGATTCAAAAAAGTAAAGGTTCAACCCATAGAAAAGCCTATAAAAAAGAAATAATACGGAATGTTACACGAATATGACAATATAACTTGACATATTTAACAATTTGCCATACAATAACTTTGGAAATCTATGTAACATACCATTATTGCCTGTGGAGGGTATTGTAGATGAAGATACGAAAAATAGGAGCACGACTGCTGGCGGTTATTCTCATTACGGCATTATTATTGCCACTTGCGGGGTCTGCTTTTGCAGCCAGCTATCCGTATGGTACAACCAGTATGGATGATGTGAATCTGCGCAAACGCGCAAATTCGACATCAACGATCATCAAGAAAATCCAAGCTGGTGATACGGTGAAAATCCTAGGAGTCACAGGCAACTATTATAAGGTTGAATTTGATGGGAAAACAGGCTATGCGATGAAGAAATTCATCGATGGCACCGATCCCTCTCCTGATACAACCCCTGAGCCTGGTCTCACCATGCAGGCACCTCCTGCTGTAACTGCGTATCCATATGATACGACAGTTATTTCGACTGTAAAGATGCGCAAAAAGGCGAAGGTGGATGCCGAGGTAACGATGTCTCTGCTGCCTGATGCGGTTGTGACAGTCCAAAGCCTGACTGATAATGGCTTTGCCAAGGTGAAGTATAATGGGAAGACAGGCTATGTTCTAGCAAGCAATATCAATCTTGCAGCAATGCCAACGCCAATCCCTAAGGGCACGGCAGCTCCCCAAGCCGGCAGCGAGAAGTTCAATATACTCCAAAGCGGCAGCGTGGGCGTTGAAGTGACTGCAATACAATCCGCATTGACAGAGCTGGGCTTTTATACTGGCAGTGTTGACGGAAAATATGGCACGGTGACAGCTGATGCTGTGAAGACATTCCAAAAGAGGAATGGATATACACAAGACGGAATCGTGACCCCGGCTATGCAGGTGCTGATTTATGATGGTACCCCCAAGGACACAAAGGGTTACCGCCAGTATGTAAAGACACTCGCACCGGTCGCAGGCGCAACGATCAAAGAAAACTCGGTAGGCGAGGCGGTCAATACGCTTCAAATTAGGCTCAAGGAGCTTGGCTACTATAGCGGCGATGTAACAGGCACTTGCGATAAAGCAACGGTGGCTGCCATCAAAGATTTCCAAGCGAAGCACAGTCTAGTTGAGAGCGGCATCATGGATGCAACTTATCAAGAGATTCTATATAGCAGCATAGCATTGGGCGCAAGTGCGATTGTTACACCAACGCCTGCACCGACGCTAGCACCTCCAACGGGCGCGGTTCGCCGCGGCGACAAGAGTGACGATGCTACTTTAGTACAGCAGCGTTTGCAGGAACTAGGTTACTACACGGGCAAGATCACAGGTACATTCAACGAAGCCAGTGAGAGTGCACTTAAGGCATTCCAAAAGAAGAGCTCCATCGAAGCGGATGGCGTATGCGGTCCTGTTACCCGCACAGTGCTCTTTGGTATCAATGCAGTGTATGCGATAGCAACAGCAATGCCGATTGTTACGCAAGCGCCGCTGGAAGATACGCTTACGGAAGAAAATGCCATTATCATCATGGCAGGTACACGCGGAGATGTCGTGCTGAAATTGCAGACAAAGCTGCAAGAGCTTGGATACTATACTTCGCGTTTGGATGGTGTATATCTAACCGATGATATCACAGCTGTACGTGAATTCCAGAGTGCTAACGCGCTTAAGGTAGACGGCAAGGCCGGCTTCCTAACGCAGAGTGCACTTTATAGCGGTCTTGCGATTGCAAAGACAGCCATATTAGAAACTGAAGTCAATACAGCACTGAGATATGGCAGCACAGGTGCAGAGGTCAGCACGCTGCAAAACAAGCTGATTGAGCTTGGGTATTTGACAGGTCAGGCGGATGGAATCTTCGGCATCATCACCAAGAAGGCGCTGATTTCATTCCAACGCGCCAATAGCCTCGATCGTGATGGCGTTGCGGGAACACTCACACTAGCTGCACTCAATGGAAAAACCGTTGTGACAAACACAGTGACAAGCTCAACCTCCATTAAGTTTGGTGCGGTTGGCGATGAAGTTAAGACATTGCAAAGCAGACTTGTTGCACTGGGTTACCTAAAGGGCAGCGCAGATGGCAAGTTCGGCGTTGAGACAAGTTTGGCGCTGATCGCGTTCCAAAAGGCGAACAGCCTAACGGCAGATGGTATCGCAGGCTCAGATACACTCAGCAAGCTCAATAATCAGTCCGCAGTGTCGTCCGGCGGCTCTGCCAGTACAACGACCACCGCAGGAGCGCCAAGCGTGTCAAGCAACACTGTAAGCGCAGCAAACGTGCGTTACGCAAACTGGTATACAGAAGTGAGGGCTCGCTGCAAGCTCTATCCAAATGCAACCGTATATGATTTTGTCACTGGCATCAGTTGGCAGGTCAACATGTTTAGCCTTGGAGCGCATGCTGACGCAGAGCCTCTCACCGCGGCAGATACGGCAAACATGAACAAAGCATTTGGCGGTAAGGCCACATGGACGGCGAAGGCTGTATGGGTGGTATTTAGCGATGGGCGTGTCTATATGGCATCTACTCATAATTACCCGCACTCACCGTCGCATATCAGAAACAACAATTTTGATGGTCACCTTTGCATCCACTTCCCACGTACCGAGAGTCAGGTTACGGCAATCGGACCGTATGCAACAAAGCATCAGAGGGAAATCGAACTTGGATGGGCTGCAACGCTCAAGCGTGCAGGCAGCTAATCAAAGAATATGAGATCAAACAACACCCCCACCCGTATTCATCGAATAGCGGGTGGGGGTGCTTTTTATGCAGTTAATGAATTAATTAGAATTCCTTAATGCTTGCTGGCAATGCGAGGATGACAAGCTTAGCGATGAAGGTACCGACGATCGCCGTGACAACCTGCTGAATCTGCTTGCTGGCAGCTAGTCCGATGGCAACAGAGAACTGCTTCCCTTGAGTTGATGACATCATGAAGGTCGTGCCTAGCGTGATGATCACATATTTGATCAATGCGGCGATAACGCCTACTGCCATGAAACGAATCCAATCCTTGCTTGTTTTGCCTTCGCCATTCTTTCCAAAGAGCACAAAGCAAACGACTAGTGCTGCATTACCTGCCATGATCCATGGAACCATGATGAGTACAGCTTGACCTTGCCACATGGCAATGATTGGCGTGATGATGGCAACTGCAAGGCCGCTCCACATACCCATAACGCATGCAGCGATGATTAGGCATAGATTGACAAGCGAACCGATGATGTAGGTGGATACAGGATTCCCTGCACCGCCAAGCATGGGCCGCATAAGCTGGAATACAACGGTAAGTGCAATCAGGATGGCAGTGGTGACCATTTTACGAATGTTCTTAGAACTCATGATATGCCNNCTCATGATATGCCTCCTAGTATTTTTATTAGATGGGTCTAACATAGGTAGTATACAGCAATCATCCGCCAATTGAAACCGAAAATGCAAAAGGAATGCATGATATCTGACGGAAAATAAAAAAGATGACAAGATGCAACAACGGATTATGAGCATCTTGCCAAAAAATGTGCAATTGTGTGAATTATAATGTTTGGCTTCGGATTTCCACTGTTCTTTGAAAATTGATAACTTCGTGCTCGTATGGATCGTCCATAAGGGGCGAGGTAATCATGAAATCAGCGGAAGCTTTATTGGTTGCGATCGGAATATCATAGACGCCTGCGATACGAAGCAGAGCCTTTACGTCAGGATCATGCGGCTGTGCAGATAGGGGATCGGAGAAGAAGACGATAAAATCAATCGCACCCTCAACGATCTTGGCGCCGATTTGCTGATCGCCGCCAAGCGGACCGCTATTATATGCGCGCACGGGCAAGCCGGTCCTAGCTGTGATCATTGCGGCAGTAGTACCTGTTCCGCACAGGAAGTGCTTTGCCAATAGTTTTTTATTCCAGTCACACCATTCCAGCATTTCTTTCTTCTTGCCATCATGAGCAATCAAAGCAACGTTCTTTTGCCTACCGATGGTAAGCGTAATAAATTCATTATTCATTTGTATTTCCTCCATTATCAACGATGAAAGGCTTAATTGCTTCCATATTCGCAGTATTATCATTGTAAATTTTTAAGCTAATCGGCTTGGTTAGGTCAAAACCAAAGATTCCCATGAGCGAACGTGCATCAAGCACGTATTGGTCAGATGTCAGCTCGAAATCGCCCTGAAGTGGAGCAAGTGTGTTAACAAATTGCTGTACTTGCTGTACGGTTGGCAAGCTTACCAGTACTTCCTTCATAATTACACCTCGATTTACGTTATGGGCTACATACGCTTGTTAGCTTTATATAAGTGAACTGTCTACCATTTATTACTATAGCAAATCAAGTGAGCATATGCAATGAATAAAACGTAAACAGTGCTTAAAATGCTTCATGCAGTGCAGGTAATGATACGGTTTATGAACCTTAGCAAATCATGCAGCATACCAGCCGTATGCTGCTATACTATATCCCATATTACCAAAATTGGAAAAAGAAGGAATATTTTCATTCTGTCATTCGTTACATCAGTGAATAAAGGCACAACTGTACCTACTGGATAAGGAGATCTCAATATGAAAAGGATTATTTCGCTTGTTCTCAGTCTGTTTTGCTTTGCGCTATGCATCAATGTCGGCATGGCTGAGACGAGTTCAACCTCAACGCTTGCGCTCATTGATGCGGGCAATGCAAGCAAAGTGCACCTCAGAGCCGAGCCTTCCACCGCTGCCGCGTCGCTTGGCTTGTATTTTACAGGCACGGGGTTAGTCTGCTACTCTGACCCCACGCAGGAATGGGTGAAGGTTGCCATTGGCGCTGAAAGGGGTTATATCAAGTCCGAATATTTGCGCTGGGGGACTGGGGTGCTGAGCGTTCAAACCCAGCAACCCATTGGCGTGATTCATACAAAAGGCGTGGTGAATGTACGCGCCACCCCCTCCACGCAGGGCGAGCAGGGCAGGACGCTCAACGACAATGATGCCGTGACCATCATGGGGGAGACGGCAACGCATTGGTACTATATTCATGGCGATGATTTCACCGGCTATGTCATGACGGAGTACATCACCATGGAAGAGAGTTCAGGCGCTCCCATTCCCGCAGAGGCGCAAGATGAGGCGAGCCTATACAACCTTGTCTTACACAATGAACTGGAATTCTTCAATGTATCGGAGAATTCCAGCATGTATCTTGGGAAGCTCAACAGCGGTTATGATGGTTTGCCTTTAACGTTTCCCGCGTTCGCCACGGTCGATCTGGATGCAGATGGCAGCGTGGAAGTTATCGTCTCGCTACGTGCGGATGGAAATGAGTACGATTACGGCTATGAGATATTTGATTATCTCAACGGGCGCATTTACGGGTTTGACATACCATACCGTGGCTTTGGAGATCTGAAATTAGACGGCTCGTTTTCTTTTTCCAGCGGCGCGTCTGACTCAGGGTATGGCACGCTCGAACTCAATCAGAATGGATACACGATCAAACCAATCGTTTACTGCGAATCAGCAAGCTCAGGCGGTACCAACTATTATAGCAACGGCGCTGCTATTTCGGAAACTTCCTATAGTCAACTCATTGCCCAGCAGGCGAAGAAAGCAAATGCAATATGGTATGATATCGCTGAGCTAACCGATCGAAATGACGCGGAGCGATATTTTCGGCCATAGAAACACGTGAATCCTCCATCTTGACACTCAAAGCAAATGGATTTTGTCAACAAAGCGCCGTATTGTTTTGGTTGCTGGTAAGGTTACAACTACATACTCCAATTAGACGGAAAATATATCGATGCAAGAAATGAATTTAGTCTTGCAATTTCGATGTACGACTGATATAATATTTACCGTTGAGCATCTACTTCACACATCGAAGTAGCAGATTGGGTTAATAGGACGAAACACTGTAAATATGGGGCATTGGCACAGTTGGTAGCGCGTCGCGTTCGCAATGCGAAGGTCAGGGGTTCGAATCCCCTATGCTCCACCAAACGGCCCAAAGACGATCACCTATTATTTCAAAGGCGGCTTTGCAACAGTGGTGTGGTTCTAAGGGCAAAACAGAAACAGAGCGGTCGGATTTTGAAATCTGACCGCTCTGTTTGTTTTGTCTAAGCCTCTTTCAACTATTTTCTATGTTGGCTAGGTGGTGCGGGTTTATGCCAATCATTTCTGCTGTATGAAATAAAAACTTTTATACAGCAGATAAGATGACACGCTGTTGTCACATTATTTGTTGTATAATATAGATATACAGTGTCAAAGCAAAAGGAGTGGAATGAATCATGTCCAGAGCGACAACAAAGCCGGATCTGCTGGAAGCAGCAAATGAGCAGTATATAAAACTATGGAATTTGATTGATAGTCTATCCGAGGAGGAACAAAACGCGACTTTCAATTTTGATGATGATTTTCTGCAAAAGCAGAAGGAAGCTCATTGGGCGCGTGATAAAAATCTGAGGGATGTACTGATTCACTTGCATGAGTGGCACCAATTATTATTGAATTGGGTCAGTAGCAATCAAAAGGGTGAAGCAAAGCCATTTATTCCAGCACCGTACAATTGGAAATCTTATGGTCAGATGAATGTTGAGTTTTGGAAAAACCACCAAAGCACACGATATACTAATGCAAAGGAAATGGTAAAAGAAAGTCATACTAGTATCATAAAGCTGATAGAAACATTTTCTAATGATGAATTGTTTAGAAAAAATAGCTTTTCATGGACGGGGGCTTCCACTTTAGGTAGTTACTGTGTGTCTGCAACGTCAAGCCATTACGATTGGGCAATGAAGAAGATTAAGAAACATATCAAATCATACAGAGCGGCAAATCAATAGCGAAGGTTGGTGAACGCGAGGGTAATAAAATAGGACTTGTACCTCTTTTATAAGGTCGCAAGTCCTATGGTCTACTGTCAGTTGGTTGGAGCACGGTGGATAAACTAACCAACTATTTTAGCATAGAGAGCATTATGGTCTGTTGGCTCAGCGGTAGAGCACATCTTCACATCGATGGGGTCAATGGTTTGAGTCTAACACAGACCACTCAAATCAAAAAACCCTTGATATCTCAAGGGTTTTCGTCTATACTGAATTGTATGGAAAGGGGCTGTTATTATGGAAAAGCATATCTGTTATGACAAACTCACCAAAAAGAAACAGCGAGAAATTGACCAAAAGAGGCGAGGCACATGGCTGGGTGTGAATTGCGTTACCCGCAGACTAGAGGATTCAAAAGTGTATAACCGTAAAAAAGCGCAAAACTGGAAGAAGGATTCCGGAATTGCGCTTTTTTCTTGACTTCTTTCATATAAGGCATAGGTCAATCTGTATATGTATTCAGTTCAACGTCCACAAAACTCTCGGGCAGCGTGTCATGGGTGATGATGATGGTGATGCGGGATTGGCATCCATTGTCAAGGTGTATGTAGATGTCACTCGCAGATGCCTTGTCGATGTTGCTGCATATATCATCAAGTATCAAAACGTCCGCCCCACGCTGGAGGGCTCTGGCAAGAGCGATCTTTTGCTTTTCGCCGCCGGAGAGATTTGCACCGCTGTCAAGTATCTCGGTATCCAGTGTCTTATCGGCTAGAATGGTTTGCAAAACAGGCTCATTCTTAAAATGTGCTTCGGCTTCAGCAGACCATTTGCCGCCGAAGAAAAGGTTATCGCGTAGCGTACCTTTGATAATAGGGATGTTTTGTGATAGATACTCCACACGCTCGCGAAGGTCGCGCTTACGAACGTCGGCAATCGGAATGCCGTTATAGGATACACCAGAAATCGGACAAAACTTGATGAGTGCCTTTGCAAAGCTGCTTTTAGCAGAACCGCTTGCGCCACACACTCTGGCGATGCAACCGCGTGAAAAGGTAGCTGCCTGCCAGGGACATCCACATGATCCACATTGATTAAAATCTCTTCAATCGATGTGAGCGGATGCGTGCCGTCGGGTTCGCGCTTTGACGTTAGTTCTTTTTGCAATGCAAGTTCGATTTCAAAGTCACGTCGATCTACATTCACATGGACGATAGCAGTGACGTTGGAGAAATAAAGAGGCAGGATCAGTATATAAAGTATGAGCGCTAAAGGGTTTGAATGATGATTGAAGAAGTGATATACGATGGAAATCAAAATCGTGCGCGGACAGTTTGCAAAGCTGTCATTGAGCAGATTATAAAACTTGTTGCGCATGATGGCATCAAGCCTCAGCAGCGGTTCGTCCAAAATGATGACTCTGCGATTGCTTGCAAGGCTTAACAAGGTGTTGAACATGGTCTGCATCCCCAGAGAAAGCTGGCGGTATTTCTTGCTTGTATCCAGATGGAACTTCTTTGCCATCTTGAGGGCAAAGTCGGTATCGAACTCAGAGCTCAGGCAGCTCGCCATCTCAATCAATTGATCCAATCGTGCATTAAACTCGGAAGCTCTATTTTCAATGAAGCTGACCATGTCCACTAGTTCTGTATTGCCTGCAAGCTTTTCCATCAACCTCAATGCTGCCGCTACTCAGATCGACAACCTGCCATGATCTTCAAAAGTGTCGTTTTTCCTGCCCCATTACAGCCTAGCAAGCAATTGATTTTGTTCTCATCAAGATCGATTGAAATATTATCTAAGGCTAATGAGCCCCCATAGCTTTTGGTAACGCCATTGAGCCTAATCATGCTGTATCCTCCTGATGATCTCAAACAAATTGTTTTGGGAAATGTTGAGTTTCTCTGCTTCGCTGACCAATTCAGGAATGTATGTACCAATAAAATCTTCTTTGCGCCGCGCAAGGATCATCTCTTTTGCCCCGCTGGTGACGCACATGCCAAGCCCTCTTTTTTTTATACGGAATTCCCTCGTCCGTGAGCTTGCTGACAGCCTTCACCGATGTGGTTGGATTGACATTCAGGAGCTTTGAAATCTGCGTGGTGGAAATGATCATACCGTCCGATTGATACTCACTGCAAAGGATGTCATTCTCAATCATTTCCATCTTCATCGCTTCCATCAACATCTGTCTGGCTCTGTAATAGGTGACGCGTGCCCAGCCGTCCGACTTTTCAAATAGTTCACCG
>LFRM01199905.1_pt2 | contig 10917 bp, 3 predicted proteins | sample 618341 | NCBI WGS metagenome assembly LFRM01 (sample SAMN03654438, study PRJNA283298) | anaerobic digester metagenome | isolation source: pool of bioreactors CSTR01a, CSTR02a, and CSTR03a thermophilic anaerobic... | place: Denmark: Kgs. Lyngby | collected 2014-05-21
GAGCTCCAGCTAGACAAATCAATGCTGAAGCTGTTTCAATCCCTCGTAGGTACGCTAAAAACTGGGATGGCCAGAGTTGGAGTATTGAGTCCGAGAGTGGTTTCAATCCCTCGTAGGTACGCTAAAAACGGTATTAGATGGGGATGTAATTGTTTATGGTGATTCAGGTTTCAATCCCTCGTAGGTACGCTAAAAACTCATCCAAACTCAATGGAATTACAATCTGCCGATCTCCGTTTCAATCCCTCGTAGGTACGCTAAAAACACTGTCAAAATGGGAACTAAATTTTACTATGTGATGTTTCAATCCCTCGTAGGTACGCTAAAAACGCCCAGTTCAACGTGTGTCCCGCGGCCGCCTGGCAGGTTTCAATCCCTCGTAGGTACGCTAAAAACAGGCGGGGTAGTTGGCGTCTTGGGAAGTCTCCCCGATCGTTTCAATCCCTCGTAGGTACGCTAAAAACGATATCCCCGGGGTAACGATATCGAGCCTGGAGGAGTTTCAATCCCTCGTAGGTACGCTAAAAACCTGATATCCCCGGGGTAACGATATCGAGCCTGGAGGAGTTTCAATCCCTCGTAGGTACGCTAAAAACCCGACGTCCCTGAGTGCTCTCTCACTACCTCAATACAGTTTCAATCCCTCGTAGGTACGCTAAAAACGAAGCCAGCATTAGTGCGTAGTGTGTTAATTATACGGTTTCAATCCCTCGTAGGTACGCTAAAAACCAGCGCAGCCATTACATCCTCGTCCCGGCTATCCTGTTTCAATCCCTCGTAGGTACGCTAAAAACAATGAAGACCAATCTGCTTGAATCTCCAAGAACGTAGTTTCAATCCCTCGTAGGTACGCTAAAAACGTGATATCTGTATCAGTATGAAAGCCGAAGATTATTGTTTCAATCCCTCGTAGGTACGCTAAAAACTCTCCTGCCGCGGCTGAGCCTTCCAGACCTTCGGTGGGTTTCAATCCCTCGTAGGTACGCTAAAAACCATGCTCATCGCGGACCAGAGCCGGTATGGTCCGAAGTTTCAATCCCTCGTAGGTACGCTAAAAACTGGACGTAGCAAAATCTTGCAATCGATACTATGCGGGTTTCAATCCCTCGTAGGTACGCTAAAAACGAATTTGCCAGAGTTAATATAAAATCTTGTTGCTAGTTTCAATCCCTCGTAGGTACGCTAAAAACGCGTAATGTTGGGAAACAAACTACCTTCCATTTCAGAGTTTCAATCCCTCGTAGGTACGCTAAAAACGTTACTAGATAGGAGGGCAGTGGTGGCGATAACAGGTTTCAATCCCTCGTAGGTACGCTAAAAACTCCGGGGCAAAAGAAGATGTTTGATGACTAACGACGTTTCAATCCCTCGTAGGTACGCTAAAAACCGTATCTCCTTACTTTCCTCATGTTATCCCTCCTTGGTTTCAATCCCTCGTAGGTACGCTAAAAACTCAGAATTAAATATGTTCACAAAAATCCGCTCTGTGTTTCAATCCCTCGTAGGTACGCTAAAAACAACATAGGAAAAATGGGCATTGAAAAGACACGTTGTTTCAATCCCTCGTAGGTACGCTAAAAACACCGGCACATAATCATCCTCCCAACCCTTCGCGTTGTTTCAATCCCTCGTAGGTACGCTAAAAACAAATATCAAGGATGTTCAATTAAGGCTTGGTCATGCGTTTCAATCCCTCGTAGGTACGCTAAAAACTTACTTTTAGTAATGCTGTGGTACAGAGCGGAACTAGTTTCAATCCCTCGTAGGTACGCTAAAAACGGGGCATTGCCCCGGTAATGCACAAACCCGGTCAGTTTCAATCCCTCGTAGGTACGCTAAAAACGTGCCCGCCTGAGTAATATTGGTAACCGTGTAGCTCAGTTTCAATCCCTCGTAGGTACGCTAAAAACGGTATGGATCCCGTTCTGCAGACTATGTTGATCAGCGTTTCAATCCCTCGTAGGTACGCTAAAAACCCTGGCCGCCAGTGATGGTGGGGGAACCCCTATGGCGTTTCAATCCCTCGTAGGTACGCTAAAAACCGCCTTTTATCCACTCTTTAGGCACGAGTTCATAGCCTTGTTTCAATCCCTCGTAGGTACGCTAAAAACTCTGCAAGGGTTTCAAACTGTACACCTGCACCCGTTGCGTTTCAATCCCTCGTAGGTACGCTAAAAACGTCGTTTTCTCCCTTGCTCTTCATCCATCGGTCCACGTTTCAATCCCTCGTAGGTACGCTAAAAACTTGGAGAGGACGAGGATGCCGAGGATGGGTGACAGCGTTTCAATCCCTCGTAGGTACGCTAAAAACCTTCCGGCTGGACAGCTTTCGTTTCCAGTCTATTTTGTTTCAATCCCTCGTAGGTACGCTAAAAACATCAAGGTTCGTTGCTCCCTGCGCGTACACCTCATGTTTCAATCCCTCGTAGGTACGCTAAAAACTGAAATGCCAGAAGGCTTGAGCGGCACCAAATCGTGTTTCAATCCCTCGTAGGTACGCTAAAAACGTTGATATTGAACAGCTAAAAGCAGGCAGCCATCAGGGTTTCAATCCCTCGTAGGTACGCTAAAAACGTCAACCTTTCAGGAACCTACAGAAAGCGAGGGAACGTTTCAATCCCTCGTAGGTACGCTAAAAACATTACCAGCTCATCTCCAGGCTTCAGCACCAAATCGTGTTTCAATCCCTCGTAGGTACGCTAAAAACGTTGATATTGAACAGCTAAAAGCAGGCAGCCATCAGGGTTTCAATCCCTCGTAGGTACGCTAAAAACGTCAACCTTTCAGGAACCTACAGAAAGCGAGGGAACGTTTCAATCCCTCGTAGGTACGCTAAAAACATTACCAGCTCATCTCCAGGCTTCAGCACCAAATCTTGTTTCAATCCCTCGTAGGTACGCTAAAAACGGCTTTACGGGCCGAACACATTCGCAAATATTACAAGTTTCAATCCCTCGTAGGTACGCTAAAAACTTCAGAGAGACTGAGAGACAGAAACAAAAAGAGAGAGTTTCAATCCCTCGTAGGTACGCTAAAAACCATAAGCAGTCATGTCGATACTATCGGCATACTGCTGTTTCAATCCCTCGTAGGTACGCTAAAAACCCCGGGAAGGGGGCAAGGTTTACCTAATTCCAGACAAGTTTCAATCCCTCGTAGGTACGCTAAAAACGCTTTGGGCATATCCGGCCACAGGTTGCATATTATGTTTCAATCCCTCGTAGGTACGCTAAAAACTTCTTCTCCCCGGTTATTGGATCACGCATCGGGATCAGTTTCAATCCCTCGTAGGTACGCTAAAAACGTATAATAGCCAGGTCCTAACGGTATGATTAGTTTGTTTCAATCCCTCGTAGGTACGCTAAAAACTTAATGGCGAGCTAGAGAAGCACCCGGAGACGGACGTTTCAATCCCTCGTAGGTACGCTAAAAACTATATACTTTGGGGTGCTTGTAGACAGTGTTCTTAGTTTCAATCCCTCGTAGGTACGCTAAAAACACAGCTTCGTAGGGGCAGGCACCGCACCAAGGCCCTGTTTCAATCCCTCGTAGGTACGCTAAAAACTCGGTTCCACAGGGTTCCGTATCTGCTACGGTTTAGTTTCAATCCCTCGTAGGTACGCTAAAAACATTAGCCTCACCATTGGCAGCAACACCATGACCGTCAAGTTTCAATCCCTCGTAGGTACGCTAAAAACGTCTCAGAACGGGGGATTCCGGGGAGCGCAGAAGCTCTGTTTCAATCCCTCGTAGGTACGCTAAAAACGGCCGCTTCCTGTATCAGTTGCTTGGCTTTCACCTGGTTTCAATCCCTCGTAGGTACGCTAAAAACCCCAACTACTGTCATGATTGTTGGGAAAAAAGATGTTTGTTTCAATCCCTCGTAGGTACGCTAAAAACTCTTTGGACATTTTATCCTCTCCTTGTTCTTTTTTCCGTTTCAATCCCTCGTAGGTACGCTAAAAACAACTCTATGCCCGGAAAATGAAGATCCAGCAAAACATGTTTCAATCCCTCGTAGGTACGCTAAAAACCACAGTGGGTTCGCTGCCAGTCCGCAGGAACAGATAGTTTCAATCCCTCGTAGGTACGCTAAAAACGTATAGCGAAATAGTTGGCTCAGCTAACCCTCCCATGTTTCAATCCCTCGTAGGTACGCTAAAAACGCGGTTTCCTCTTACTATTTCTTTTCTGCCGTTGTAGTGTTTCAATCCCTCGTAGGTACGCTAAAAACGGGTATAGGTTGTTTTTTGAAGTGCAAACGTTGTGGGTTTCAATCCCTCGTAGGTACGCTAAAAACTACGCCCAGGGACGGACCAAGCCCGGCAATATAGTTAGTTTCAATCCCTCGTAGGTACGCTAAAAACGTGTCCCGCAAAGGAAACGTGTATCTAGTAGTCAAGTTTCAATCCCTCGTAGGTACGCTAAAAACTCCCAAGCCGTGAAACAGCCCCTGGAGCACATCGCTGGTTTCAATCCCTCGTAGGTACGCTAAAAACTGCACAAATGCAATATAAATTATACAAATAACTATTGCGGTTTCAATCCCTCGTAGGTACGCTAAAAACAAACTATCACCACCGAATCATCCACAAGGCACTTAAAGTTTCAATCCCTCGTAGGTACGCTAAAAACCTGCCCATTGCCTTGGTGTACCCCCCATATCCCTGCATGTTTCAATCCCTCGTAGGTACGCTAAAAACCCGGACCCACGGAAAGATTTATGAGGCCTCCGCCAGGTTTCAATCCCTCGTAGGTACGCTAAAAACGAATAGTTGCCCTGGAAAAGTCAGACGCTGAATTTGGTTTCAATCCCTCGTAGGTACGCTAAAAACGCGGGATCTGGATCTGCCTGACCCGGAAACGGTTTTGGGTTTCAATCCCTCGTAGGTACGCTAAAAACGACGAAAAAATCTATGCAAAGATCATGGAAGACGTGTTTCAATCCCTCGTAGGTACGCTAAAAACCATCGCGGCCTCACGATAGACGTCTATTAGTCCCTCGTTTCAATCCCTCGTAGGTACGCTAAAAACCTGATCCGGTTACATATGAGTGTTTTCCCTCAATATGTTTCAATCCCTCGTAGGTACGCTAAAAACGGAACACCGTGAACACGCTTTTAGATGATATGTATGGTTTCAATCCCTCGTAGGTACGCTAAAAACGGAACACCGTGAACACGCTTTTAGATGATATGTATGGTTTCAATCCCTCGTAGGTACGCTAAAAACCATTATAGATATACTAAAAAAATAGAAATGGCCACGTTTCAATCCCTCGTAGGTACGCTAAAAACAAGCCGGGGCAATCAATCGAAAAGCCGCCTGCATGGGAGTTTCAATCCCTCGTAGGTACGCTAAAAACCGGGAACTCTCGTACATACTCGTCTAGTCGTTTCCAGTTTCAATCCCTCGTAGGTACGCTAAAAACGATGATATGACCTGCCGAATCCCCTTGATTTTCGAGGTTTCAATCCCTCGTAGGTACGCTAAAAACTTCAATCCCTTATAGGTCCGCTAAAAACCGAAACGCGTTTCAATCCCTCGTAGGTACGCTAAAAACTGGGACATGATCCAGAATCCCCGCACGGGGTCGAGTTTCAATCCCTCGTAGGTACGCTAAAAACCTCACATCAAAAGAGGCCGAACTGTTGTTGTCAGGGTTTCAATCCCTCGTAGGTACGCTAAAAACCCAGGCTAGGAATTCCATAGCTGCGCCATCCCCGACAGTTTCAATCCCTCGTAGGTACGCTAAAAACTGCTACAGCTTTAACCGGACAACCTGTTATAGCTAGTTTCAATCCCTCGTAGGTACGCTAAAAACGGTCGAATACTTTCAAATACTGGCAGTCCCATAGGTGTTTCAATCCCTCGTAGGTACGCTAAAAACCTTAGCCCGCAGCCGGGCAACCTCTTCCAGCTTGCGTTGTTTCAATCCCTCGTAGGTACGCTAAAAACACGAACGGAAACTTTCCCACAACTCCATGAAGCGGGGTTTCAATCCCTCGTAGGTACGCTAAAAACGCTCTATTCTGGCACCGTCCAGACTGTAGGGATCCTGTTTCAATCCCTCGTAGGTACGCTAAAAACTGTACTAACCGCACTCAATACCGGCACCTGTGTCATGTTTCAATCCCTCGTAGGTACGCTAAAAACCAGTAGACACAGTGCTTGAATTTGCTCAAAAACCGGCGTTTCAATCCCTCGTAGGTACGCTAAAAACCAATGTCATAGCCCCGATAATACCATATATCTNNGTCATAGCCCCGATAATACCATATATCTTCTTGTTTCAATCCCTCGTAGGTACGCTAAAAACAAGGAGATTGCGGAAGGGCAGGGCTGGTATCATTTGTTTCAATCCCTCGTAGGTACGCTAAAAACTTTCCATAAGTATCAGGGACGCGACATGGCTATTTCAGTTTCAATCCCTCGTAGGTACGCTAAAAACGGTACGCAGTCATATCGAAAGAATCGGCATACTGCTGTTTCAATCCCTCGTAGGTACGCTAAAAACATTACTTCGTTCCCAGAGACCGCACCATCATGGCCGGTTTCAATCCCTCGTAGGTACGCTAAAAACGTTTGCGGAGATGTGTCGGACGCGGAAGTCATTGCAAGGTTTCAATCCCTCGTAGGTACGCTAAAAACAAGAGTGGTATTTGCTCCGTCTGTAATTGTGTGGGGTTTCAATCCCTCGTAGGTACGCTAAAAACTATGGCTTTGGGCAGCACTTGGGGAGGAACCTATTTTGGTTTCAATCCCTCGTAGGTACGCTAAAAACGGGCAACTCCCATGCCTGCACGTATTTAGCTTAACAGTTTCAATCCCTCGTAGGTACGCTAAAAACTCGCGGCATGGTACGAAGCAGATGCTCCATTCTGGGGTTTCAATCCCTCGTAGGTACGCTAAAAACTCCTACGCTTGGGTTTGTCCTCACCCAGGTACTTCTGTTTCAATCCCTCGTAGGTACGCTAAAAACCGTTTATACCAAAATTAATGATAATCCGGGCACCGTCGTTTCAATCCCTCGTAGGTACGCTAAAAACGCGTCCATGCCGGGGGTTATGCCCTGTACCTTCATCGTTTCAATCCCTCGTAGGTACGCTAAAAACGCAAACTCTATAAAACCCGCGATGCGGTGAAAAAAGGTTTCAATCCCTCGTAGGTACGCTAAAAACCATACCGACACTCTCATCCCCTCCCCCGGTTATTTAGTTTCAATCCCTCGTAGGTACGCTAAAAACAGAGCCTGGCCTATGAATACACCCTACCCAGGGCTATGTTTCAATCCCTCGTAGGTACGCTAAAAACCCCTCCAGTAGACTGTATTGTGGTTCTCCGACCGAGTTTCAATCCCTCGTAGGTACGCTAAAAACGGTTGTGGCCCAACCTGCGCGGCCATGATCGTCAGGTTTCAATCCCTCGTAGGTACGCTAAAAACAAGAAAGTCCTAAAAGCCCTTTATCCAGACTATGACGGTTTCAATCCCTCGTAGGTACGCTAAAAACTCCTTTAGAGATAATATCTTTTTTCAAACTTTCCATAGTTTCAATCCCTCGTAGGTACGCTAAAAACTGCCACACTTCGCCCTTTACCCAGTGCCTGCAGTTCTCAGTTTCAATCCCTCGTAGGTACGCTAAAAACGGTTCGTAATCAGGGAACTCCTCCCATTTTTCACGGTTTCAATCCCTCGTAGGTACGCTAAAAACACATGCCAGATTACCCCGCACATATTGGCATCGAGAGTTTCAATCCCTCGTAGGTACGCTAAAAACGATTACCGGGAGTAGGACCTCGCCTATGTCTGTACTGTTTCAATCCCTCGTAGGTACGCTAAAAACGATGGAGGCGACAGCGTACTGCTACGGTCACATAACGTTTCAATCCCTCGTAGGTACGCTAAAAACTGAGAAGGCGGGGTCTATATATATAGACTACGCCGAGTTTCAATCCCTCGTAGGTACGCTAAAAACCGTAAGAAAAGACGCTGGGCCAAATCGAGGAAAAGAGTTTCAATCCCTCGTAGGTACGCTAAAAACCATTCCGGGACCCTCTTGATATAGTCAACCAAATTAGTTTCAATCCCTCGTAGGTACGCTAAAAACTCCTTTGATACGAAAATTCCAATAGCCGAACACATCGTTTCAATCCCTCGTAGGTACGCTAAAAACATACCCAAAGTGCTTTTGCTGAAGCAATGGGAATGTGTTTCAATCCCTCGTAGGTACGCTAAAAACGTGAGATTGTCCATGTCAATCTTCGCAACCGGCTTTCGTTTCAATCCCTCGTAGGTACGCTAAAAACATAACTACTCCCAAGATACAGTTTGGTTACATTTGCGTTTCAATCCCTCGTAGGTACGCTAAAAACCGACTTCAGGCCGAGGACCGCTGTCACCGCATCGGTGTTTCAATCCCTCGTAGGTACGCTAAAAACTTTGGTTTTCTTTTTTATTTTCTTCACCCCCATGCCCGTTTCAATCCCTCGTAGGTACGCTAAAAACTGAAAGTAAGGCGCTCGGTCCGTTTGGCCCGGTGTCCTTGTTTCAATCCCTCGTAGGTACGCTAAAAACCTCGGCGGTAACCTTGCCTTTGGCTTGCATCTGGCCGTTTCAATCCCTCGTAGGTACGCTAAAAACGTCAATTACCGATTCATCGCCCTTGAGTTGTTTTTGTTTCAATCCCTCGTAGGTACGCTAAAAACAAACTATCACCACCGAATCATCCACAAGGCACTTAAAGTTTCAATCCCTCGTAGGTACGCTAAAAACATACATATATGACGTGGAAAAGATAGCCGAAACACTCGTTTCAATCCCTCGTAGGTACGCTAAAAACAAGATGGGGAAGGTTATCGTATTTAGAGGTAGAGGGGTTTCAATCCCTCGTAGGTACGCTAAAAACTTCGATTTTGTATGCCTGTCCCCGGTATACGCAGTGTTTCAATCCCTCGTAGGTACGCTAAAAACCCCAAAGTGGACCAGCCCAGCTGGCAGTCCAGTCCTGTTTCAATCCCTCGTAGGTACGCTAAAAACGCTTTTTATACTCTCCCAGGCAGCAGGAGCGTCTTTTTGTTTCAATCCCTCGTAGGTACGCTAAAAACCGACATCCAGAACGATAATTCCAGATATGGTGCCGGGTTTCAATCCCTCGTAGGTACGCTAAAAACCTTAATTGCTTGCCAGTTTTCTGCTATAGCGCCGGTAATGTTTCAATCCCTCGTAGGTACGCTAAAAACTACCTACTGCGCAGTTCTCCCCCTCTTACTTCCGTCGTTTCAATCCCTCGTAGGTACGCTAAAAACAGCGTATCCAGAGGCCCTGGCAACTGATTTCATAGGTTTCAATCCCTCGTAGGTACGCTAAAAACCAGCCTATAGGCCCTAGTGCAGTATGGACTGCATAGTTTCAATCCCTCGTAGGTACGCTAAAAACGAACTATCCCGGCTGCCTTTTCTGATCCCCAGGCGGTGTTTCAATCCCTCGTAGGTACGCTAAAAACCTACGCGGAACCAAAGGATAGACGCTACAAGCCAGAGTTTCAATCCCTCGTAGGTACGCTAAAAACCTATATTTGGTTCCAGACTTGGTTTTTCGTTTCTGTTTCAATCCCTCGTAGGTACGCTAAAAACCCGTTGGAGAAACTACTGAAACACTGGAAATGGACGTTTCAATCCCTCGTAGGTACGCTAAAAACGGGGAACACCTTTGCCAACATCAAAACTAAAACAAGTTTCAATCCCTCGTAGGTACGCTAAAAACGCAACCGGTCCCGGATGACTTTCGGCTTGTCCCCGGTTTCAATCCCTCGTAGGTACGCTAAAAACCTTGCTCCTCATAGCCCAAGAGTATGCCGCTTTCATGGTTTCAATCCCTCGTAGGTACGCTAAAAACTACTTCAAACCCCCTGATTCTACGAATTATCATATGTTTCAATCCCTCGTAGGTACGCTAAAAACATCTCATTCATGTTCTTGGTCATGCCAAAAGCGGAGTTTCAATCCCTCGTAGGTACGCTAAAAACACCGAGGCGGTGACGCCATGAGAGCCGATATGCGGAAGTTTCAATCCCTCGTAGGTACGCTAAAAACGCACCCGGATAGGATCGTTGATACCGACCCGCTCATGTTTCAATCCCTCGTAGGTACGCTAAAAACGGCACTATGCCAGCATTCCCCGGAGGTTGGAATATCCCGTTTCAATCCCTCGTAGGTACGCTAAAAACGTTGCCGACAACTTTGGTGTAGTCGCCGAAGAATAGTTTCAATCCCTCGTAGGTACGCTAAAAACCTCAGTTCAAGCAGCCGTGTTGCATAAGTATGGCGGTTTCAATCCCTCGTAGGTACGCTAAAAACGCCTAAGCTTGCTTATGCAAAGGCTTTGGCAGACGCATGTTTCAATCCCTCGTAGGTACGCTAAAAACGCTTGTTGAGACAAGCCCCTTTCTTTTCGCACTTGCTTGTTTCAATCCCTCGTAGGTACGCTAAAAACGAGCATATTCGGCGTGCAGTGGATGAGTACCTGGCGTTTCAATCCCTCGTAGGTACGCTAAAAACGCCACCCCGTTCTCATCGTAGACAGCACCATTCGCGTTTCAATCCCTCGTAGGTACGCTAAAAACTACAACGGGATACCGCATATCCCCTGCGGTTACTTGTTTCAATCCCTCGTAGGTACGCTAAAAACTATATTGCCTCCTCAGCTCCCGGTTTCGGCTCCCAGGGTTTCAATCCCTCGTAGGTACGCTAAAAACGCCTCAAAGAGGCCCATGTAAACCTTGCGGTAGCGCGTTTCAATCCCTCGTAGGTACGCTAAAAACTGGGACAACCTGGAACTGTTATGCCATGAATGCCAGTTTCAATCCCTCGTAGGTACGCTAAAAACTTCATGTCATCACCTCGGCAAACTTTGGATAT
>LFRM01333688.1_pt1 | contig 10915 bp, 9 predicted proteins | sample 618341 | NCBI WGS metagenome assembly LFRM01 (sample SAMN03654438, study PRJNA283298) | anaerobic digester metagenome | isolation source: pool of bioreactors CSTR01a, CSTR02a, and CSTR03a thermophilic anaerobic... | place: Denmark: Kgs. Lyngby | collected 2014-05-21
AGTCACCACCAGCGTGCGTGCACTGGAATCGGCCGCTCATCAAGGCGGTCTTGCCGGACCAAAATGTCCGCGTGCCCATTCGGCCGACACCCGCCTGTTTATTACTCCTGGCTACGAATTCCAGGTCATAGACGGGCTCCTTACCAATTTCCACCTGCCCCAGTCCACCCTGCTTATGCTGGTTTCAGCGCTGTGTGGCCTTGATACCATGCGCCAGGCCTATCAACACGCCATCAAACAGCAATACCGTTTTTTCAGCTATGGTGACGCCATGTTCATAGCGCCACGCGCCTGAATGCAAGGCAGCCCAGCTCCCCGATAAAAATTATTTATATTGAAAAGATATGTCAGGACTCAAGTTTGAATTGTTAAAAACCGAAGGCAAGGCCCGACGTGCCCGCATTACCCTGAATCATGGCACGGTGCAAACCCCCATGTTCATGCCGGTAGGCACCTATGGTAGCGTCAAAGCCATGTTGCCACACGAGCTCGAGGAAATCGGTTCCCAGGTTATTCTGGGCAACACCTTCCACCTTTGGCTGCGTCCGGGCACCGAGGTAATCGAAAAACATGGCGGCTTGCATCAATTCATGCAATGGAACAAGCCCATCCTGACTGATTCGGGTGGTTTTCAGGTATTCAGCCTTAGTGACCTGCGCAGCAAAATCACAGAGGAAGGCGTTAAATTTTCTTCGCCCATTGATGGCGCCAAGCTGCTGCTGACGCCCGAAGAATCCATGCGCATCCAGCGTTCCCTGAATTCTGATATCGTCATGGTGTTTGATGAGTGTACCCCTTACATGATTGATGGCCGCCCGGCCACCCAGGAAGAGGCGGCCCGCTCAATGCGCATGTCACTGCGCTGGGCCAAACGCTCCAAAGATACCTTCAATCAACTGGAAAACCCCAACGCCCTGTTTGGTATCGTTCAAGGCGGCATGTATGAATCCCTGCGTGATGAATCCCTGGCCGGCCTCACCGACATCGGTTTTCATGGTTATGCCATTGGCGGCCTGTCTGTGGGAGAGCCCAAGGAAGACATGCTGCGCATTTTGCAGCACATCACCCACAAGCTGCCTGAAAATGCGCCGCGCTACCTGATGGGCGTGGGTACCCCCGAGGACCTGGTTGATGGCGTTGCCAACGGCGTGGACATGTTCGACTGCGTCATGCCATCACGCAATGCCCGCAATGGCTGGCTGTTTACCCGCTTTGGCGATATCAAGATCCGCAATGCCCGTTACAGGGATGATACCCGCCCACTGGACCCGACCTGCCACTGCCATACCTGCAGCCACTTTTCCCGCGCTTATTTGCATCACCTGCAAAAAGCCAATGAAATTACCGGTGCCCGCCTGAATACTCTTCACAACCTGCATTACTATCTGAACCTGATGCAAGAGATGCGCACAGCACTGGAGAACGGTACTTTTGCACAATGGAAAGAACAATTCGCAAAAGATCGCGCAAGAGGCATCGAATAATCAAGTTCCGCTACAATATCCCGTTAATATAATTATTTTTTTTGGAGTCCCCCATGCTGGCAACAGATTTATCACAACTCATTATTGCTCAAGCCGCCCCCGAGGGCGCAGCGAGTGGATTGGCAAGTTTTCTGCCAATCATCCTCATGTTTGTGGTGCTTTATTTCATGATGATCCGTCCACAAATGAAACGCCAGAAAGAACATAAAGCCATGGTCGAAGCACTGGCCAAAGGCGATGAAGTCATTACATCAGGTGGCCTGCTGGGTAAAGTCAGCAAAGTAACCGACAACTACATTACCATCGAAGTATCCGAACTGGCCGAAAAACCCGTTGAAGTCCTGCTACAGCGCGGAGCCGTTACCAACATCCTGCCCAAAGGCACCCTCAAATCACTGTAAGGCTGCCCTGCCCTTAATTTTTTAAGGGCTTTCTTTTTTTAATCCACATATTTATACGGCTACGGCATGAACCGCTATCCTCTCTGGAAATACCTAATGGTACTGGTTGCATTGGTAATCGGTATCGTTTACACCATCCCGAACTTTTTCGGGGAATCGCCTGCTGTCCAGGTTTCTAGCGCAAACGTTACACTCAAGGTCGATCAACAGCTGTTAAGCCGCGTTGACAGCATCCTTAAACAAAACAACATTCCTTATACGGGCTCCTATTTTCAGCAAAATGGTCCGGTGGGCACCATCCGCATCCGCTTCGATTCCACCGATAACCAACTCAAGGCCAAAGACATCCTTGAGAGCAGCCTGAATACCAATACACAAGAGCCCGACTATACGGTTGCCCTGAACTTGCTGTCCGGATCTCCCGACTGGCTGACCAGCCTGGGCGCAAACCCCATGTACCTGGGTCTTGACTTGCGCGGTGGCGTTCACTTCCTGCTGCAGGTCGACATGAAAGGCGCACTGGAATCGCGCTATGACACGCTGACCACCGACATCCGCAGCATTCTTCGCGACCAGAAAGTTGACGTCGAGTCCGTCAACAAGGTAGGCTCCACCGTTGTGTCCACCTTTGCCTCCGATACCGACCGCAACAAAGCCATTGCCGCGTTCCGTAACCGTATCAATGAACTGACCTTTACCGAATCTGCCGATAACGGCAAATTCATCCTGACAGGACAAATCAGCCCAAGCGAAATCGCCCGGGTAGAACAAACCGCCCTCAAACAAAACATTCTTACCCTGCATAACCGCATCAATGAATTGGGCGTTGCCGAGCCGGTTATCCAGCAGCAGGGCAACGACCGTATCGTTGTTCAATTGCCCGGCATTCAGGATGTCGCCAAGGCCAAGGAAATTCTTGGCCGTACCGCCACCCTGCAACTGCGTATGGTCGACGACTCACCCGCAGCCATGTCTGCCCTGGCCAGTGGCACGGTGCCATTCGGACTGGAGTCTTTCAAGGACAGCGACGGCCGCCCCATTCTGGTGCGCCGCCAGGTCCTGCTAACTGGTGAAAACCTGGAAAACGCCCAGGCCGGCCGTAACCAGCAAACCCAGGAACCCACCGTTAACCTGACCCTGGACAACAAAGGTGCCCGCATTTTTCGCGACACCACCCGCGACAACATTGGCAAACGACTGGCCATTATCCTGTTTGAAAACAACCGCGGACAAGTCGTTACCGCACCGGTTATCCGCAGTGAAATCCCCAACGGACAAGTTGAGATTTCAGGCAGCATGACTGCCCAGCAGGCGGCCGACGTATCCCTGTTGCTTCGTGCCGGCTCATTGGCCGCGCCCATGAGCATTATCGAGGAACGCACGATTGGCCCAAGCCTGGGTGCGGAAAACATCAAGAAAGGGTTTGATTCCACCCTGTACGGCTTCATCATGATTGCCGTGTTCATGATTATTTACTATCACCTCTTTGGTATTTTCTCCTCCCTGGGCCTGATCTTCAACGTATTGCTGCTACTGGCACTGCTCTCTATGCTGCAGGCCACGCTTACCCTGCCGGGCATTGCGGCGCTAGCCCTTACCCTGGGCATGGCCATTGACGCAAACGTATTGATCAACGAACGGATCCGCGAAGAGCTGCGCGCCGGCGCTTCACCGCAACAGGCCATCAATACCGGTTTTGACCGGGCATGGGGAACCATTTTTGACTCGAATCTGACCTCGCTGATTGTTGGCCTGACTTTGCTGGCGTTTGGCAGTGGCCCCATCCGTGGTTTTGCCGTGGTACATACTCTTGGCATCCTGACTTCCATGTTCTCTTCTGTCGTGGGTGTCCGTGCACTGGTCAACCTTTGGTATGGCGGCCGTAAAAAGCTCAAAACCCTGGCTATCGGTACTGTCTGGAAACCGGATGCAGAGAAATAAAACGCTTTCATCCACAAGCAAGGTTTAACACGAAAACAACGTACCCGAACCCCAATGGTCCGGGTACCAGGAATTAAAATGGAATTATTCAGAATCCGTAAAACCATACCGTTCATGAAGTATGCACCGATCCTTAACGCGATCAGTGCCATTACTTTCATACTGGCGGTATTTTTCATCGTTACCCGCGGTTTTCACCTTTCGATTGAATTTACAGGTGGAACCGTCATGGAAGTCAATTACCAGCAGCCCGCCGAACTGGACTCCATCCGTAAATCAGTGACCTCCCTGGGTTATACCGACTTCCAGGTACAGAATTTTGGCACCTCGCAAGACGTCATGATTCGCCTGCCCGTTCAGGAGGGCGTCTCGTCGGCCGAGCAAAGCGAAAAGGTCATGCAGATTTTGCAACAGGCAGACCCCAGTGCCGAACTGCGCCGGGTTGAATTTGTTGGCCCACAGATAGGTAGCGAACTGTTCAGCAATGGCCTGAAAGCGTTTTTCTTTGTGGTCCTGGGTATTATTGTGTATCTGGGTTTCCGCTTTGAATGGAAATTCGCCATTGCCGGCATGATTGCCAACCTGCACGACGTGGTGATTATTCTGGGCTTTTTTGCCTTTTTCCAATGGGAGTTCTCTTTACCCGTACTGGCCGGCGTGCTCGCTGTCCTTGGCTACTCGGTCAACGAATCGGTGGTTATCATGGACCGGATCCGTGAAAACTTCCGCAAACAGCGCAAAACTTCGGTTCGCGAAGTCATTGACAGCTCCATTACCCAAACCATCTCCCGTACCATTATTACTCACGGTTCTACCCAGATGATGGTGTTGTCCATGTTCTTTTTTGGTGGTCCAACCCTGCATTATTTTTCGCTGGCCTTAACCATCGGTATCTGGTTTGGTATTTATTCATCGGTTTTCGTGGCGGCTTCCCTTGCCATGTGGCTGGGTGTCACACGTGAAGACATGGTGAAAGCCCCCAAAAAAGAAGACCCGGCTGCCGAAATCATGGAAGGCTGATGCACGCCCCAAGGTAAACGACTTATAAACCCTTGCCATTGAAACCACCCCCAACACCCGGATATCACCGGTTATTGGGGGTAGTTTAATTTGGGCTCATTTTTCAATGTAAAAACATACAGATAGAAAAAAGAGCGACAATAAGAGTACAATCTGCTTTTCCTTTTTTGCCCCCGGGCTTAAACCCGCAACGGTATTCAATTATGCAAGAAACAAACCTCAAACGTCCCGGCTTTAATCCTGAAGCGGTTGAATCTCCCCTGTCTTCCCTGGCCGCCCCCGATGGCAGCATCCGCAAGCTTTACATCAAGACTTTCGGCTGCCAGATGAATGAATATGACTCTGACAAAATGGCTGATGTCCTGCGTGAAAACCAGGGTCTGGAGCTGACCAACGATCCGGAAGATGCCGATGTCATCCTGTTCAACACCTGTTCAATCCGTGAAAAAGCCCAGGAAAAGGTCTTTTCAGACCTCGGACGCGCCAATCAGCTCAAACAGAAAAAACCAAACCTGGTCATTGGTGTCGGCGGTTGCGTGGCCAGTCAGGAAGGGGCCACCATCATTCGCCGTGCCCCCTACGTTGACGTCGTTTTCGGCCCCCAGACCCTGCACCGCCTGCCAGACCTGATCAATAAAAGGCAGGAAACCGGCCGCTCGCAAGTCGATATCAGCTTCCCCGAAATTGAAAAATTCGACGCCTTGCCACCTGCCCGCGTTGATGGTCCGTCGGCATTCGTTTCCATTATGGAAGGCTGTAGCAAATACTGCAGTTTTTGCGTGGTTCCCTATACCCGTGGCGAAGAAATTTCCCGTCCGTTTGAAGACGTCTTGCAGGAAGTGGCCGACCTGGCAGACCAAGGGGTTAAAGAAGTCAATCTGCTGGGCCAGAACGTCAATGCCTACCGTGGCACCATGGGAGACAGCGGTGAAATCGCCGACTTCGCCATGTTGCTTGAATATGTCCATGAAATCCCGGGCATTGAACGCATCCGCTATACCACGTCCCATCCCAAGGAAATGACCAACCGCTTGATTGAAGCGCACGGCGCCCTGCCCAAGCTGGTGCCTTTCCTGCACCTGCCCATCCAGACCGGCAGCGACCGCATCCTGGCCGCCATGAAGCGCGGTTATACCGGGCTTGAATTCAAGGCCATTGCCCGCAAACTGTATGCAGCACGTCCCGGTTTGACGCTGTCCTCCGACTTCATCGTGGGCTTTCCCGGTGAAACCGATGCCGACTTCGAAACCACCATGAAGCTGATCGAAGACGTCAATTTTGACACTTCATTTTCTTTCATCTATTCGCGTCGTCCCGGCACGCCGGCCGCCGACCTGCATGATGACACCCCTTACGAGGTCAAGCTCAAGCGCCTGCAACGCTTGCAGGCCCAAATCAACAAACAGGCCAAGGCCATCAGCCATGCCATGCTCAACACGATTCAGCCCGTGCTGGTCGAAGGCGAATCACGCCGCGACAAAGACGAGCTGACCGGACGTACCGAAAACAACCGGATCGTCAATTTTTCCGCACCCAAACGCCTCATTGGCCAAATCGTCAATGTGCGCATTACCGATGTCTACACCAACTCACTGCGTGGCGAGGTGGTAACCAGCGAGCAGGTTAGCTAATGGCCGTCAAACGCAACCAGCCGGTTATCATCACCCTTGATGGCGACAATATGCAGTTGGCCAATCTATGTGGCCCCCTCGATGAAAACCTGCGGCAAATCGCCCAGGCCTGGGGGGTCAAGCTTGGCCGTAATGGCAACCGCATTACCCTGGAAGGCGAGCAGGCCCTGAAGGCGGGCAATAGCATCGAGATTTTTCAACGGAGAGCCCGCCACAAAGACCTCTCCATCGATGATATCCAGCTGGGCCTGGTAGAGCAGAAGGCCTCTCCGCACAACACAGCGGCACCCGCCTCATCAAGCCAGCCAACAGAGCAGGACGATCTGCCACCACTGGACGATGAAAGCGACACCATCATCCTGCGCACGCGACGCAGCGACCTGCGCCCCAGAACGCCCAGCCAGCGCCAGTACCTGAATAATGTCCTGCGCAATGACATTACCTTTGGCACAGGCCCGGCCGGCACGGGCAAGACCTGGCTGGCCGTGGCCTGCGCCATTGATGCACTGGAGCGTGAAAACGTACAACGCATCATTCTGACGCGTCCAGCGGTAGAGGCTGGCGAACGCCTGGGTTTTCTGCCCGGCGACCTGGCCCAGAAGGTGGATCCATACCTTCGCCCTTTATATGACGCGCTTTACGACCTGATGGGCTTTGAAAAAGTACAGCGCCTGTTCGAAAAGCAAACGATTGAAATCGCACCGCTTGCCTATATGCGTGGCCGCACCCTGAACCATGCCTTTGTCATCCTTGATGAAGCCCAGAACACCACACCGGAACAGATGAAAATGTTCCTGACCCGCATTGGTTTTGGCAGCAAGGCCATTATTACCGGTGACCCGTCACAGGTTGACCTGCCCAAAGGGCAAAAAAGCGGTCTGTCTCATGCCCTGCAGGTTTTGCAGTCGGTCGAAGGCATTGCTTTTTCACGTTTCTCCAGTAAAGATGTGGTCCGTCATCCACTGGTGGCTCGCATCATCGATGCCTACGATGAGTCAGAGGCGGTCTCCAGCCACACTTCCCGTTAATCTTCTTGCCGTTAAACCATCATGCCAGAACCCGTTCTCAGCTTTACCGTTCAATATGCCGTTGATGCGCCGGAACTGTCCCGTCAGCAGCTGCGTGCCTGGGCCCTGAAAGCGGTTCAGGCTGCAAGCCGGGACTGTCCCGATGCGTTCCAGCGTGCCGAACTGACCCTGCGCCTGGTAGACGCCGATGAAGGCCGCTCCCTCAATGCCAGCTATCGCAACAAAGATTACGCCACCAACGTCCTGACCTTCGAATACGGTGTCGACCCGGAAGGAACGGCCCGCGGTGACATTATCCTGTGCCTTGAGGTTCTGGAAAAAGAAGCCGCCGAACAGGGCAAACCGCTTAAAAACCACGCCGCCCACCTGGTCGTGCACGGCACCCTTCACGCCCTGGGCTACGACCATATCAGCAATGATGAGGCCGAACACATGGAAGCCATGGAAATTGCCATCCTGACGCGTTTACATATCGAAAACCCTTATCTGGAGCGTTAATAATCCACAAAAATAAGCACGCTTAAGGGGGAAATTCAGGCATTTTCAATGAACAAGCCGAAATTTCTTCAAAATGGAATAATTTTGAGTTATGCTTGAATTCCCATTAACTAGACGTCCAGAGATGTCAACAGACCCATATCCTTCCAGCGAGGCTGACTCGGAAACAAAGTCAGCCAAAAAATCAGCCGCACGTACTTTGTTGCAGCGTTTTAAAACCCTTATCGGCCAAAGCGAACCCGAAGACCGTAAGGACATCCAGGAAATCCTGTGCACCGCACATGACAGGGAAATCCTTGATGACGACTCCTACACGATGATCCTGGGCTCCATTTCAGTAACCGAAAAAAATGTCAGTGACATCATGGTGCCCCGCTCACGCATGGACATGCTTGATGCCTCACAATCCCTGCAGGAACTCCTGCCCATCATTATTGATACGGCGCACTCGCGTTTTCCTGTTTATGAAAATGAGCGTGACAACATTATCGGCATTTTGCTGGCCAAAGACTTGCTGCGTTTTTTCAACGAACCCAACCTTAATATCCGCAACCTGATCCGGCCTGCCTACTTTGTGCCCGAAACAAAAAAACTCAACCAGCTGTTGCGCGACTTCAAGGAAAACCGCAATCATCTTGCCATCGCCATCGATGAATACGGCAGCATTACCGGCCTTATCACCATGGAAGATGTCCTTGAGCAAATTGTGGGCGATATTGAAGACGAATACGATGAAGACGCCGAACAGACCATTTTCCCCGAGTCGGAAAATGCCTGGCGGGTCATGGCCATCACCGATATCAGCGACTTCAACCAAACCATCAACAGCCATATTCCCGAAGATGAATATGACACCATTGGTGGCTGGCTGGCGGCAGAACTGGACCATATCCCCCAACGTGGAGACACGCATGACCACGAAAACCTGAGGTTCCGGGTCTTGCGTGCCGATGCAAGGCGTGCCTTATGGCTGCATGTCAAGCGCTCCACCTCTTCCGCTGTTACCAACAAAGACAACTAAACCATGATGCACCGGCTTTTATTGCTTGCCGCGGGCGCTTTTCATGCCCTGAGCTTTTCCGCTTTCCCGCTTCCCGCATGGAGCCTGTCATCAACGCAAATCATCACCCTGGGCATACTTGCCTGGTATGTCCTGAGGGCTGGAAGCGTATGCCAGGCTGCCTGGCACGCTGCCTGGTTCAGCATCAGCAATTTCTGCGTAGGCATTTACTGGCTGTTCATTAGCATGAATACCTACGGGGCGCTGGCCGCCCCGCTGGCCGCCGCTGCCGTCTTCCTGCTATCCGCCTACTTAAGCCTGTATCCCGTCCTTGCCGCCAGTGTAAGCCGCTACCTGTCACGCAGCAGCGTGGCCAGCTTCATACTTGTCTGGGCCGGTTGCCAGGCATTATCAGAATGGTTGCGCAGCTTCATATTTACCGGTTTTCCCTGGAACAGCACGGGTTATGCCCACACCGACAGCGTCCTGTCCGGCTGGGCCCCCGTCCTGGGCGCTTACGGAGTGGGTTTTATGGCGGCACTGGTATCCGCACTGTTGGCTGCCGGCCTTGTCTTCCTGCAAAAACAACAGCAAAAAAAATCAATCCTCTGCCTCATCTCCATTGTCTGCCTGTTCATGATCAGTTTCGGCCTGAAACAAATTTCCTGGCACCAACCGCATGGCAACCCCATTTCAATCAGGCTGGTTCAGGGCAACATTTCCCAAGACCGCAAGTTCCATCCCGACACCATGATGGAAAGCATGCATGAGAATTTTGACCTGGCCTTGCTGGAGCCTGCCGACCCTGAAGCGCCCGCTAAAGTCATCATTTTCCCGGAAACCATTATTCCGGGTTTCCAGGACAGGATGAGCCCGGAATTCTGGCACTCGGTCACCCGGCTTGCCGAACACACGCAAAGCGTTTTTTTCATGGGTGTCCCTTTGCGCACTCTGGATCATCGTGGTGAGCGCTACACCAACAGCGTGATCGCCCTTGATGGGAACACCAGCACCGAGGCATTGATGTCCGGCCTGGGGCTGCCTGTTTATGACAAACAGCACCTGGTTCCTTTTGGCGAATTCATTCCCTACGGTTTTCGCTGGTTTGTTCACGCTATTGGCATACCACTTGGCGATTTTGACCGGGGCACCGCTTTACAGCACAACTTCGTGGTACAAGACCAGGTTTTTGCACCCAATATCTGCTATGAAGACGTTTTTGGCGAGGAGCTGCTGCCCGCCCTTTTTGCCCGGCCCGATGGCTCTCCGGGCGCCAGCATCATGTTTAACGTCAGTAACCTGGCCTGGTTTGGCAATACCTTTGCCCTGGGACAACATTTGCAAATTGCCCGCATGCGCAGCATGGAAACCGCCCGCCCCATGGTGCGTGCCACCAACACCGGTACAACCGCAGCCATAGACGCCAGTGGAAACCTGATTGCCGCCCTGCCCACCGCCATTCCAGGCGTATTGGATGTACAGGTACAGGGAACACAAGGCCATACCATTTATGCACGTACCGGCAATAGCCTGATAATTATATTGTCACTGCTTTGTATCGGCCTGGGTGTACTTGCCAGAAAAAAAACCTGATTTTTTTTGAAAAAAACCCAGGCAAGTGTAAACATCATTTTATTGGTAAAAAAACATCATTTTTAAGGCAACATAATTGAAATGTGGCTTTTTTGTACACAAGAAGCAAAAAGGCATTGCATAAAAATATAAACACGTGCATAATTCTAATTCTTCGCTAGTCACTCAATTGGGGGTATAGCTCAGCTGGGAGAGCGCTTGCATGGCATGCAAGAGGTCAGCGGTTCGATCCCGCTTATCTCCACCAACTTTCTTTGGAAAGGTTTAGCGAAGTAAGTTGTGATACAGTTTTATCGTTCACAATTAAAATGTAGTACGT